>LLEO01000054.1_pt1 | contig 21852 bp, 27 predicted proteins | sample 595861 | NCBI WGS metagenome assembly LLEO01 (sample SAMN02919315, study PRJNA255460) | bioreactor metagenome | biome: chemostat; feature: culture 2012_25.1; material: sediment; isolation source: day35 25degC chemostat 2012 inoculated with Wadden Sea sediment taken from... | place: Germany: Bremen ... | reverse complement strand
ACGTCCTTAGCGACAGATGGGCCCGCAACCCCAGCAAGACCCACATAGGCCGGCAGGCTGATCAGTTCGGCCATTTCAATCCCGGCGCGCGCGCCCAACAACCCCAACCCGCGCGAGATCTCGGAAATCGCGGCATCGAAATCTGTGGTGACATTAGCGGACCCCAATTCGACCACCGCATCAGCGCACCCATTGCGCAAAGCAAGGCGACAACGCGTACCGCCACCGTCGATGGCCACCACGGGATTGGATGTATGCTTGGATGAATGAATCATGTGATACCTTTATAATACCTATTTTAATTTTAAAAGACCAAAATCGACCTAGGAGCCTAAATTCAAACCAAATTGGCGCAATAATCATGGATCTCAACAAAATGGTAGACAAATGGTATTTAATAGGTATGTTATTTGACAATCCAATGGGGGGAATCGCGTGCCACAGCGTGTCACAGAACAATTGCACGAAAAGGCAGAGGGGCTTGATTGCCGGCCTCTGACCGAGATCGCTCTGCTTTTGTCGCAAGGCCAAAGCAACGCGGCCACATGCGTGGAAAAGGCTTCTGGTCAGATTGCAGACGCCAGTCAGGCCATGGTCCAGAGCATTTCCCAAGATGCTGTGTTGCATTATGTGGCAGCTGGGTCCTCGGGCTTGATGGCTGCCGCTGACGCGATGGAGCTGGGCGGCACGTTCTCGATCCCACCTTCTCAGATCCGCATTCACATGGCCGGAGGGTTGCCAACAGGGGGCGGAAATGCCCGGCGGCACGGAAGATGAAACCGACCAAATTCGCAAGAGCCTCGCAGGCATCGGACCACATGATACTGTGATAGCCGTATCGGCCAGTGGCTCGACGCCATACACAAATGAGGCCGCCCGGGTCGCAAAATCCGCAGGGGCAACGGTGGTCGCATTGCCAACAACGCCGGGGCCGAGCTGCTGTGCCTCAGCGATCATCCAATTCTGTTGGCCACCCCGTCCGAACTGCTTTCGGGTTCGACCCGGATGGGCGCGGGCACGGCGCAGAAAATTGCCCTGAACATGCTGTCGACGTTGATGGCCGTCCAGTTGGGCCATGTGCATGACGGGATGATGGTCAATCTGACCGCGGACAACGCCAAGCTGCTTGGCCGTGCACGTGGGATTGTCGCGAAGATCGCGGGGGTCGATGACGCCGTGGCCGAAAACGCCCTGTCACAAGCAGGTGGCGCCGTGAAACCCGCCATTCTGATCGCATCCGGCGTCGAGAGCCTGTCCAAGGCAACCGCGCTATTGAATGCCAGCAAGGGGCACCTTCGCCCCGTGTTGGAGAAACTCAAGAACGAATAAATCAAACTTCTGGGAGGAAAAAATGAAACGTAGTTTGTTCTCGCTGGCGCTTGCCGGCACCGCATTGGTCGCGACAAGCGCCTATGCAGAAGACGTCACGCTGACCATCGAAAGCTGGCGCAATGACGACCTGACCCTGTGGCAGGACAAGATCATTCCGGCTTTTGAGGCCGAACACCCCGGCATCAAGGTGAAATTCAGCCCGTCGGCCCCTGCCGAATACAACGCGGTCCTGAACTCGAAACTGGACGCTGGGTCGGCTGGTGACCTGATCACTTGCCGCCCGTTCGATGCCTCGCTGGCCCTGTTCGAAGCAGGTCACTTGGCTGATCTGGACGACATGGAGGCCATGGGCAACTTCTCGGACGTGGCGAAATCCGCGTGGCAGACGGATGATGCTCGGCCAGTTTCTGTGTGCCGATGGCGTCAGTGATCCACGGCTTCATCTATAACAAAGACGCCTTTGCCGAGCTGGGCATCGAGGTTCCGACCACCGAGGCCGAGTTCTTCGCCGCTCTCGACACCATCAAGGAAGACGGCAGCTATATCCCGATGGCGATGGGCACCAACGACCAGTGGGAAGCAGCACCATGGGCTATAACAACATCGGTCCGAACTATTGGAAAGGTGAAGAAGGTCGTCTGGCGCTGATCAAAGGCGAACAGAAGCTGACCGACCCGCAATGGGTTGCGCCTTATGCGACGCTGGCCAAATGGGGCGGCTATCTGGGTGACGGCTATGAGGCCCAAACCTATCCCGACAGCCAGAACCTGTTCACGCTGGGCCGTGCTGCCGTCTATCCGGCCGGATCGTGGGAGATCTCGGGCTTCAACGCCTTGGTTGACTTCGAAATGGGTGCCTTCAAGCCGCCCGTCCAGAATGCAGGCGACACTTGCTATATCTCGGACCACACGGACATCGGCATCGGCATGAACGCCAAGACCGCCAACCCAGACGCTGCCAAGACGTTCCTGTCTTGGGTCGCAAGCCCCGAGTTCGCGTCGATCTTTGGCAACGCTCTGCCCGGCTTCTTCCCGCTGTCCAGCACACCTGTTGAACTGGAAGACCCGCTGGCGAAAGAGATCGTAGGCTGGCGTGGCGAGTGCGAAAGCACCATCCGCTCGACCTATCAGATCCTGTCGCGTGGTACGCCGAACCTGGAGAACGACACCTGGGGCGCGTCCGTGGCCGCCATCAAAGGCACGTCGTCACCTGAAGAGCTTGCTCAGAAACTGCAAGACGGTCTGGCCAGCTGGTACGCACCGCAGCAGTAACCTCCCTCTGTTGCAAACGACCCGGACGCTTTGATGGCGTCCGGGCACACACCCGGAGTTTCCCATGCAAAAGCCTCGTATCCGTTGGCACATTGCCGTGTTCCTTGCCCCTGCTGTGCTTGTCTATACGGCGGTGATGATCTTCCCGCTTTTCAACACGCTGCGCCTGTCCTTGTTCAGCAAGATTGATCAGGAGCGCGTCTATGTCGGGCTTCAGAACTTCCAGACCCTGTTTGGGGATCCGATCTGGTCCGAGCAATTCTGGAACGCATTGGGCAACAATTTCTGGTTTTTCCTGATCCACATGCTGGTTCAGAACCCGATCGGCATCGCTCTGGCCGCGATCCTCAGCCATCCCCGGCTGCGCTTCGCTGCACTTTACCGCTCGGCCATCTTTATCCCAACGATCCTAAGCTTCGTGATTGTTGGCTTTGCGTGGAAACTGATCCTGTCGCCCATCTGGGGCATCGCTCCTTCGATGCTGGATGCGGTGGGTCTGAAATCCCTGTTTGCGCCTTGGTTGGGCAAGGAAGAATACGCGCTGACCACGCTTGCACTCATTTCCGTCTGGCAGTTCGTCGGTATCCCGATGATGCTGATCTACGCCGCGCTTCTGTCGATCCCCGAAGAGGTTCTGGAAGCGGGCGAAATTGACGGTATCACTGGCATGTCTGCCTTCTGGAAGATCAAGCTTCCGCTGATCCTGCCCTCGATCGGTATCATCTCGATCCTGACATTCGTCGGCAATTTCAATGCCTTCGACCTAATCTATGCCGCGCAAGGCGCGTTGGCGGGGCCGGCCTTCTCGACCGATATCCTTGGCACATTCATGTATCGGACATTCTTTGGCTTCCAGCTGCAACTGGGAGACCCGCATATGGGATCAGCCATCGCTGGCGCCATGTTCGCGATCATCCTTGTGGGGGTCTGCATCTATCTTTTCGGCATCCAAACCCGGATGCGCCGGTATCAGCTGTAAGGAGTTAGGACCATGAATCAGGCCCCGCACAAACCCCGCTGAATACAGCCGCGATGCATGGCGCGCTGATCCTTTACACGCTGATCGCGCTGTTCCCGGTCTTCGTGATCCTGATCAACAGCTTCAAGACGCGCAAAGCGATCTTCCGCGAGCCTTTGGCGATGCCGGATGCAGACAGTTTTTCGATGATCGGCTATCAGACGGTGATGAAGCAGGGGGATTTCTTCCTCTACTTCCAGAACTCGATGATCGTGACCGTGGCGTCCTTGTTCTTCGTGCTGCTGTTCGGCGCAATGGCGGCCTTCGCGCTGAGCGAATACCGTTTCAAAGGCAACACGCTGATGGGGCTTTATCTTGCCCTTGGCATCATGATCCCGATCCGCATCGGTACCGTGGCCATTCTTGAAATGATGGTGGCGACCGGGCTGGTCAACTCGCTCTGGGCGCTGATCCTTGTCTACACCGCACAAGGCCTGCCGCTTGCCGTCTTCATCCTGTCCGAGTTCATGCGGCAGGTGTCGGACGACCTGAAAAACGCAGGCCGGATCGACGGGCTGTCTGAATACACGATTTTCTTTAAATTGGTGCTGCCACTGGTGCGCCCGGCGATGGCAACGGTCGCCGTGTTCAACATGATCCCAATCTGGAACGACCTGTGGTTCCCGCTGATCCTGGCCCCGGCCGAGGAAACCAAGACGCTCACCCTTGGCAGCCAGGTCTTCATCGGACAATTCGTGACCGACTGGAACGCGGTCCTGTCCGCCCTGTCGATGGCGATCCTGCCGGTCTTGGTGCTCTACGTCATCTTCTCGCGTCAACTGATCCGCGGCATCACGTCGGGAGCCGTGAAATGACCCGTGTTCTGATCGCAGGTCTGGGGAATATGGGGATGAGCCACGCGCTGGCGCATCACCATCATCCAGACGCCGAGATTGTGGGATTGGTGAACCGGTCGGGCAAGGTAGACGCCCCCGATCTGGCCCCCTACCCCGTTTTCACTGATTTCCACGAGGCCCTCTCCACCACTCACCCCGACCTCGTGGTTATTGCCACCTATTCCGACAGCCACGCCGACTATGCTGTGGCCGCGATGGAAGCAGGTGCGCATGTCTTCGTCGAAAAGCCACTGGCGACGACAGTGGAAGATGCGCGCCGGGTGGTGGACACGGCAACCCGGCTGGGCCTGAAGCTGGCCGTAGGATACATCCTGCGCCACCATCCCAGCTGGGTGCGCCTGATCGAAGAGGCTCGCGCTTTGGGCGGTCCATATGTGTTTCGCATGAACCTGAACCAGCAAAGCACAGGTGCCGAGTGGGAGACCCACAAGGCACTAATGCAGACCACCGCCCCGATCGTTGATTGCGGCGTGCATTATGTGGATGTCTGGTGCCAGATCACCGATGCCAAACCCGTGCGCGTGAACGCTATGGGGCTGCGCCTATCAGACGAAATCGCGCCTAACATGTACAATTACGGCCAATTTCAGGTCACGTTCGACGACGGATCGGTCGGTTGGTACGAGGCAGGCTGGGGCCCGATGATGTCCGAGACCGCGTTTTTCGTGAAAGACGTAATCTCGCCCGCGGGATCGGTGTCGATCACTGAAGCCGACAAGGCCGGTTCTTCGGACGTGGATGGCCACACCAAGGTCGGAGGCCTGTTGGTGCACCGCCCAGACGGCGACACCGTGATCGACCTGCCTGATGAACCCGGCCACCAAGAGCTTTGCGACGCCGAGCAAGCCTATATGCTGCGCTCGATCCGCGAAGATATCGACCTAACCCGACATATGCAGGACGCCGTTCAATCGCTGGCCATTTGTTTGGCTGCTGACGAAAGCGTCCGTACTGGACAACCCGTAAACCTGATGGAGGTGACGCCATGACGGCGCTGACCCTGACCAATGTGAACAAATCCTTCGGCAAAGTTCATGTGCTGAAAGACATCAATATCGAAATCGAAGAAGGCGAGTTCGTTGTGTTCGTCGGCCCATCCGGTTGCGGCAAGTCCACCCTTCTGCGCGTGATCGCCGGGCTGGAAGACGCAAGCTCGGGCGAGATCCGGATCGGGGACGATGTGGTGAACATGACCCCGCCGTCCAAGCGCGGCATCGCGATGGTGTTCCAAAGCTACGCGCTTTATCCGCACCTTAACGTGCGCAAGAACATGTCGCTGGCGCTGAAACAGGAAAAGCAGCCCAAGGATGTGATCGACGCTCGCGTGGCCGAGGCCAGCCGCATGCTGAACCTTGAGGAATATCTTGATCGCTTCCCGTCAGAGCTGTCGGGCGGCCAGCGTCAGCGCGTCGCCATCGGGCGCGCCATCGTGCGCCAGCCAAAGATATTCCTCTTTGACGAGCCCCTGTCGAACCTCGACGCAGCCCTGCGCATGAACACCCGGATCGAGATCGCCGGCCTGCATGCGCAGCTTGGCACGTCGATGGTCTATGTGACCCATGATCAGACCGAAGCGATGACACTGGCCGATAAGATTGTTGTTCTGCGTGACGGACGGGTCGAGCAGATTGGCAGCCCGATGGAGCTGTATAACAACCCGGCAAACCAGTTTGTCGCGGGCTTTCTGGGCTCTCCGGCGATGAATTTCTTCCCAGCCGGTCTGGTGACGGAAGGCGATGATCGGACTATGGGCGTGCGCCCCGAGGATCTGTATCTGGCAGACGACGGCGCACTATCGGTACATGTCAGCCATGTTGAAAAACTTGGTGGAGATACGAACGTGATCGCCAAACTCGGCGACCAGCAGATTACGGCACGCCTGTTCGGTCAACATGACATTGCAGAAGGGCAGTCCCTGTCACTCGGATTCGACGCCGACAATGCGTATTTCTTTAGCCCGGAAGGCGCGCGCATTTAATACCCCTCAAAGCTGGTCTTGCAGCGCGCTGCCAAAAGCGCCCGCATGCCCCGCAAGAATGTGTTCTTGCCTGGGGATCCCATCATATGTGTTAGCGCAAGGCTTGCGCCGCAGGTGGTGAAACCGCCCAAGCGTGTGACATGCGCCAGCCCACGCGGGATCGTGTCGCTGCCCCAAAGCGCTGGATCGAACGCCCCTCTGGGCAGAAGGCAGCGTTCCAGCATCGCGGGTGGGCCATAGCACCAGGTAGATTAGATGAAGATCAGGCATTGCACCAAAGAATGTCCTCGATATCGTCCTCAACCCAAGACGGTTGCGACCGGTGCCCAAATAGTTGCGCAATTCGTCCCCCGTCCATGACCGGGTTGAAGCTTTCGGGGACGGGTGGCAAAACACGATCAACACCCGCATCTTGCTTGAAATGATCATAGGTCATCCTTGAAAAGCATGCGAAAAATGAACACCATACGGGTGTGCGCCGACTGGATCTAGCCAATACCGCCTTTCCAAACTGCAGGACAATTCTGCCACAGTTGGTAGGGGGGGGGCTTGGCGACCTGTTCTGAGATCGGCTTGGAAACAGAGAGCGGAAAGCGGGGCTTCGCGGCGCCTGCCGCAGGGACGCCAACTACTGTCACATTCCCTTTCCGTTCATCAATGCGCGGTACCACGCGTTTTGGAAGCGATGATCACCGCATAGCGTGCGAGGTTTTCTTTCGACCAAGTTTTCGCGGGATCATAGTACGCGTCGAACTGTGGCGCTGGGCCGGACAGAAGGACATGTTCCTGTTTGGAAGATGTGTAGATGTGCACATCAGGGGGCATCAGGCTTGGGTCGTCCAGCGTTCCAGCGCGTATAAAGAGGACATGGTTCCCGACCTTCGGCAGGGCGTGATATCTGCTCCAGACGGCAACTCCGCATTCCGGACAACGCGAGATCGTCTGCCCGGCCCCACTGGGTGTTGTCACTTGGTGGTCGCGCACCGCACCGGAAAGGAGCTCTACCCGATCTGACTCGATCAAAGCATTGACCGCATAGCTGCGCCGGTCTGGATTTGGCAGAATGTGCAGTGGCAACCATGTACGATCAGAGGCTTGGAGTGCATGTGGTATCGCACATGACCGCAGGTACATCCGCCGGCATAGGGCTCAAAGGTCCCCTCTGCATCCACCGTTGCATCGGAATTTTTTCCCATTCTGCGTCCTTTCACTGCTGCGGCGTAGTCGCCGAGATCATCCAAGATGCGCTGTTCATCCAGATGCCGTCTGCATCGTGACGCGCCGCGGAAAACAACGCGTGCAGATCCGTTTCGATGGCGGACCGCTTACGTTCGGCCGCGTCGCCTGCCGTGCGAAAAATCTCGCCCGCAGGGCCAATGGCCAGTTGAAACGCGATCGCCTCGTCAATTGTTCGCCCGACCAGAACCTGTGCGTCAATCTTTTCAAATGAGATGTCGGTGAATCCCGCCGCCTCCATTTGCGTCCGTACAAGCGTTGGGTCCGCCATCGAGAACGGGCCAGGGCCACAACAGGGCGCGTCGGCGTCCGGCTGTGGAAGGTGCTCCAGAAGAACCGACCGCGCAGCCGCCAACCACGGGTTTTCCGCGCGATGTCGCCAGACAATATGGGTCAGCCGCCCACCGGGGCGAAGTGCTTTGCGCATGGTGCGCAGGCCAGACACGGGGTTCACGAAGAACATGGTGCCGAAGCGCGCAAAAACACTGTCATATTGCTGTTCGGGCAGGTGAACCTCGGCGTCTGCGACGTGAAAATTGGCGTTCGCCAGCCCCGAGCTGCGCAGTTCGGATTGCGCGACGTTTACAAAGTCGGGGCAGCAATCGACTCCGGTCACATGGCCGCTCGTGCCGACCATCCGCGCCAGAGCCAGCGTGGTGTCGCCGAAGCCGCAGCCAACATCGAGAACCTGCGCGCCGTTCTGGATTTCCAGGCGCGGAAAAACTTGGACGCTGTGGCGCGACAGGCCACCTTCCAGAATGTGGCGATAGGTCAGGAACTTCGGGGCTAGAACGTCATTCCAGAACTCGACAATCGGCGAGACTGGCACCGCAAAGGGGGTGGTGTGGTCAATCTTGGTCATGGGAATTCTCCTTGGAAAGCCGGGTCGTATGATCAACGCGACCCGGGGATCATCAGGCGGCCGAGGCCCGGGACCAGCTATAGTGGGGGGTACGTTCGCCGCGCAGATAGCGAAGGACGTCCGTGGTATCGACGACAAGCGACACCAGGTTCGTCACGAACAGCACGGCAATCCAGCTTGCCAGCTGCGGATCGGCTTGAATTGCCTCAAGCCGGGTGGCCATCCAGGCGAACATCGGGATCCACATCAGGTGGACGATCCCAAGGATGCGCGTGAAGCCAATCCGGTCGTAGATCAGGGCTTGCCCGGCAACGGCAACACTGGTTACGGCCAGCAGGACCTGTGCCTCGATATGCGTGATGAAATACAGACAGCCCAGATTGACGCCGACAAGCCAGACATTCCAGATCCGTGGGACAATGCGAAACCGCAGATAGACGACACCGAAGATCTGCAGCACGTTTTTTACGAAGTTGTTCATGGTTTCCTCCTTCTGTTGCCGGTGTGGTCCGGCGATGAAGAAGTACCCAAGCGAGCAGGCAGGACATACTGCGCCCAGTGTAGTAAACAACTACGTATTGCGTAGTTCGCCCGCACGACACTATCCTGACATCAGGAGGTTCCAACATGCGCAGCTATGGCCAGTTCTGCCCCGTGGCGAAATCGGCAGAAATTCTGGGAAACCCTTGGACACTTTTGATCGTGCGCGAGCTGCTTCTGGGCAGCAGCCGGTTCTCTGCGCTGCAAAAGGGGCTTCCCCCGGATATCCCCCGACCGTCCTGAACACACGGCTCAAAGAGTTGGAAGAAAACGGCGTGATCGTGAAGCGGCGCCTGAGCGGCCAGCGCGGGCATGAATACCGCTTGACCCCTGCCGGGAACGAGCTGTCCGCCGTTGTCGAGGCTCTGGTCGTGTGGGGGATGCGCTGGGCGCGCGATGAAATGGATGATGACGATCTGGATGTGACGTTTCTGATGTTCGACATCCAGCGCAACCTGAAGCTGGACGAGCTTCCGGGGGGTGAAACCGTCCTTTGCTTCCAGTTCCCGGGCCTTGAAGAGTTCGGAAAATGGTGGCTGGTCTGCACGCACAAAGAGGTGGACCTGTGTTATCAGGATCCGGGCAAAGACATTGATGTGTTTGTGACCGCGTCATTGCGCGACTTGATGGGGGTTTGGATGGGCGATGTCCCCCTGTCAGAGGCGCTTGCGGATGAACGCATTGTGCTGATCGGGGAAACCGCCATCTGCAATCGGTTCCGTAAATGGTTCCCGCTGTCGACGGCTGCCGGCATTCCACGGCCTGCCGACGCAGAAACCTGCTTCTAATAACAGGCCGCATTCATTTGATCCGCTGGCACGTGGGACGGTCGGCAGATCGCACAACGCAGAGCGCAGGGTCTGCCATGAGCTTGATCGCTTGCGTGGTCAATTCAGCAAGGCGTTCGGACGCGACCCCGACAACATCCCCACCACCACGGCGCACCAATGGAGACAGTCGAGCGATACGCTCGACCAATCCAGCAAACTCTTCCCTAAGGGAACAGACTTACGCCTTAGACCCGTTCAGTATCCGTGCAACTTAAGAAGTTGGTTCAGGCGCGTCGTCAAGCCACGCGAATCTCCGACCAAACTCAAATCGTCACATAGGCTATATGCAATGACACGGGCGGTGCCGTAGGGCATAGCGGGCCGAATTCCCTGCAAGAATCCAATAAATTCGGCTTTGGAATCGTTGATAATCCTTACCTTAGGCAACGGCCCTCTTTCGCAAGGATTATGAATTGTGTGGGTGGATTGCGAAAGCGCAGGCGTCGCAACAGAAAGGCCAAGAACGGCGGCCACAATAACATTCTTCATCGGTACTCTCACTCTTTACCCATAAACAATAACTTATCTGGCGCGGTCATTGAACCCTCTATCAAACGCGATGGTAAATACACCTGCCCCAGAGGATTACCGGACATTCCAAATCCGCCTAGGGCTTGATTGCTCCCCTACCTGAGGAGGGATCCGGTTAACGGCCGCCGGGCCATGTGACACAGCCCTCTGATCCAGGTCGTTGGGAAGTAGAACCCGTTCCAAGGTCTTTCTCGTGACTTTCAGATTTGGATGAGAGATGCAGCTTCGCCCAGATGAGTTGAAGTTGGTTGAGCTGTCTGTACCAGCCGAAGGGTTGATCAGCCCCATCTAAGTGGTCCAATTTGAGTGTTCGTGCATGATCGGCCTGGTTTCCACCGGAACGATGACCTCCGGAGCCGGCGGGCGGTAGCCCAGAGCACTATGCGGTCGTTTGGTGTTGTAGTGTTTTCCACTGACCGCTCGGTGAATGCATGCATTCACCGAGCGGTTCCATTGTTCAATCAGGATTTGCGCTTCCCGTAGGCTGCAAAATACCTCTCCATTCAGCAACGCGTCTCTGAAGCGTGCGCTGGAGCTTTCACAGTATCCGTTCTCGCAAGGTGATCCTGGTTCACTGTAGGCCGTTTGGGCACCGACCGCTGCGATCCAATCTCTAACGGCCTGAGCAATGAACTCCGGGCCATTATCAAATCTGGGTGAGAGATTTGGTGGAGCCTAGCGGGGCCGAACCGCTGACCTCTTGCGTGCCATGGGCGAGATTGGTTTGTGAGACCCGTACAGGTAAATGGAGGGAAGTGGACGAAATTGGACCGAATTGTGGGTTCTGGAAAGGGCTGGAATTCAGGGCAGAAAGTTCAATTTCGCTGAGTTTGGTTGAAAGCTCTTGAGTTTGATACAGGTGACCAAAGGGTGACAAAGAGACGGATTTGTTTCGATTCCGAAGTCCCTTATCGGCCTATTCCAGACATTCGCGCTATCGGGTCGAGGAGGTCCGTTCCTTGGTCAGATAATCAACAACCACCTTTCGGGGCGCCCGAAGGGGCGCTAATCTGAGTTGGTGTGAAGGGGAAAGAGCCGACTATCAACAGGCAGCGGTAACGATGACCTCTACCTTCAGCTCGGAGCGTGCAAGGCGCGCCTCGCCGCAAGCGCGGGCCGGGGCATAGCCTTCGGGGAACCCAGGCATCCCAAACCGCGTTCATTTCTGCGAAGTCAGCCATATCCGCCACCCAGACGATTGCCTGCAAAATATTTTCTTTTGATGTGCCCGCTTCGGCAAGCAAGGCATCGACTCGCGATAGGCAATCGCGTGTTTGCTCGGCGACGGTATCGCCAGCCCCGACCTGCCCGCACAGATAGACAGTTCCGTTGTGTTTTACGATTTTGCTCATGCGCTGGCCGGTATGGATACGCTCGATCATGTTTCATTCCTTCGATAGGTGGTTAAATGCGCAAGCCGGAATCTTCGACTGGTTTAAGTGTGAAAGCTCTGCTGCCCCGACATCACGCCGAGGGGATCCGCCTTCCCAGAAGAGGGCGCATCAGGAAAGGTGTGAGATACATGGGGATCTGGTAGCACCCCAAAAACATCAGAAAACTGTCTGTTTGGGTGGCACTGGACGCGACAAGAAAGAGCGCCACATTTCGATTGCCTGCAACCACGGCCATTGGGGCTGAGCTAACCACGTCCCCACCACGATTGAGAACCAGATAGGCGATCACCTGCAGGCCCAGATTAATGACCAGTGCAATGAACAGCCAACCTGCAAGAGCCGCAGGGTTGGTCGACAGGGCGGGCGCCACTGCGCTCATCAGACCGACAACGACAATGGCAAGCGTCAGAATGGTTAATCCATCGACCCCTCGGACCTCTGCCTCGTTCATTTTGGGACGCAGTAGGGCGCGTGCGACAAAGGCCAAGGCAATCGCCGCACCAAGAGCCGCGCCAAGGCGCAACGCCGCAGCAAGAGCCTGTGTCAGGCTTCCGAGGGCCGGGGAAAACCAGAAAACCGGAATAAGAGTGAGCGGCAGGAGCAGAGTACCCAAGACAAGCAAGCGAAAGGCCGGTTCGGGTGAATGACCAAGCAGCAATGACAGATTGGGGCTTCCCGTAAGCGGAGGGGCTGCGAGCATCAGCGTCAAGGCAATCGTGACGGGGCTTTGAGCGAGGCCAAACAGACCAAAAACGCCCAAGCAGACCAGAGGTAGGACAAGCTGATAGGTCAAGACCACGCCCAACACGCTCCAGGAACGGCGCAGCCCTTCATGGGTTGCTGGAAACCCAACACGGAACGCGGTCAGGAACAGCAGGAACAAGACCATTTCGCTCAACCAAGGGCGAAGGGCCTGTGCGACTGCTGGCAGGGCAAGCCCCGCCAGCAATCCGGCAACAAGGACAAACCGCCCATACCGTGCGAACAGCCCGAGCGATTGCAGCATCAGGGTCAACCCCCGGGTCCCTGCCGAATGTTATTGGGCAACCAGGTCGCAAGCTCTGGCCAGACACAAGGATCACCACCATAAGCAGCATCAGACCGACCATCGGGATCGCCGTTTTCGCGATATAGCCGATCTGGTGGCGGGTCATGCCCTGCAGCACGAACAGGTTGAACCCAATGGGCGGCGTCACCTGTGCAGTTTCGATCACCACCACAAGGAAGATGCCGAACCAGATCACGTCAATTCCGGCTGCGCGGATCATCGGCTCGACAATCGCCATGGTCAGAACAACCGAGGACAGCCCCGTCCATGAACATGCCCAGGATCAGATAAAAGACCGTCAACACCGCAATCAGCGCGATGGGCGACAGGTTGTAGCTGTCGATCATCTCGCCAGCGCGCGCGGCAGGCCTGTGAAGCCCATAGACAAGGACAGGAACTCGGCCCCCATCAGGATGAAAGCAATCATCGCCGAGGTCTTCGTCGCGCCCATCAGGCTGTTCTTGAACGTATCCCAGCTGAGCGATCCTTGCATCGCGGACAGAAGAAGCGCGCCGGTGACGCCGACGGCAGCGGCCTCGGTCGCGGTCGCAAACCCCCATATACATCGACCCGATGACAACGAAGACAAGACCGAAGAGGGGCAACAGGAAACGGCTTTCCGACAGCATGGCGCCAAGAGACATTCTGGGTTCGGGCTCGGGCCGTTGGTCTTTGTAGATGAAGTGCCAGGCCACGATGTAGAGCATGAACAACCCTGCCAGCACGAGGCCGGGGAAGACGCCTGCCATGAAAAGCTTGGTGATGCTCTCGTTGATGGTCACGCCATAAACGATAAGCGTCAGCGACGGCGGGATCATCAGCCAAGGGTCGCCGCACCGGCCAGCGTCCCGATGATCATGAACTCTGGATAGCCGCGTTTGCGCAGTTCGGGGATCGACATCTTGCCGACCATGTTAAGGGTTGCTGCCGACGACCCTGAAACGGCCGCGAAAATGGTGCATCCAGCGATATTGGTGTGCAAAAGCCCACCCGGCAGAAAGCGCATCCAAGGGGCAAGTCCGCGGAACATGTCTTGCGACAATCGCGTTCGATAGAGGATCTCTCCCATCCAGATGAACAAAGGCAGCGCCGTCAGTGTCCAGCTCGAGGACCCGGCCCAGATCGTCGTGATCATCGCGTCGCCCGCAGGCCGCGACGTGAACAGCTCCATGCCGACCCAAGCCACGCCCATGAGCGCAAGACCAATCCAAACGGATCCGCCCAAAAGGGCAAAGAGCACGAAAAGGAAGATCGCTGTGGTGTAAAGTTCGCTCATTCCAGAACCTCCTCGTGAATCTGGCTTTCCCCCAAGGCGAGGAGACGTGTGAGGTAATCCCAAATGGCAACGGCCAGCAGAACCGCGCCGATCGACATTGGAAGTTGTGGAAGCCAAATGGGTGTATAGACCCAGTCAGAACCGGTCGCGGCCCACATCTCGCCCCATTTGGCAGGAGAGTTTACGAACATGGCGAGCGTGGTCAGCAGCCACTCAGGCACCAGGTCCTGCCCCTGTGTGCGATCATTGATCATCTCGGACACGATGTTGGTCTTGATCGCATATCTCGCGAAATAGGTCGCCGTGATCGCGGCGATGAACTTGGCAGCGGCGTCTAGCAGAATTCGGTGTGCCGGTTGAGATTGAGCAACACCGAAACCCGAATATGCCCACCTTGAGTAAGCGTGTAGGCAAGTGCGAAGAACGATGTCGCGGCCATGGCATAGCCTGCGTATTCCGTTGCTCCGGGGAAGGTCATACTCGACCACCGCGCGACCATTTGCCCAATGATGAGCAGGAGGATCACCATCATGAAGCAGGCGCCAATGACACCTGCAGCTTTATAAATCTTGTCAAGAACGCGCCAAATGGGCTGCAAAAGCCGTGCGGCCTTGGGACCTTGCCACAGGCAATAGAGAGCCAGACAGGTCGGAAAAACAAAGAGCCAAACCCATAAAGGTAGGCCCAGAAATGGTTGCCAATCTCGCATCAAGTTGTCCCCCGCGATAAAGTGTGAAGAAGGCCCTTTCTTGTCAGGGGCCTTCTCCAGAGTGCTTAGGTCCGGCCTTAGTTGGCGTTGTAGGCGTCCAAGATAGCTTGGCCGTCTTCACCAACGTCTGCCAGCCACTCGGCGGTCATTTCTGCGCCAATTTGCTCCAGCTCTGCCCGGAAATCAGGGCCCGCTTCCTGAACAGCCATGCCGTTTTCAACGAACTGCTCGAAGTACCAGCTGGCCAGTTCTGCCGACTTGGCCGCGCAGGACACTGCGGTTTCGTCAGCTGCTTTCTGCATGGCCGCCTGCGTGTCGGCGTCCAGACCATCCCAGATGCCTTTGTTCACGAACACATAGTTGCGCGGGAACCAAGCGTTGACCTTGTAGTAATCGGACACATGTTCCCACAGCTTCCGGTCATAGCCGGTGGACCCCGACGAGATCATGGAAGCCGCAACGCCAGTGGCGAAGGCTTGCGCGATTTCAGCCGCTTCGATGGTGACCGGAATCATGCCCAGTTTTTCGGCGATCTGCGCGGTGGCAGAGTTGTAGGCGCGGAATTTCACACCTTGGATATCAGCCGACGAGTTGACTTTCTGATTGAAGTAGAAACCTGGCCCGGCCATGGGCAGGTGTAGAGGGTCACCAGGTTATGGTGTGACAGGCGTTCATTCACGATGTCCTTGGCCGCGGCCCAGAGCTTGTCGTTGTCTGCATAGGACGTTGCGACGAAGGGCAGGTTGTCCCATCCAAGGATCGGCTCTTCGTTGGCGTGGGCCGACATGAATCGCTCGCCGATCGGTGCTTGGCCGGTCTGAACCGCGCGTTTGATCTCGGCACCGCCGAACAGCGAACCGCCGTGGTGTGGCGTGATGTCGATGGCGCCGCCGGTGTATTCGCGGACCTTATCGGCGAACATGACGCCATGCTCGGAATGGAAGTTCGTCGCGGCATAGGCCATCGGCATGTCCCATTTTTCGGCGGACGCCGCAGTGCCGGCGATGGTAGTTGCTACGATTGCAGCGGCTGTTTTCAGTTTTGTAAGTGCAGTCATGGTTCTCTCCCTGATTTGGTGCACGTTTCTTCGTTAGTGACCCGAAGCGAACCGCATGGGTTCGAATGGGCTCGTGTCATAGTTTGGGTGATTTCCGGCTATCATCTCGGCCACCAGCCGGCCCGTTTTGGGACCACCTGTTAGACCGATATGGTGGTGGCCAAATGCCGTGAATACACCGGTGGATCCGAGTTCGCCGATCAACGGCAGACTGTCCGTGGGAGCCGGGCGGAACCCCAGCCATTCTTCGTCGGATTCGCATTCAAGGCCCGGAAACATCTCTTTCACTTTACGGCGAAGGAGCTTCAAAGGCGCTTTTGAGCGCTTCTCGCTCAGCCCGCCGAACTCGACCACGCCCGCGCAGCGAACGCCCTGATCCATCGCTGTCGCGACGAATTTTCCAGCGGTCAACATCATCGGATTGTTGGGGGCGCTGGCTCGGCCCCTTGAAGGTGATGTGATACCCCCTCTCGGCCTCGAGCGGCACATTGATCCCCAGTTTTTGCATCAAAGGACGGGACCAGACCCCCGACGCAACCACAACCCTGTCGCAATGAAAGCGCCCTTGCGTCGTGTCCACCGCGCTGACCTGTCCGCCGCTCAGGTCAAAATCCGTCACTTCCGCCTGAACAAACTTTCCGCCCATTTTCTCGAGCAGCTTCACCAGATCCTGTACATACGACCCCGGGTTCAGGATAAATCCATGGTTCTTCAGAACGGCCAAAAGCTGGGTGTTCGAACCCAGGATCGGCTCAGCTTCCTGCACGGCGTCGCCTTCGACCAACTCGGGCTCAAAGCCCGCTTCCTTGCGCAGCTGCCACGCGAACGCATCCGCCTCGAATGCTGCGCGATCCGCATATGCAAAACTGTAGCTGCTGCTTTGTACCCATTTTGCGGCGTCGGTGCCCGCGGTGAGCGATTGATGCTGTTCAAGGCTATCTCCAACGATCGTCGCCAAGCCTTGGCTGATGCGGCGTGTATCGCTTTCGTTGGCGTGTGACATGTACTTCACGAGCCACGGAAGCAGTTTGGGGACGTATCCCCAACGCAGAAACAACGGAAAGTTGGGATCGAGCAGATAGCTCGGGCTTTTCATCAACAGCCCCGGCCCGGTAACCGGCACGACCGAGCAGCTCGCCAGAATGCAGCCATTGCCATAGGACGCCCCCATCCCGGGCGTGCCCTTATCAAGCAAGGTAACGTCAAAACCGGCACGCCTTAGCCAGATGGCCGACGCGGTGCCAACAATCCCCGCTCCAACAATGACGACGTGCTTTGGCTTCATTCGATCATGCTCCTCTTTAAGGACAACAGTCTCGCAGCTGCCAAATATCATTTCCAATATTAATTTATGGCAGGTATATCATAAAAAATGATAGAAAGAGGAATGAAACTCAGATTCAGACAGTTACAAGCCTTCCACGCGATAGTAGACACCGGCACCGTGACCGGAGCAGCCGATGCGCTGGGCATCTCGCAGCCGGGGATATCTAACCTGCTTGCCGAACTTGAGCGTCAAACCGGGCTGAAGCTTTTTGAGCGTCTGCACGGACGGCTTGTTCCCACACCGGAAGCTGAATTGCTGCACCGTGAAATCGACACCGTTGTCCGGGGGCTTGACCATGTAACACAGGCAGTCGTGGACCTACAGAACAAGCAAGCAGGGCACCTTCAAGTGGCGTCTCAGCACTCTATGTCCTTTGGATTCATGCCCAAGCTGATCGCAGAGTTTTCCAAGACACGGCCGGACATGAACATCTCGTTCCAGTCTCAGTACAGCTCAAAAATACAGGAGTGGGTTCTGTCTGGACTGTTTGAGATCGGCATATGCGAAATGCCAATGCTCTATGATGCGCTCACAGTGTATCCGCTTCATATCGAAACCAAAATCGCCTTGCACAAGGACAATCCGCTGGCGCGCCACGAGGTTCTGACGCCGGACTTGCTGCGCGATGAATCTTTCATCGTCATGGGGCCAGAACACATCACATCGCGGCGGCTTAGAAACGTGTTCGAGGCGGCTGAAGTTCCGTTAAGGACGCGCGTTCATTCGCATCTCTTCAAGAACCTTCTGAGCTTCGTCAAAGAAGGGATGGGTGTAGCCCTGCTTGACCGTTTTGGCCTTGAGTTCGACTATGATGATCGATTTGTGGCACGTAGGTTCGAGCCACAGATCACCATGGACATGGCGATCGTAACATCCGCCACGCGCCCCCTGTCACTGGTGGGAAAGGAATTTCTGGCCTATCTCCTTGAAGAACTGGAACCCTATTCGGCAACCGGTGCGCCGATTGGGGCAATGAGTAAAAGCGAAAAAAACATGAACCAGCCAAGCCTTGGCGTCTTGATTCTTGAAACGCATTTTCCGCGCCCGTTGGGCGATATTGGAAACCCGGGGACATGGGGGTTTCCCGTGCGCTTTCACACTGTGCCCGGAGCAAGTGCGGGAAAGGTGGTGCTGGACGACCCGCGGAAAATTCTGGGCGACTTTGTTGATGCAGGCCGTTCGCTTATCGCTGAAGGCTGCACAGGCATCGCGACCTCCTGCGGCTTTCTTTCTCTTCTACAGGATGATCTCAAGTCAGCATTGGGTGTGCCGTTTGCCAGTTCCCCCCTGATGCAATTAGCAATGATTGAAACCCTGCTTCCGTCGGGCCAAGAAGCCGGTGTTTTGACCATCTCGAAAGATAGCCTTAGCGAGGCACATCTTCGCGCGGCAGGTGCGCGGCCGGATACGGCTATGGAAGGCTTGCCAAGAGAGGGTGCCTTTGCCAGTGCCGTGTTCGAAGATCGAAAGGAAATGGACTACGCGGCCTGCCGAGACGAGATGATCTGGGCTGCAACATCGCTTCTTCAAGCCGCACCAAAGGTCAAAGCAATCGTTCTGGAATGCACCAACATGGCGCCCTATGCGGCAGACATCACCAAATCCACTGGCTGCCCGGTCTACTCGGTGGTCACCTTTCTCAACTGGTTTCACGCGGGGGTTATCGCCGGCTCGATTTTGAAGCGGCCATAGTTTACCTCACAGTATGAAGCTTGGATTAGAGGGGATCTGGCTGCCACGTTCCGCGTCAGCTTTCGACTACGACAGCCTTGCCAGACGGCACCGCCGAGCTCTCCCAACCTGCAAAGCTGACCTCGGGAATGGTCGCAGCAAACAACCGCTTTCTGCCCTTCCAAATACTGACCTCTTGCTTGGCAGCTACCCGCGTCTGGACGGCAAGCTCTACCGCGTGTTCCCGGGGCCCGGTGTCGCTCAGCAATGGCCCCTGCCCCGCCAAGGTGGCGGTGGGCCGGTGCTCTACTCAAATTTCCTCAAGCGTTATTGGCGACCGGCTTTCAAAGCCGCTCGGGTCCGTTACGCCACTCACCATTCAGCGCGGCACAGTTTTGTCTCCACTCTACAGGCGCAAGGCGTCGAGGTGGGGCTGAGGTGCTGGATCGTCTTTATCAGGTCAAGAGCGGCGCCTGACGGAGAGACGCCCCGGGAGGCCCGCAGGAGCCGGGTAGATAGCTGGCGCAAGTCGCCGGGCGCTCCGTGCACCCTCCCGTGGGCAGGGAGATGGAGCCGGGGTGCCACCATGCCTGGCATGCGCAAGCAATTAGGGCGGATTTCAGACCTTCGTTACAAGTCGCGTCTTTGTCCGCGTCTCTGGAAATATGGTACTACGTCTTATCCGGTGATCTTGCCAGCGAGGTATCGAACAGCCTTGGCAGGGGTATCGATCTCTGGATACTCAGCTTCGGGGATCGATATGCCTAGGCGTTCGTGTAAAGCTGTGACGAGGGATAAGATATCCATCGAATCCAGCTCCAGATCATCCTGAAGATGGTCATCATCGGACACGTCGGCGGGATCGATATCTGGTGCAACCTTGTGGATTTCACTCAGGACGATATCTCTGATTTCACTGTCGTTCATAATTCCTCCGGTCTTGAAAGCTTTTCAGCCAACACAGTCAGATATTTCGATGCTTGCAGCCCGTCGCAGACACGGTGGTCGGCCGAGAGTACAAAATTCGTCACTTCACGGGGTATGATCGCGTCCCCCACCACCCATGGCCGGACCTGGGGGGCGCCGACCGTCAGAAGTGCAACCTGTGGAGGGAAAATTACACCGGTCATTTGCTCGGCACCATTTTCGCCTAGCTCGACACTGTCAGTGTCCCGCGGGTCATTTCTGAACCGCGCAACCGCCCGCTTCTGGCACGGGTGACGAGGTCACGCATCCCGGCCATGACATCATCAAGCGACATGGTGTCGGTCCGGTGCAGCGCCGGTGCAATCAGTCCTCCACCGCGCAATGAAATGGCCACCCCCGTGTTGATCTCGTCCGACGGGACAAAAGCGCCATCAGTGAAATGGCCGTTCAACGTTTGACCGCGCGCGCGGCAAGGGCGGCGGCTTTCACGAGCACAGCACCCAATAACACCCGTTCGGAAGGGGGGCGGTCTGAATTTCGGGCAGCAAGCCAGTCCGAGACGCCCTGTGTCTCGATCGTATGCGAGGCGGAAAAATGGGGTATTTCACGTTTTGAACGCACCATGCAGCGGCAACGGCTTTGCGCATTTCTGAAAGACCGCCTTCAGTTGTCTTGGCTATATTCTTCGGTTTCTCGCTTGATTCGACATCGGCGAGAACGATTGCTCCGCCAGGGCCGCTACCTTGTAGGGTAGAGAGGTCTATTCCCAACTTATGTGCTGCACGGCGGGCTGCAGGGCTTGCACCGATACTTGTCAGCGATCTGGGTGGGCCTGCGGTGACCTTTGGCGCGGAGAGTTTGCTTGCAACAGCTACACTTGGTTGCTTGGAGCTCGGTTCGGGTACGGCCTCGACTGTTGGTGGCTCCTCTGCACCAATCCGGGCCAGTTCTTGGCCAACCGGTACGGTTTGCCCGACGCTTGCAATCAAATCCGTTACGATCCCAGCCTCGAAGCTTTCGATCTCGATTGCCCCTTTCTGTGTTTCGACAACGGCCACGACATCGCCCCGGCGCACCTCGTCTCCTGGCTTTATTAGCCATTCGACCAATGTTCCCGCTTCCATGTCCGCGCCCAGTGATGGCATCCGAAAAACAGCCATATCACTCGCGCCCCATGGTTGCCTTCACCGCCGCGACAATCACGGGCACCTGCGGGATCGAGGCATCCTCTAGGTGTTTCGGATAGGGGATTGGCACTTCGGCGGCGCAGACCCGCCCAACCGGCGCATCCAGCGTCCAGAATACCTGCTCTGTGATCCGCGCCGAGATTTCTGCCGCCAGCGAGCCGCTGCGCCAACCTTCATCCACGATGACCGCGCGGCGGGGTGCGGGGCAACGGATGCCATGATGGTCTCATCATCCAAAGGTCGCAGAGACCGCAGGTCGATTACCTCGGCGTCTATCCCTTCGCTGGCAAGTGCCTCGGCCGCATCGAGTGTTTTGTAAAGCGAACCGCCATAGGTGATCAACGTCACGTCGTTGCCCGGCCTGCGGATTGCGGCCCGCGAAATGTCGACGGGGCCAGCGTTCGTGTCGATCTTGCCAGACCTGTTGTACAGCATCACGTTCTCGAAGATCAGCACAGGATCGGGGTCCTGCAACGCCGTCCACAACATGCCGCGCGCATCTTCCAGTGTTGCTGGCGCAAGTACCTTAAGCCCTGGAATATGGGCGTACCAGCCTTCAAGGCTGTGCGAATGCTGCGCGGCAAGCTGCTTACCCGCCCCGGTCGCCATCCGAATGACCACCGGTACGTCGAACTGCCCTCCGGACATATGGCGCAGGGTCGCCGCAGTGTTCAGGATCTGGTCCAGCGCCAATAGGCTGAAGTTGACCGTCATCAGCTCCACGATGGGGCGCATCCCCGCGCAGGCCGCGCAATCCCCCCCGGTGAACCCGGATTCGTGACAGGGCGTGTCGCGGATGCG
>LLEO01000053.1_pt1 | contig 22231 bp, 31 predicted proteins | sample 595861 | NCBI WGS metagenome assembly LLEO01 (sample SAMN02919315, study PRJNA255460) | bioreactor metagenome | biome: chemostat; feature: culture 2012_25.1; material: sediment; isolation source: day35 25degC chemostat 2012 inoculated with Wadden Sea sediment taken from... | place: Germany: Bremen ... | reverse complement strand
AGGAACTGGAAATCATGCGTGAGAACTGCCACGCAATTCTTGAAGACATCATGAAATTGCAGGACGACCTGCCTTCTGCACTGGAAGACCGCGACGTCATGGCTGACATGATGGAGATTATTGTCGGCAGGAAGATGCCGGTGGAGTTGCGTGACGTAATCAAGAATGGACCGGGATCATGACCATACATCTGATGATTGATCTGGAGACGCTCTCCACTTCACCCCGCGCTGCGGTCATGTCCTTGGGCTACACCGTGTTCGACACTGGAATTATTGAGAAGGGAGGCTGGGTGGTCAACCTCGCATCCAGCATCATGGCAGGCGGCGAGATAGACGCGGACACGATTGCTTGGTGGCAGAAGCAAGACCAGGACGCAGTCAGGGCTGTGACACATGGCGGTGTTCACATCTACGACGTGATGTCTGGCCTGTCTGCTGTCGCCATGGATAAGGGTGTCGAGAGAGTCTGGTCCCACGGAGCCACCTTCGATATCCCGATTGTCGAGTTCTACATGCGGACGCTCGGAGTTGATCAGCCTTGGCGATACAGTGATCACAGAGACACGCGTACTCTGTTTGAACTGGCTCAAGAGAAGGGATGGGAAAAGCCCAAGAGGAGCGGCATCGCACACAGAGCAACAGACGACGCACTCTACCAGACCGTTCTGGTCATGGGCGCACTGCGCGCTCTTTCCTGATAAAAAATCACGGGGCTTGTCTCAGGTCCCGTGGTTTCTCGCGTTTCACTTGCGGAGTCTGGTCCTCAATTTGGGGGTAGGTCTCCTCAAACTCCCAGTCCCTTGCGATGCTGTCAGCTTTCCAATCCACAGCTGGAAACAGGAAGTCGTCGAGGCCGTTCTCATAAACATCCAGATATTCCTCGTGGTCAGCCTCGGCCAGCATTCGGAGTTCCTCATCCATCTGCTCCGCTGTATCAATCTCAGCTTCTCCAGGGCCGCTTATCTTATTCAGATAGTTCCGCAGCCAGATGCAGATCATCCACTCCAGGCCGTACTTCAACTCTCGTATATCAGTGATACTGTACGACGACACGGGTCCATTCGTGTGTGCATTGTTCATCAGCTTGCGAGGCTCGTAATCCAACGCATTGATAACGCAATAGCCGAGATGGTGAGTGGAGAACAACTCGTCCCCATTGGCAATCCACTGGTGGAGGTCGCCAATACCGACAAGGAGCGGGACCTCATCTGCGCAGACCGCTCGGTACAATCTCATCTGGCAGATCTGGTTCGGCATCAAATCCACTCGGATCATCTTACGCTGCTTCTTTGGGCGTGTCCGGAACCTCAGCAAGCGGCCCTCCTCAGTCAGTCTTGGGCGGTGAGGCTGGCGGGGATTGATGTAGTCCATGGATATCTCCTGAGTCTGAAAGTATGCCTTGATAGAGCACAGTATAAGGTCTTAGAGCAATGTTTACAAGGGGTTGATATGGCGATCTATAGAGATAACCCAAAAGGACCAGCGCCACCGCAATTTCTGAGTTGCTAGGCTTTGTCCAGTTTACTGGCTGAGTTATTTTAGTGTACCTCTTATTATTATTCTTATAACTCTATAATAATAAAAGAAAGGTAAGTAAAAACAAGGGGATGGGGATAAGACCTGGAAAATACCTGACACACCTTTAGACTCAGGACCGATGGCCGCTTGTGCCTGCTCCTTTGGGTGAGTATAGTTCTATAACGGGAGATCTTCTCTGTCTTCTTTTCGCACGAACGCAGGTGAACAAATGTCAGATAACGAATACAACGAGGAAGTCTACGATCGCAACAACGTGAGACAGCGTCCTCGCTCTCTTCTCGCCAGAGGTTCCAAGCCAGTTGTTGTGGATGAGATGGATGAGGATGGGAACTGGCGACGTCGGATAAAAATGTCCCGGATAAAGTTTGGAGATGCGGAGAAAGGAGTCTTCCTGGAAGTGTTCCGCAAGTGGGGTCGCATGGGAGAAGCCGCCGCAGCGGCAGGAGTCTCAACGGCGACAGTCCGGAAACATATCGACGAAGATGAAGACTTCGCTGAAGCCCTGCTCGTGTGTGAGGAAGAGTACAAGGAGAAGCTTCTTGGGCATCACCAGGACTTGGTGTTCAATGGGACGATAAAGAAGAGTTACGATCGCAACGGCAACCTCGTCTCCGAAGAAACAATCTACCCCATCCGCCTCATCGAGTTGGAACTGAAGAAGCACGACTCCGGATACAGGGAGAAGCAAGAGATCAGCCATCAGCACTCTGGCGGCGTGCTCATCGCACCGAGCGACATGGGGTCCATCGACGACTGGGAGAAGAAGTTCGGCAATATGAAGGACGTGACTCCCGGCGAAGAAGATGATAAAGATGTGGAGATAGTCCAGATAGCTGAGGACTGAGGATCCAAAATCGGCGAGTGAGTTGGTCGGATCAAAAATCGGCGAGTGGGTCGGTCCGATTCAATCTCTACATGCCTCTCGTCATACAGTATGTCTTCTTCTTTTTCTTCCAATTCTTCTTCATCTTCTTCGAGATGGTCGGATGGAGATAAACTGTGGATAAAGATGAGGATAAAGAAGACCGGAAGATGAAGAGAGAGGCAGACAAGGGACTGACAAATGTGACTTGCTCGCTACAACTCGCCCTTTATAGTAGGTGGTGCCAGTAACGGCGTAACCCAAAGAAGGAAATATCCCATGACAAAGCTTCTCAACACCAAGCGCGGTCTCCGCATTCAAGTGGCCGTACTCACACGCGCTTATCTCGCCAAGGGCGGCACCATCACCGTCTGCAAGCCTGCCCGTGCGCGGGGGTCCAAGTAATGGAACTCAGCAAGGCCGACATCGCGTTCATTCTGCCCATTCTGAAGAACTCCCAGCGGAATGTCAAAAAGCACATTGAAGTGGTGACTGCTGACAATCCAAAGTCGGCGGCTGTAGACATGCTCGGTCCACATGAGGTCTATCTGGACAATCTGTCCCGTATCATCTCCGACCTGTCCTGACGAGGAGGAGCGCTTCGGCGCTCTTTCTCTTTGGGCCGTGTATCCTCATCTTCTTCCGGTCGGCGAGTCCAAAATCGGCGAGTCCAAAAATCGGCGAGTCGGCGAGTCCGATGGTCTTCGTCAAACTGGCGGTCTTCTTCCTCATCTTCTTCATCTTCTTCGCCTGCCTCATTTCTGACACATTCATCAAACTCTATTCATCATCAAATCGTGAACAGTCTGTTTCCGCCATCTTTCCGCCTTAATTCTGCCACAATTCTGTGCTCGCCGGTCCGCCACGAAATTACCTTGATCTTGCCTTAATTCTGCCTCATTTCTGTTGCACGCGCTCCCGCTGTCTGTTTCTATATCGTAAACAAACTGTTTCTCAATAACGTGCATTTTTTTGTTTGCGTTCGGTTGGCTTTTACCCCATATTGGTAGTACGCCAATAACGGCGCAACCAAGAAGGAACTCTAAAATGGCTACCACCAAGAAAACCGCTCCCGCTGCTACTGCTACCAAGAAAACCGCGCCCAAGGCGGCTCCCGCCGCGCCCACGGCTCCCAAGTACAATATGGGTCCATGGCCTGTTAAGGCGCAAGGCGGTAACAGCATCCGCGCTTACTGCTACCAGTGCGCCGCAGCATTGCACAAGGCGCAGCCCAAGGGCTTTACGCTGGCCGAACTGGCCAGTGCCTTTGCAGCCAACGCCAAGGACAGCGACATGCGCCAACCCGGCACGGGCTGGGGGACCGCAGCCAAGCCGAACGGCGCAGCCCTTGCGCACGCCAATTGGTTCGCCCACGACAAGCAAGGCTGGCTTACCAAGGCCAAGTAAGGCCTCCCGGTCCTGCCCTACGGGGCGGGGCCACCCACCCTCCCTTCCCCTCCCTCTGTCCTGTCAGGAGATATTCATGTTTCGCTATTTGTTCCCCATATTCTGTGTCCTTGTCGTGTACACTCTGTTGCAGCCTACGCTACAATCACTTGCCAATCTTGCTTTGGTGTTGCCCTGAAGCAACACCCGGCCCCAAGCACGCGGTCTGGTCCCCGCGTGCAGCGGCCCGCTCTCGGTCCACCCTCTTTGTGGCGCAACAAGATCGCATAAAGCAAATCATCATTCCAAAAATAGAAGAGAAACCTGGACTTATTTGGCTTTTCACGAACCCGTCACCGTGCTACCATTAACCACCAGCAACAGGAGAACATCATGTACGGAGTTCAAGTCAACCTGGAAGACGGATCAAGCGGCACTCGCGATTGTGACACTGCCGAGCAATGCCTGGACATTATCTGTGAGTTGCTCGAAATTGATCCAGCGACAAAAGAGAACCTGCTTCCCCCGAGTGAGGACCCAGACAAGCCGACTTGCCTCATGACACGCAACGGGGTGATCTGGTACGGACGCAGGCCCGGTGTCGTTCTTCAATGAAACCACAAGATCTCGCCAAGCAACTCGGCATTCAGTGGTCTGAGAACATGGACCACGAGGAAATCCTTGCCCAGCACTATCGCAACCAAGGCAGGAGCAAGGTTCACTTCTGCCGGAATGGGACTTCATGGCGATCCATGACAAGTCGCCCGAATTTGAGGCTTGTCTATGCGACCTGGACCACCTACCATGAGCAAAACCTGAGCAACCCTTTTTGCGAGAAACGCGGCGCGTGTGAGCGCTATTTGGGACTGGAGCAGAGCATGTCCGAAATCATCACTTTTCCTGGACCCCTGAACAAGAACGAAGCAATTGACGCGACAACCGAAGAAGGATGGGAGTCCGGAGTTGTTCTGACCATCGGAAAGGACGACACCGACATCAAAGTCTTCGGCAGTCCGACAAGCGCAGAACTACTCTGGCTCAGCGAACAACTCCGGTTGAAGGCGCTGTACCACGAGGAAGATGAGGTAGACTACGATGAGGTTCCCTGATAACGTAATCTGGAGGCCGATGCCCGGGAGCCAGGAGGCTTTCCTCGCCAGCCACCCTATCTTTGAAGTCCTGTTTGAAGGAACTCGCGGCGGTGGCAAGACAGACTGCCTGCTCATGTCGTTTGGTATGCACGTCGGCAAGGGTTTCGGCTCTGGCTGGAAAGGTATTCTGTTTCGCCAGACCTACAAGCAGTTGACAGACGTTATCACGAAGACCAAGAAGTGGTTTCCGCAGATTTGGCCGGACGCGAAGTTCAACCACTCCGAGCATGTGTGGACTTGGCCCAGCGGCGAACAGCTTCTGCTTCGCCAGTTTCAAAAGGCAGACGACTACTGGAACTATCACGGACACGAATATCCCTGGATCGGCTGGGAGGAACTGTGCAATTGGGCGACTGACGAAGGCTACAAGCGAATGATGTCCTGCTGTCGTTCGTCTACAAAGGGTATGCCTCGTATGGTTCGCGCCACGACGAACCCGTATGGACCGGCCACAATTGGGTGAAGTTCAGGTTCAAGCCGAATACCATGAATATGATCGTTCGGAAAGACCTCCTTGATGACGACGGGATGAAAGAACCCAGCCGCCTGTCCATCCATTCGCATATTGACGAAAATATCGCGCTTCTGGAGGCGGACCCAGACTACAAGCAGAAAATCGCTGCTTCTGCCCGCAACGAGGCCGAGAAGAAGGCGTGGCTGGAGGGTTCTTGGGATATCGTGTCCGGCGGCATGTTCGACGATGTCTGGGACGTGAAATACAACGTCCTTCAACCCTTTGACATTCCCGATACGTGGAAAATTGTCCGCTCGTTTGACTGGGGCGCGTCGAAACCGTTCTCAGTCGGGTGGTGGGCCATCTCCGACGGGTCCGATATCCTTCTTCCCGATGGTAGCTGGAAAGCTACGGTCCGAGGCGATTGTTTCCGTGTGCGCGAGTGGTACGGGTCAACAGGCAAGCCCAACGAAGGACTGGACCTACTGGCGGTTGAAATCGCTGAAGGTATTGTCAAGAGGGAGTTGGAATGGGGCTGGAGGGAGCAAGGGACGTCCTGGTGCCGGGTGAAGGCCGGGGTAGCGGACTCTCAGATCTTCGCAGCTGAAAATGGCAACTGTATCAACACCGATATGAAGGTGAAAGTGCGCTTGGACGATGGATTTCGGTATCCAGGCGTGATTTGGAACCCCGCAGACAAGCGTCCAGGCTCGAGAGCGACTGGTTGGACGCAAATGCGGCAGAAAATGAAGAATGCACACCCGAATATCAGGCTGGTGAACGGCGAGAAGCGCCTCTACCCGCGAGAACGGCCCGGTTTGTTCATTTTCAGTCACTGCAAGTGGTTTATGGAGACTGTTCCGGTCCTTCCAAGGGACGAAAAGAACATGGACGACGTCGATACCGATGCAGAGGACCATATCGCGGACGAAACTCGGTATTTTGTCCGGTGGATGCAGGCTCCGAGCGGTTCTGGTGCTACGACGGGGGCATTATTGATGTCGATTGGACAAAAATGGGCTTGCAAGGGGACCAGAAACGTGAGTTACCGTCGATTTCATCTTATAGAGGTCGTAAAATGCCCAGCGCACTGACATCAGCCCATCCGGAAGCCAGCGCAGCAGATCCTGACTGGAAACTGATGCGGCACGCTTATTCTGGCGAGAGAGAAGTCAAAAAGAACGGCAAACTCTATCTGCCGATGACCAGCAACCATATCTCGGACGGAGCGCTGAATTCAACGACCTCCTTGGGCTACAAGGCATATGAGGCGTATAAGGCACGAGCGAGGTTCCCAAACTTCGTTCGAGAGGCGATCCAGCAAGCTGTAGGCATGATGCACTCTCAGCCGCCTGAAATCAAGCTTCCGAAAGCCATGGAAGGCATCACGAGCCGAACAGGCGAGCCTCTGCCGGTTCTGCTCCGCAAAATCAACACAGAACAGCTTCTGACGGGCCGTATCGGTCTTATGGCCGATTTGCCGACAAATCCCAAGCCTGGAGAAGACACACCCTATCTCGCGACATATGTGCCCGAGCGGGTGATCAATTGGATGATGGACGCGTCGAACAGCTTGTTCCGCAGAAACTGAACCTCGTTATCATCAACGAAAGCGAATTTGAGCGTGCTGCCGACTTCACGTGGAGGAGGAGCAGAAATATCGCGTTCTGGTGATGGGAGACGTCCTGGACAACGAGACAGCGGGCCTCTATCAGCAAGGCGTGTTTGAAGCTGAAGGTTTTGACCCGACTAAGCTGCAAGCGCCCTCATGGCGCGGTCGTACTCTCCAGAAGATACCGTTTGTTTTCATCAACTCGTGTGACATCACTCCTGATGTTGATGACCCGCCGCTGCTCGACTTGGGCAATATGTGCATGACGATCTACCGCTCTGATGCAGACTACCGGCAGAACCTCTTCATGCAAGGCCAGGACACGTTCGTTACGATTGGTGGAGCCTTCGATGAAACGGACAACGTCCGTGTCGGAGCAGGCTCACGCATCGACCTGCCTCAAAGCGGTGACGCCAAGTACGTTGGCGTCACCTCACAGGGGCTGAGCGAGCAGCGTCAGGCTTTGGAACGCCTGGAGGGCCGTGCTGGTTCCATGGGTGCGCAAACGCTCGACTCTACCTCCCGGGAGCGTGAAAGCGGCGACTCCTTGAGAATTCGTGTCGCCGCTCGCACTGCAGACATGAACCAGATCGCCGATACCGGCGCTGCTGGACTTGAACACGTTCTGAAGATCTGCGCTGAATGGATGGGTGAGGACCCAAACGAAGTCAGCGTAATTCCGAACAAAGAATTCGGTGAAATGCCACTGACCGGACAGAGCATGGTGGAAATCGCCACTGCTCGGAACCTTGGCTGGCCGATAAGTGCCAAATCCATGCACGACCTCTCGCGCAAGCGTCGTATGACGACCAAGTCGTATGAGGAAGAACTGGCTGAGGCGAAGAAGGAAGCAGAGGACGAAAAATTCGCCTTTGCGAAACAGGGTGACGGTGACCGTGCGGCCACCCAGCCCAACGACGAAGACGACCCAGACGGTGAGAACCAAGTTCCTGGGCAGACTACCAATCCAAGCGGGCGTGACGCCCAATAACATATAGGAGAACGGACATGGATCCGCTCGAACTTACTTACGACTCTATCGACGCTGTGCCTGAGGCATTTCGTGGTCTCTACTCTGAGAATGACGGAAAAGCAGTTCTCACACACGTCAACGGCCTGAAGACCCCGCAAGACGTCCAGAATGTTCAGGAAGCTTGCGCAAGGAACGGGCTGACCACGCCGCCGTGAAAGAGGCTCTCAAGCCTTGGAAATCGCTCGGCGACGATCCCAATGAAATTCAGTCCAAACTCGACCGCATCGGCGAGTTGGAAGCTGCCGCTGGTGGCAAGCTGGACGAAGGGAAGATCCAGGAAATGGTGGAGCAGCGCCTTGGGCAGAAGACCGCCCCTCTGGAACGCCAACTTACTGAGGCGACTGAGACGCTGAACACTGTTCAACAGGAACGCGATCAACTCGCAAATACGCTCGTGTCACGTGACCGCAACGATGCCGTTCGTTCCGTGGCAACCGAAATGAAGGTGCTGAGCACTGCCATTCCCGACGTGGAAATGGTGGCGGCTGCATATCTCGAGCGTGACGAGACTACCGGCGAGTTCATCGTCAAGGCTGATGCGAAGGGCGTGACGCCCGGTGCTGACGTCAAGCAGTTCATGAAAGACATGCAGAAACAACGTCCTCACTGGTGGCCGCAATCGCAAGGCGGTGGTGCTGGTGGAGGCGGAGCAGGCGGCAGCGGTGACGACAACCCGTGGTCGGCGAAAGGCTGGTCTCTCACTGAGCAAGGCAAAGTTGCCCGTGAAAAGGGCATGGCCGAAGCCGAGCGTCTCGCGAAAGCTGCTGGCTCTCGCGTGGGCGCAACACGTCCCCCGGCGAAAACCTGAACTTGTCAGGCGCAGCCTCAGCGCCTACAAGTAAGCGTGGCGGGGTGGTATGGTAGCCAGCCCGCCGCACTAGCGTCCCGGTTGAGCCCGTGCCTCGCCGCCACTCACAGGTTCCCGGGACGCATTTCTTTACAAAATAACTATTGCAATCTCTGAGGTCTTGCAGTAACCTCTCCCCATTCGATGACGTGATGTCATCTTCATCCTAGCGACATGGGTCGCATCCCCCGACAAATGGCAATGAAAGGAATTAATCATGGCCGCAGGTCCCGCGACTCGGGTGAGCGACGTCATCGTCCCCGAAGTCTTCACTCCCTACATGCAGACCCTGACGGAGGAGAAATCTCGTCTCGTCCAGTCCGGTTTGCTTTCGCGCTCGGAAGCGCTCGACAACCTGCTCGCAGGCGGTGGTCTTACCTTCCAAGTGCCTTCGTTCCGTGATCTCGACAACGACGCCGACCGTATCTCGACTGACACCTCGGTGCCGTTCGCTGATGCCGATGCTTCGCTGCCTGCCGGTGTGGCGCGTCCCCCGGACCCGCTCAAAATCGCCACGCAGAAAGAGATCGCCGTTCGCCTGAACCGCAACAACTCCTGGTCCTCGACCGACCTCGCGGCGATCCTCGCCGGTGCCGACCCGATGGAAGCAATTGCCAATCGCGTCGCTGCCTACTGGACTCGTCGTCTCCAGGCCGCGTTCATCGCAACCTGGAATGGTGTTATTGCTGACAACGCCGCCAACGACTCTGGCGACTACATCAACGATATCTCGGGCGCTGGTTTCACCGATGGTGTGACCAACTTCTCAGCAGAAGCATTCCTGGACGCAGCCCAGACGATGGGCGACTCGCAGGAAGATCTGGTCGCTTGTGCAGTCCACTCGGTTGTCTACAACCGTATGCAGAAGAACAACCTGATCGACTTCATCCCTGATGCTCGCGGTGAGATCAACATTCCGACGTTCCTCGGCCGTGAGGTCATCGTGGACGACGGTCTGCCCCGTACCGGCTCGGTCTACGACACGTGGCTGTTCGGTGCTGGCGCGACTGCATGGGTGTCGGTACTCCTCCGGTCGCAACCGAGGTTGATCGTAAGCCCGGTGGCGGCAATGGTGGCGGTCAGGACGTCCTGTACTCGCGCATCATGTGGACCCTGCACCCGACGGGTCACGCCTGGACCGGCACTGCCGGTGACGGTGGACCGGCGAACACTGGTACGGCCAGCGACGACCTCGACGAGGCCGCAAGCTGGAACCGCGTGTACGCCGAGCGGAAGCAGATCAAGTTCGCTCGCCTCGTCACCCGCGAAGCGTAAACCAGTTGGGGCGGCTTCGGTCGCCCCTTCTGCAACTCTGATCTGGAGGAACTCACATGACTGCTCGTATGCGCCACCTTCGCCACCGCGATTTGGATGGTCTCGCTCGGGGACGTCTCGATCACACGAAGGACGCTCTTGCTTTGGGCCTCACTCCTGGATCGAAACCCGAGTATGTTTTCACTGCTGACAACATCGCGAACCAACTCACCGTCACTGGTGAGGACACGCTCGCAGTTGGCAATCCCCGTGTCATCCTGGAAGGCGATCTCCCCGCCGAACTCGAGACGGGTGTTCTCTATTGGCTGGGTGACGCAGGCACGAACCTGTATCAACTCTACCCGACCAAAGCCGACGCCGTAGCCGACACGAACGCTGTTGCGTTCACCGACGATGGCTCTGGCACCCTGACCATGACCATTCTCGAATAAGGACAACACAGATGGATATCAAAGAAGCACTCGGTCAACTCGACACCATGGAAGACGAACACTGGACGTCAGACGGTCTGCCCAAGACCGACGTCGTTTCGGCTATCATGGAAAGCAAGGTGAGCCGCAAGGACATCACCGATGCTGCGCCGAAGTTCACCCGCGAGAACACCGACCTGACCTTGGCAACCGATCCGGAGCCCGACCCGCCGGAAGAGGAAGCCAAAGCTGACGAGCCACCCGACGCTGGTCCTCTGAAGGACTTCGCTGAAATGGCTCCTATGCTGCCTCAGGAACTGGCCGACAAGGTTCTGTCCAAGATCGATCCTCGCCTGCTTCCTGAAGTTGAGTTGATGCTGGCTCAGCAAATTCAGGTTGTCGAGGAACGCGAGAAAGAAGTCGAGGAAATGAAGCGCAAGCTGAAACTCGGCAAGGCTCTCACGCAGACCTGGATCAAGCAACTGGTGCCGGACATGTCCAACCAGGAAGCGATCCAAGCCTACATTCGTTCGTCGACTGAACAGCGTCAGGCAAAAGCCGAAAGCATCCGGGAAGTTCTCGGTGGCTTGAAGCCTGCGGACATCGCCAAGCTGGACCCGCGTGCAGCGATTGACAAAGCGTTTGCTCGCAAGACTGGCCGTGGTGGTCAGCGCCCGGTGCGGTAATAGGGGGCTATCAAAATGGTAATGCGCAGCCCACACGGAGGCCTTCAGAGCGCCCAAGTGCGGGCGGCGCTATACTATGCCCGCCAGCGGCGTTTGCGGCGTCTGGCGGCGTCCTCTGGCGGCGGTGGACCTACACCAGTCACTCCTGACTACGCCAATGATGGTGGAACTGGCGACCGTACAAGCACGATCACTGCAACTCAAACAGGGTTCGGCGCTCTTAGCGGTGGTACATTCACGAACATCATCAACGGAGATTTGGCAGGGAATGCTTCTGGCGGTTTCTGGGACGGAAACCAAGCGATCGCCGGACACACCATGCAGTTCGAGTTCGGCTCGGCGGTTTATATCGATCAATTCCGCTGGCGTCAGTCATCAACTTCCGTGATGGGTACTTGGAAGATGCAAGGCTCGAACAACGGAACTGATTGGACTGATCTGTCAGGAAACCTTGGTCTTGGTGGTCAAACTGTTGAGACTTTTGATCTTTCCCTTGTGGAAGACAATTTCACGTTCTATCGCCTTCTAGGCGTGTCAGGAAACTGGAACGCTGGTCCTTGGGTGCAAGAGATTGAATTCCGAATTGGAGTTGCATAATGCCTTTCACAGTTGAAGACGGAACCGGAGTCGCAGACGCAAATTCTTACACGACAGAGGCATTTGCTGATGCGTATTTCCTCGACCGTGGGAATGCCGCTTGGGCCGCAGCATCAACAGCTAATAAAGAGATCGGTCTCGTAAAAGCGACCGACTATATAGAACTTCGGTTCAAGGATCGCTGGAAAGGAATTCTAGCGCCTGAGGCGACCACACTGTCATTTCCTCGTCAGTATCTTTACGATCGCAAAGGTGTGTTGATCGATTTTGAAACTGATGGTATTCCAGACGATATACAGAAAGCGACGGCTGAATATGCTTTACGAGCCCTTACTGCTGATCTTTTGCCTGATCCTGTTGTCTCCGATACTGGTCAAGCTATCAAGCGATCCCTCGATAAAGTTGGTCCCATTGAGACTGAAGTTGAGTATGAAGGCGCTGCTGCTCGCCCTGATCTTATTCGCCCATATCCAACAGCCGACCGTCTTCTTAAATTCTGGATCTCGGGGCGTAGGGGGTGTTACTCGGTAATGGCGATTAACTATACAAAACTCGCTGCGACTGCCCAAACTCTGGTCACTGACGCTGGCCGGACTGTTACGCTTGTGAAGCCGAACCAAGTGCTCGCTGATCCTTCTAAACCATGGGAAGGTCACGACGGTACAGAAGAGACGCTGGAAGTTCCGGCGGTGCAGCTTCTGCCGAACGCGGTGCGCGTCTTTGGGCTTTCTGCCTTGGGCGATGCACATGAATTTCAAGGTATGCTTACTTTCGCTGAACTGGTTTATATCGTGTTCCAAGGTGAGGTTGAACTCTCTGACTATACCATCGTACGTGACGAAGGTGTAGACTACCAGATCGAGGCAACCCAGGAACTCAAGCCAGCTTCAACAACTCTGCTCGGTTTCATTGGAGTGCGTCGATGAGTTTGACATTCGCACAAGCCAATGATGACATCCTTACGCTGCTGAAGAATGCGTGGGACCCGACAGGTCACAAGCTGTTTTACGAAGCGGTGCGTGATGAAAGAGAAGCTGACAATTCGCCATGGGCTTTTGTCGTTGTCCGCCATGCGGTAGGGCAGCAAGATACACTCGGCGGAACCGGCAACCGAAGCTTCATCAGGTTTGGTGCGGTTATCGTCACTATCAACACTCCATCCACAAATGGCTTGCAAGACAGCTATCAATTGGCTAAGGTTGTCGCAGATGCTTATGAAGGCGTTTCCTCGCCGAATGGAGTATGGTTCCGAAATGTTCGGATCACTGAACTTGGTAGGGAAGGCACTTTCTTCCAGATGCAAGTCGCAGCTGATTTCGAATACTACGAAGTGAAATAGGAGGCCTAGATGGCACAAGTCCAGAAGATCGACTCCAATATCACGGGACTCGCCTATGCTGAAGAAAGTCAGCTTGGCCTGCTTCCCGGTGAAGGGGGTCTTGCAGGTTCGCCGGTGTGGAAACGCCTGCAACCCAACTCGTATAGCGATTATGGTGCGAAGTCATCACCGTCGCGCCCCAACCCCGATCAACCCCGTCGCGTCAGCGCCGTAAAGGTGTCACGACCGACCTCAACGCATCTGGTGGTTTCAATCACAACTTGACCTACGAGAACCTCACGGATCTCATGCAGGGCGTGTTCTTTGCGGACATTCGTGCGCAGGGTGAAGAAGCTGTCACGGCTGTTGATGTCGACCTCGCGAACCCTGACGAATACGAAGTTGCCAGCACGACCGGCTTCATCGCAGGCAACCTGATCATCGGCAAGAACTTCACCAACGCTGCGAACAACGCTCTCAACGTGGTGACTGCCATTACTGCCGATACATCGGTTGAAGTGGCAGACGGTCAGCTTGTTGATGAGACGCCCGGTGCCAGCGCGGTGATCAAGGTCGTCGGCTTCCAGTTCGCCGATGCAGACGCAGTCATTGACGTGACCGGCAACCTTCCTGCTCTCACGTCTACCGCAGTCGCAGACCTCACCACCTTGGGCCTCGTCCCCGGTCAGTGGGTGTATCTCGGCGGTGATGCTGCTGCAACTCAGTGGACCGATGCCGTGAACAACGGTTTCAAGCGTGTCCGTTCGGTTACTGCAACGGCGATCACCTTCGACAAGTCTGATGCGACCATGGTCGCTGATGCAGGCGTCGGCGGCAAGACCATCCAGATGTTCTTTGGCGATGTGCTTCGGAACGAAACTGGTTCGTTGATCACGCGTCGTACCTACAATATCGAGCGTCTGCTCGGTGCGCCGGACGATGCTGCACCCAACGATCTGCAGTCTGAGGTTCTCAAGGGTGCTGTACCCAACGAGGTCACTCTCAACGTTCCGCAGGCCGATCTGGTCAACATGGACTTCACGTTCGTCGCAACCGACAATGAACAGCGTGACTCCGCAACTGGTGAAAAGCAAACGTCGGTTCAAGACCCCGCAGCCGCTACGGAGTACAACACTTCCAGCGACGTGGGTCGTATCCGGCTCGCAGCGGTCAGCGCCGTTGACGAAGCGCCGACTGCTCTGTTCGCCTTCGTGACGGAAGCAACGATCAGCATCAATAACAACGTCTCGCCCAACAAGGCGGTCGGTGTTCTTGGCGCGTTCGATGTGACCGCAGGTACGTTTGAGGTTTCCGGTGAACTCACCGCGTACTTCTCCAACGTGACTGCTGTTCAGGCTGTTCGCAACAACTCTGACGTCACTCTGGACCTGTCTTTCGTCAAGGACAACACGGCTCTGATCTACGATCTGCCGCTGATCTCCTTGGGCGATGGACGTCTCAACGTGGAAGTGGACCAGCCGATCACGCTGCCGCTCGCCACTGATGCTGCATCTGGTCAAGATGTTGATCCTCTGCTGGACCACACGGCACTGATCACCTTCTTCGACTACGTTCCTACCGCAGCGGAGTAACACCGAGGCACGGGCTGAAATAACGCCCCAGAGCGGGGAAGGGCCGCTCACCATAACCCCAAGGAGAATTTAGATATGGGTATGTATGACGTCTTCGAGACAGACGAAGATCTCGAAACTTCCGGCATCTGGATCGACTATGGTGACTTCCGCGTGAAGATCGCCTCTGCCGGTCAAGGCAACAAGAAATACGTGAAATATGCTGAGAAGGCTCTCAAGCCGGTTCGCAAGGCCATGCAGGCCGGTGCGCTGTCCAACGAGCGCTCTCAGGCGATCATGTCAGACATCTACGCCAAGACCATTGTCCTCGATTGGGAGACGATGGAGAAGGACAAGCTGAAGACTGGCATTGAAGGTCGCGACGGCAAGATCAAGCCGGTCAACTACGATACCGTGAAAACGGCGCTGACCGATCTCCCCAACCTGTTCATCGATATCCAGGAGCAGGCGAACTCCATCGCCAACTTCCGGAAAGAGGAGCAGGAGGAAGATGCAAAAAACTCGTAGACGTCCTTGCTTACCAGCTTGAGCAGGGACACCTTGAAGACCAGATCATTTCGCAGGCCGTGAGGAGCGGCCTGCCTCTACCTGATCGCATACAAAATGCCCCTAGCATTTTGCCGGGCCTGGAGTTATACTACAAGGGCTTCCTGGATCTCAATACTTCCAGGGCGTTCACCGGGTTCGGAATTGGTCCAATAGGCTGGCTCGTTATCGAACAATACTGTAACGTGATGGAGTTAGAACAAGAACAGCGCGAAGACATGCACCATCACATCGCGGCGTTGGATGCAGTCTACATGAAGCACATGCAGAAGAAGAACAGTTAATGCCAACCCTTCAATTCTCCAAGAACATCAAGCGCCGTGGCGAAGAGTTTGAAAACTCGGCGAGTGAACTTGTTCGGCAGACTGCGAAGCGTTCGCTGCGTTCGGTTGTTTTCAATACCAAAGCTGATACCGGCAAGGCGAGATCAAACTGGCAAGTCGGTATTGGATCACCACCCAGCGGAGTGAGGCAAGCATATGTTCCGTACAAGAAAGGTTCCAAGGCTAACGGACAGGGTGCCGGAGAGACTGCGAATGCTGCTGCTACTATCGCTGCTGGTAATGCTCGGATTAACTCGGTGCGCGGGATATCCGGCAGGGGTCTAGCGACAGGTGTATATATCTCGAACAGAGTGCCTTATATTCGCAAGGCGCTTCTGGCTGGTGGAGTTGAAGTTGCGGTTGCGGAGGCCCGAGCGGTTCTTCGTGGATTTCGCTTCTTCCGTGGCAGAGGAAGGTTCTTCGGCTAATGGTAACAGAGAACGTCAACATTCGCATCCGGGAAACCGGAGCGCGGGTGGTCAAACGCAAAATCGACGACATCGGCAATGCAGCCAACAACGCGACCCGTGGGATCTTCTTGCTCCAACGGGCTTTGTTCGTTATTGGTGGCGCTGGTATCGTTCGTGGACTGGTCAACTATGCTGATGCTCTCACGGAAATTGAGAACCGGCTCCGACTGACCAGTTCCAGCACACAGAACCTGGAAGCTGTTCAAGACGCACTGTTCGCTGCGGCCAACCGATCTCGTACTGGTTTCCGCGAACTGGCTGATGTCTACTCTCGTGTGGCACTGTCTGTTCGTCAGCTTGGCACCAGCCAACAGGAAACTGTCGAGTTCACAGAGTCGCTTGCCAAAGCGTCCATCATCTCTGGTGCATCAGCCCGAGAGGCCAACGCTGCGCTCGTTCAGCTTGGGCAAGGTCTGGCATCCAACACGCTGCGAGGCGACGAACTTCGCTCGGTTCTGGAACAGTTGCCGTTCGTTGCAGACGTCATCGCAAAAGAACTGGTTCGCACTGGCGAAGTTGTCGGTGTGTCGTTCAACGAAGCTGGTGATGCTGTTGACGAACTCGGAAACAATGTCAACATTCGTGGTAAACTGCGTGAACTTGCTGCCGACGGTAAAATCTCAGCAGAGGTCGTGCTCAACGCATTCAAGAACGCCAAGGGCGAGATCGATGCTCTGTTTGCTGACACGGTTCCGACCATCTCGCAGGCACTCCAGGTTGCGAACAATAACTTCTTGCAGTTCATTGACCGGGTGGATGATGCGAGTGGCATCAGCGGCAAGCTGGCCCAAGCGATTATCACCGTGTCTGAAAACCTCGACGAAATCCTTGCGGCTGCGAAGGCTGTTACTCTCGCTCTGGCTGCGTTGTTCGCTGCCTCCGTCTTGGGCCGTGTGAATGCCTTCCTCGCCGGTATCAGGAATGTCGGTAAGGCACTGACTCGCTATCGGGCAATTCAAGCTGCTACCACTGCAACCCAAGCAGCGAACACCGCTGCGACAGTTGCGAACTTGACAGCACGTCAAACAGAGATCGGCACAACTCTTGCAGGCGCAAGGGCGAAGCTGGCAGAGAATGCTGCGACTGCTGCACAGATCCAATCAACCTTTGCATCGTCTGGTGCGCGTGACATCAACACTGGTAAGATCATCTCAAACCAAGCTGCCGTGTCTCGCCTTGTTCAAGCGAATGGTGCGCTGGCTGCATCCCAACAGAGGGGTTGCGGCGCTTACTGCGTTGCAGACTAGAAATCGTACGGCGCTTACGGCGGCGCAAAACGCCAGCACGGCGGCAACGGCACGCGCCACCGCCGCAGGAGCCGCTCAGAGCGGGGTGCTGGCAAGTTTGGGGGCTAGGTTCCCCCTGCTGGCTGGGGCCGCTCGAGGAGCCTCTGTGGCGGTCGGAGGGCTGTTCGCACTTATTGCAGCAAACCCGATCGGGGCGCTTATCACGGTTATTATCGGCGCTATCATTGCAATTGAAAGTTTCGGTGATAAATTCAAGGTGGTTGCTGGTGAAGCGACTACGTTGCGCGATGTCATGGTCGCCGCGTTCCAGCTTATTGCCGAAGCGATTGCTGACGTGGTACGTCCAATCGTTGAAACTCTGCAACCTGCAATTGAAAAGATCGGTCCGCTGTTCAAGTCGGCGTTTGATACCGCTGTTCAGGCTGTTGCTCAAGCGATCCGGACCATTATCGATACGATCACCTTTATCCCTCGGGTGGTGGTCGGCGTGATAGCTGGTATCATCGCAGCTTTCGGTCAACTCGGACCGGGTGCTGGTTCTGCTATTGACGCAGTGGTAGACATCTTCGTAACTGGCTTTGAAAACGTAGCGAACATCGGTGTTCAAGCGATCAACAAGATCATCGGTGCATTCAACGCTCTGGCTGGCACTGCCGCAGGCGATTTCCTTGGGGCTGTCTGAAATTGCCGAAGTTGCTGATGTCAGTCTTGACAATCTCCGAACCAACCTCGGTGATGGTGGTCAGGCCGCAGGCGACGCTTTCCGCGACGGTTTCTCAAGCGCCTTTGAAGCTGGTAAGGTTGAGAATATCCTTGACGGGTTCGGTGCTGCCGTGCTTGATCGGGCACGTCAAAACCGTAACGCTGCCGACGAGGATTTGCTGTTCAGTCAATCGCCTATCACTACTGGCGACCGTGATCCTGCTGGTCCAACCCCTCCAGGTAGTGGCTCTGGCACTGGCTCTGGTGGAAGCAGCACTGTTGCTCCAGACTTCGCCAGTGAAATCGCCAAGATCCAACAGCAGATCGAACTTGAGAAACAGTTTGGTCTTCAGAAAGAGATCACCAACAAGCAGCTTGAAATTGAGAAAGCCCTCAAGCGCGACCTCACTGACGTTGAGCGTGAATTGCTCAGCGCGGCGGTCACTGCCTTGGAAGTGGCGAAAGAACGTGGTGCTATCCTTGAAGAAATTCAGGGACCGCAAGAACAGTTGCGAATTACTCAGCAAGCACTAAACGAGTTGTTTGCCGAAGGTGCTATCACACTCGAGCAGTATAACACGAAGTTGCGTGAGACGCAGATCGCCGCGCTCAACGCCCAGAACACGCTCGGCGGTGGCTTCAAAGCTGCGATCCTCTCGGCTCAGCAGTCGGCAGGTGAGTTTGGTAACACGCTCGGCAACTTCGTGGTCGGTGCCGCAGGTAAAGCCGCTGACGCAATCGTCGAGTTCGCCAAGACTGGTAAGTTCAATATCCGCCAGTTCTTCCAGGACCTGTTCGCTCAGCTTCTGAAACTTGCCGCGAACCAGTTGTTCAAACAGCTTCTCGGCGGCTTGTTCGGTGGAGCCGGTGGTGGAGCCGGTGGTCTCTTGGGCGGTCTCTTTGGGTTCAATCAGGGCGGATCCATCTTGCCTAGCTTTGCTGGTGGTGGTACGCTCGGCCCAATCGGTCCCGGTTCCACGGACTCGCAAACTGTTGCCTTCAACAAGCGTCCGGACGAACGAGTCGATATTCTCACGCCCCCGGTCAACAGGCCGCGCAGCAACGCAAAATGAATGGACAAGATGGTAGCGGTGGAACGACAGTCGTACAATCTCCTCCGGTCAATGTGGCAGCGGTGCTTTCGCCCAGCGACATCGCTACGGCATTTGACGGTAACGAAGGTGAAACGGTTGTTCTCAACATTCTCCAGCGGAACCAGTCCACTCTGCAACAACTCGCTCAGGGGTAAATAATGCCTTTCACATCTGGATCCGCGAAAACCCCAACAGAACTGCTGAACGCGATCAATACTCACTTGGTCGCGAACAGCTGGACGAAACTGTTCGGCAATACGAACATGGCTACCGACAGCCTCAGTCTGCTCGGTACTGGCGTCTTGTCTGGGGTGAGACTGCAAACACAGCCACAGATTTTCGTGAGATCAGCAGATTGGAATTCCGTACCACTGTCGGTGGTGCGAACGTGGCGACCACTCCAGCGAACCTCACCACAAACCAGTTGGAAGACAGCGGTCAGGATTGGGGCGATATTCTCACTGGCGTTTCTGCTCGCCGCACTATCGATATTGACGATAACCAATTCTGGTTGATGTATGATTTTGGTGTGGCGACTACTATCCGTGAAGTCGTTGCCACTTTCTCGGGCAGTACCAACTATGTTCCTCAACAACCCGCGATCCAATTCTCTGATGATGGATTGACGTGGAACACGATGTATATGCCTGCGAGTGCGATCTCTGGTTTCGGTAGTCATACGTTCACTTTTGATGATGGCTACCGCGATCCTATCAACCCAGGACTGAACAGCCCTCGTCGTAAGGGCACCGCTCTGGTGAACACTTCTCAGTTAAACACACTGAACCAACTCGCTAACGGCTACTGGTCTTGGCAAGGTCCAGGTTATGATGCAAGTCGTCGCGTGTTTATCCAGGCATTTCCTGAGTCTGACGAAGCGATCAACAGTACGTGGATCGGTTTCAAAGCATCAATTGAATGGGATGCTGATCTTCCAGTGGCGAGCCAGCTTGGTCAATCCAATATCGTTTGGCATTTGATGGACGCAGGTGAAGTTGATTACTGGATCTACAGCAACAGTCTCCGCATTATTCTTGTCACACGAAGCGGTGTCGGTGATTATACGTCTTCGTATGTCGGTTTTATGGGAGCGTTTGGACTTCCTGCCGATTATTCGTTCCCGCTCTTCGTTGGGTCAACTTCTGGCAGCAAGACATCGCAAGCTACTGTCAACTCAGGACTATCAATGTTCTGCGATCCGGGTGGCAGTTCTGCCTATTATCGCGATTGGGAAGGAACTTGGGGAGAAGTTCGCAACAGGTTCAACGTCACTGCTGCTGAAGACGGTTACGACACAACTCCAGTCAATTGGATTTATCCGTGGATGAGTGGTGATATTGCTTCCGGTGAAGACTGGCCTTTCTCACCTACTGGTGATGACGGTAACAACGGCAATCATTGGCTTGATCACGTTGTAGCTGGACCCAACGACGAACTTCCGCTCATCACAGCAACAGTCGTTGACTATAGCTACGGTGTAGTCGGCGCTCTTGATGGGTGTTTCGCAATTCCGGGAAGTAACGTATTGGCTCCAGAACAAGTGATCACTATCGCAGCACAAGATTATCGTTTGTTCCCTAACCGAGATCGTCGCCAAGGTCATCACTGGATGGCTATTCGAGAGGACTAACATGACTTATACAACTGGATCAGGTGACTATCTTGATATGATGGCTGATGTCTTGGCTCACGCTGTGACAGATGGTTGGACCGAGGCTGGCGGCGTCGGCACTGGCTGGCCCATCAGCAAGGGGAATATCCGTGGTGTTGACTGGACGACCAGCACAGAGGGTGTCACGAACTGGACACTTAGCAATGCTCGTGCATTGACGAAACGCATTATCCGCATCAACCTTGATACGACAACTGCACTCGCAACTTCCAACGCAAGTAGCAGTGCGTCTATCGTTGAAAATGTTCACTGGCCCATCGGTGAGTATCACATCTTTTCTGAGCCCGCTGTTTGCGATCATATCAACGTGGCGTTCCGTGTTTCAACCGGAGACTATTCTGATGTCTGGTCGCATTTCTCCTTTGGGGAACTCGATCGTCGTGGACTGGCAAGCGGTCATGTCGCTTACACTGCCGCTCAAAGAGCAATGGGTTTCTCTGAAGCGAACATCTCATGGACCGCTTTCTATTCACCGAATGACAGAAGCTGGATGAACCTGCATGAGCATCGTTGGATGTTTGGTGGGGCAGTCGGTAACAGACAAGATGAGAAATCAGGCTTCCAGTTTTTGCTTGATCCTCTAGACATGCCGGTCGCTCTCGGCGCTGGATGGCCTATCGCTGATGCTGTGTATCGTCAAGGCAATAATGTCTGGGACTTTAACGGTATCAAAGCAGAAGAACTCAATATCGATGCTGGTACTGGCTTCCAAAGGTCTCAGTCTTTCAATGGACAGTTCTTCCGTTTTGATGCTCAGCCGTTCTCAGGTAACGTCAGTCTCGCCGCAATGCCTATCTACTTGGCGAATGGTAGTGGCTCGGAGAACCTGCTCACTTGGGTCGGTCAGGCACCCCAACGTCCGCATTTGTTCTGTCAAAGACTACAACGCTGGTGATGAAGTCACATACGGTGCTGATACTTGGGTGATCTTCCCCGTACTGAGAAAGACGCTGCAAAGTGAACTCGGTATTACGAACACGGTAGCTTCTGGTCCCGCTGCATATGCTTACAAGAAAGTTGTCTAATGGTGAACTTTATCTACGACGATCTGGCGGTAGCTGGTCGACAGTCAACGGTTAATGGACCGATCTGGCTTGAAGACCTGCGCCAAGACCAGAGCGCTCGTGATAATAAGGCAGCTTTGATTGAAGAACTTGCGGAAGCACCATCAGCCCAAGTGGTGGACCCTGACCGCACACCGAAAGTCGCTGTCGCTGGGGCGGTTGAAGCTGGTGTTCACCAAGACTTCCACTTCCGTGTGTACCTTATCCCTGACACGCTGACATTCTCGAACCCTGCTATCAATACCAACCTTGGCTTCCGTCTGTGGAATACTCAGCGCGTACCCATCACTCTGCAAAGCATCAACGTAGCAGGTAGCAGCGACATCACGTTCAGTGCCGTTCCGCTTGT
>LLEO01000052.1_pt1 | contig 22363 bp, 36 predicted proteins | sample 595861 | NCBI WGS metagenome assembly LLEO01 (sample SAMN02919315, study PRJNA255460) | bioreactor metagenome | biome: chemostat; feature: culture 2012_25.1; material: sediment; isolation source: day35 25degC chemostat 2012 inoculated with Wadden Sea sediment taken from... | place: Germany: Bremen ... | reverse complement strand
CCCCCCCAACCGTGTTGCTCAAATCCTTTTCCAGATGACTGCGATCGATGCTCTCAGGCGAAACCACTTGCATCGGGCCAGTCGGCACCGCAATCGGCACCCAATTGGTCCAGTTTACTTCGCGCCCTGGCACCGCGTCCAAAATTGCGCGCGCTTCATAGGTCAGCCCCGGCATCACACCGTCACTGGAATGAAACTCACCATCACCTGCGCTTGTGTCAGTCGCTTTGAACAGTTGCGGGTTCTCATCACCTTCGATGCGATATTCAACTTTTAGCCCACGAATGGCCGGGTCCGTAATCGGATTGTAAGTAAACTTCAAAGCAGGCAGGTTTTCGCCACCCGAACCACTCACCGCCACCGCTTCCACCCCGAAGCCAAACACATCTTTTTGGTAGCCGAAAAATGGCCGATCGCGAGGTGGTTCTGCCACTTGTTCGGCGGTTGCATCGTCAGTGAACACAGCCCCGTCAATCTGGCGCAATTGCAATTCAATCAATGCGCCTTTGCCCAAAGGCTTGGCCCTTTCAATCAACCAGGTCTTGGTGCCGATCATTGGGTCACTACTTGCCCAAATCACCCAATCGCCGCCTTCCAGCTGGATATCTTTCACATCAACCGTCACACGGGCAGTCGCCTCCAAGCGGGCGGCATCGATATTTTGCTTTACCAACAGATAGCCCTGGTGCGGGTCTTGCACCTGGTCAAAGTCCAAACGCATTAATCGAGATTGACCATCAGCATCTAGATAGGCTTGCGGCTCATATGGCCGATATGGTGCCGCCGAAAACTCTTTCGAATGGGTGTAGGTGCCGTGGGCACCTGAATGCAAGAAAACACCATCGCGCCTTGGCGAATATGAAATGCTGGTGCCAGTCGGAAAATCAACGTCCGTCAGTGTCATAACTGGCGTTTGCAGCTTGCCTGGGAAAAAAGTCAATTGGCCCTGGCGTTCGCCATGCGTGCCGCCCATCGCTTCGCACAAGCGACGCAAGGTTGGCGCGTGATCATCTGTGTCTTGCCAGGTCAAATGGCTTTCATATCGATTGCGCCAAGAACCATCCGGGCGCTGCACCTGTTCATCGCACACATTCATAGCCGCAATGCAGCCCGCAAAGTCTAGGTCAATGGCACTCAAGCCCGCCCCCAACACCCGCTGACCAGCAAAGTGAAACCCGCGCGTAAAGTGGTAGGCTTGAACCGCGCAATTGGCCGAATACGCCAGGTAAACGGATCATCAAAGCGATGTGCGCCGACACCGCCCAAACTTGAATCCTTTCGTGGGTCATAAAGGCGCGCACCCCGCACCACAAACTGCATCTCCGGCAAGCCGTTGAACTTTTCCTTGTCGCTGGTGATCGTTATCGCAACATAGCAAAGCCCGGCATATTTTCGACTGGCGTCCCAACCAGGGGTTTGAGAAATAATCTCAGTGTCCGCCAATTGTCCTGGTCGACCGTCATGAAAGCGAATGTCGATCAGCGCGCCAAATTCGGCCACCTGATAACGCTCAACCTCATTGTTGACATAAGGCCCCGCCACCTCAACCAAATCATATTGCCGGCCATTCACAAAAACGCTTTCAAGCCCATCGCACCAATGGTCTGCCAGCACATGCACGAGCTGCGCTTTTTTGGCATCATCAAATTCGTTATAGTGAACCCGATGGCCGGCAACCAACTGGCGACCAAAAATACCTTGGCGCGACACCCGCTCGCCATAGGAAATTTGCGTTGGATCACTCTGCGCTGCGCCACTTTGGTTTTGCCCAAACAAGCGGCGCGACAAGTAGCTTATGCCCATACCAATGGCGAGGCTAACCAACTGCCCACCGATGGATGCGGCAAAGCTTGCACCAAACACCAAAGATGTAATTGCGGCAGCGTTCGCCATTCCGATTGAGCCAACAATCAGAACAAGCGCCACCAAAAATGAAATAAACATCAGACGCGAAATGCCTTTTCTAACGTCAATATCGGCACCCGAAACAACCCCGTTTCAGATTTGCCAACGGCCATGCCATCCACCACCACACAGCCCGCCTCAATGCCATCGCGAATAACCACCCCGACATCGCCTTGCTGCGCCATAAGTTTGCCAATTTCGGGCAAATGTCTCGCAAGGATTGATGCCAAACCGCCTTCGCGTTTCATCACCAATATGGCACCACGTTTGGTGGTGTAGCGCTTCAACTCTTTCAGCACCCCATGCTTTGGCTGGCTTGCTCGAATGGCCGCACCCATCAAATGTGCGCAATCACTCTTGCCCCATTCAAAATGCAGTTGCTGTTGCACTGCCATTGCTTCAGCAAGGCGATTTTCCCAACCGGTCTGGCGTTGCATCAACCCTGCCCCCATTTGCTTTCTCGCTGCACAGCACCATTCAGCGTGCCAATACCTTCAAGCGACGTGTCAGTTGCATCAAACCGCTTTTGCGACGCATCATTTCGATAGAGACCGCCAGGACGCGACAAATCGATCGCAATGGACGCGCATTTTGCAACAATTTTGGACTGTGGGCCTTTCACCATTTCTGCATGCTCGATGCGTCCACGAAACAACATTACCGCATCAAGTACCGCGCTAAATGCTGGATCAACCGTCGCGAGCTGCAATGAAACCCGGCTCATATGCCAATCTTCATCAAACAAACGCGATAGCACATCGTCGCTAATGTCTTTATGCGCTGCACTGGAAAGGGTAAGCGTCATCTTGCTAACCGCCCCCTTTGTCGATTGCGCCGGCACCGTGGGGTCAATCAAGCTGCCCCCAGCCCGAAACCAAATGCCATTGTGCAAGGTTTCGCCCTTGCCGGTCCAAAGCCCGTAAGTGGTGGCAAACTCAAAGGTGTAGAGCAATGCCAGATTGGCGGTCTTGTCGTTTAGCGCCGCCTGCATCGCAGTTGAAATTGACTTGGCCATTATTAAACCTGCGAAGTTGCAGAAAATCGCAACGCCGTTTTGCGCCCGACCTTACTTTTTTGAATTGATCCAGGTTCAATCAAGAACTCGCCCATCGGCTTTTCGAAATGCACGATTGAACCAGCGACAAAGCGCGCCGGTATGGCTGGAAAAACCTCGATCGACACAACACCACCAGCATTGCCAACAACATCGCTCATGACCCGATGCAGGCTAAACCGGCCATTGATCTCAAACCCAACCCAATCGCTTGCGGTGAGTTCAAACAATGAAGGACATTGATCAACACTCACATTGAAGGCGTCAGCCCGCACCGAAAGGTTGGCGCTACCACCGAATGGCCCACCGCCGGCAACGTTCACACCCGCAAAGCTCTTATAGGCAACTGGTCGACATTGATTCGGTTGGTAAAGCCGAACCACTTCTTTTGCCGAACCATATTTGAGCAAAAATGCATCCCATTGCCCAAGCGTCTTTCGGTCCATTTGCGCAAGCGCGATCGATGCATTCCAATAGCCAAGTCCAAACTGCCGGCCACGCGAAACACCATCTGGGTGCCGGCTCACTTCAACATCTTCCACATACGAAAATGGAGATTCTAAATAGCGCCCGATTGGTGGAACAACAGACATCAAACAAAACCCTCTTGTCGATAGAGCTGCCCTTCAGAAAGCACCTCACCCATATGCTCTTTCACCGCTTCAACATGTTGGCCAGCAACCATGCCAGCAACCCGCGTCATCACGGGCACCAGGTTGCCATCCTTTACCGCCACTGTTGAATGAACTTGCAGATGGCCGCCACCAGACCCGCCCGATTGCGGCAGAACCGATGCAACGCTTTGCGGCATTGGCACACCGCGCTGCATGGCTTCAAGCGCCGGCACTCCGATGCGGTTGGTGGTTTCCTTGTCAAAAACATACTCGCCTTTGTGCACGATGCCGGCAGGCTCATACTTGCCGCCCCTGGCCGGTATATCCACCGCTGGCAAAGCCAAACAAAGAAAACAGCGAACCAGGACCGCTGGTCGAAAACAGATTGTTGAGCGCCGAGTTGATCAGCGTATTGCCCCAAATTGCGCAACATATTGCCAAAGGCTTCGCCGGCATCCTTTCCAGCCAAGAAGTCATCAATCAACCCCTTCAGGGCATTCTTCGAAATGTCAGCCATCTCGCTCATGCGCTCATTCACGCCATCAAGCGCCGCTTGTTCATCATGAATGGCATTCACCAAAGCAATGATCTTTTGCCGCTCAGCATCCGTTGCCGCACCGCCGGCTTGGCGCAAGGCATTCATCACCGCCTTCTCTTGCGTCGTTGCACCAATCATTGATCGCTCATATTCGAGTGAACTGATCAAATCCAAAATAGCCTTGGTTTCTGCCAGCTTCTGTTTGACGGAGTCTTTGTCGAGTTGGGCCTTCTTTAGCCGTTCAGCATTTGCATTTGCGAGCTTCGTTGTTGCCTCAACAATCTTCTGACCCAATTCAGATTCAGCCTGAACGCCGCTTTCGCCAAATTTACTGAAATCTGTCGCTCCAAGTTGGTCTTGCCTAGCAATTCCATTTCTTTGGTGATGCCAGCATGCACAGCGTTGGCCCTGTCAGCCGCCGCAACTTCTTGCGCATCGGTCGATTTTTTCTGCGCAGCAGCCTGTTCTTGATACTCAGCAAAGACTTGATACTGCAAAGCCTGTCGCTTTTGCATCGCCTCCGCCAGTTTCTTTTCAACTTCAAGCAATGCTCGATCACCATAGCCACTGCTGTATTTTCCGGCTTTCCTATCCTCAAGGAGCTTCGCCTGGTAGCTCGCAATGTTGCTTCCAACTCAGCAACTTCGCGAGTTGCATCGCCAAGCAACGAAGCAGTTGAAATATTACGTCCGCTTAGCTGGTCCATCGCATCGGCAACACCAAGTATCACCCCCCGCAGATTTATCGCTTCGGCAATTGTCTCTCCCCCAGTTCTCAAGCAATATCCCATTTGCTTCACTTAGTGTGTCATACGCGCCTGCCAACCCGCCCCCCGACGCGCGCCCGGCACCGCCAACTTGTTTTTCGAGAACGTTGAGAATTTCGGTTTGCGCTTCAGCCGTGCGCCCAGTGTCATAAAGTGATTGGATCAACTCTTTCTGACTATCGGTGAACGACACCCCGACACGCTTGAGAGCCGACAAACCAGCCTTTGGGTCTTCAAGCGCTTTGGCCAATTGTTTTGTTGACTGTTCGAGCGTGCCAAATCCAACAGTTGCCAAATCCTGAGCCAGCACAAGCGTTCGGTCAAATGTATCGCCGGCGATAGACTTGAAAGTTAGAAGCTGCGTTGCAGCCTTTCGCGCGCCTTCGGTAGAAGCCAAGGTATCAAATGCAAGCGCCTGGGCAAGCTGCTCAATATCATCCGAAGTCTTGCCGGCTGCTCCACCTGTCGCCCGCAAAACCTGTTGCGTGACAAGCTGCTGAGTTTCAAATGCGGCAAACGATTCCAACGCTTGTTTTGCGGCAAACCCAACACCAGCCATTGCCAGCGAAAAACCACCAAGCGCCAAGCCTGCGCCACTAAACAACGAACCCAACGCAGTTACCCGACTAGCGATACCACCAAGCGGGGCCATGGACTGCTGAAATTGCCTTGGCCGAGTTGGAGAAGTTCTTTTGCATACTACGATTGGTTTTTTCAAACCGCTTTTCAACTCGCGCCGCATTGTCATTTGCAGATTTTGCGATTTTGCGTAGCTGCTTTTCCATTTTGGCCTGGGTGACCTCCATACGAATTTGCAGCTTTGCGTCTGATGCAGTATTAGCCATCGCCAAATCCCTCAATGCCCAACTCAGCCAAACGGCTTTCGCTGATGTCCTGTTCTGATTTCTTTTTGTTACCGTTTGCTGTCATTACGCCATCAACACACGCATTAAATTCCCACACGCTCATCGACTCGATCTCGCTGGGGTTAAACCCAATTGCAGCTGCTATTCCGTAAAAGATTGACCAGCGGATTTTGCCGCGCGGGAGTTGAGTTGGTCCGTTTCCGCCCCCGCTTCGCTCTCCCCCACTGGGTCATCTGCCTCGCCATCACCATAAAGTGAATAAAGCAGGATGTTTGCGGCTACGCCGGTATAGTTGCCCAAGTGATCGGGCTCCACAAAACGCTCAACAACCGCCAGAGCGTCGCTTGCATCCATACCGCCGCCTTCAAGCCCAAATCGAATTGTTTGAAAAACATCATCGACAATCCAAGTGCCGTTGGTCAGGCGTAGCAGAATATGCGCGGGGCCTGCGTCACATCTTTTTTGAAGCGCGCGCAGTTGTCCAATAGGCAGGGCGAACGCATCACGTCCGCCCGCCCAGGTCAATTCAACCGGCCTCATACTAAACTTTCGCCGTTAGTGTAGGAGTGCCATTGAACTGAAGTTCAATTTCTGCCGAGAGCTTTTGCCCCTTTTCTCGACTTTCATTGAACGAAGTAAGCAGCGCCGGACCTTCTTCAACATAAATGTCGCCCGATGCGCCATCATCTTCAATTTTCTTATTGCGAAGGCGCACATTCAGTTGCTTGCCGCTGTAGAACCAGTCTTTCAATTTCGAGCCTGATTGAAGAGCGAAAACACCGGTCCCCGATACATTTACATTCACAGACCGAACCTCTTTCTCTTCGGAAAGCGGCAAGCTCTCGTCGTCACAATCAGGAATTTCGGCGGTATCTACGTTGGCCGACCGCGCAATCTGAACCCCCAACCATTCCGCAAATGTTGTTGTATGTGCCGGCGGCACCCACCGGATCGAACTCCACTTCAAGGATTAGTTCCTCAAATCGTGCCGTTACTGCTTTTGCCATTCTCTTAGCTCCATAAAAAAAGGCCGGCACTGCCGACCTGCTTGATTAGTTTTTGGCTTTGCGTTTCCGCTGTGGCGGATCCACCTCGAAGGCAGCACCAGCTTTGATCGCCGCCGCCAATACCTCTTTGCTCACAAGTTGCGGTTCGTCTGAGATTTCAAATTGCTTTGCCGCACCCTTTATTGGGCGAAAATCGAAATTGAACCGTTCTGTGAATATAGCTTTCGCCATTAGTTTCGCTCCAAGTATGCGCCAACTCTAACGACCCCGTGGCTCTTTCCGGTCGAGGGGTTAAAGTCAACCTGGGTGAACTCAACATCTAGGCCGACAAGTGCATTGTTCGTGATTTCCAGTTCAGACTCATCGAGCGACCGATGCACGGCATCAGTGATGTTCATCGCCTCCAGTTTTCCGTCTGAAGCATCCGACCAAATGTCGATTTGCACAGTTGCATCAAGCCCGTCTAGGCATTCAGAATCGTCAGGCAAGCCAATCACCTGGCCAAATGTGATATTTGGATAGCCCCACCACGCCACTTTGAACATCGTCATAAACACGATCGCCAACAAATGCGGATACGCTGGTATCGGCGATAAGGTACGCGCGGATGCCTGCGACTAATTCGACCAGTGCTGAACTCATTTGTTCAAATCCTTGAGCGTTTGTCTAAGAACCCCGCGAATTTCGACTTTTTACGCGGCGTTTCTTGCGTGCGTAGGCCACATAGAAAAACGGCTGCGGTGCTGTACCGGGGTGTTCAGTGCCAGCAAACATTCCTTTGTTTTCGTGCGGATCGGTTCCACGTTCAACAAAATGCGCGTGATAGGCACCTTTACCACCGGCATAGATCGTAATGGACAGATCGCCCTTTTTGCTTTTGACCTGCCCCACTTTAATTGTACCCCTTGGTGCCTTGCCCCAGGTCCAGCCGATGGAATCTCGCAAGTCGCCATCGTCAACCGCAACAAGGCTTTTCATCTCTGCAACGATTTCCTCAGCGCCAAGCTCCATCGACTTCTTTAGTTCGACATGTATCTTATTGATCACCGTTTTGGTCAAAAACACTTCCAATTGCTTGGCACCTTTAACCACCGGTCATACCCCCGCGATTGACAAAGCAATTCAAGCCACGCGCCATCTTCTGAAGAAGTAATATCCTTAATGTCATATATGACATCATCGCGTTGATCCCCGAATGCGCCAGCTCGCATCTACATTGGCGGTTTGAGCGCAGCGACGTATAGTGACCACCACATTGTGTCGACCCTCAAGGCGACTCGCGATGACCACCTCGCCCCCACTCAAATGCCGATAGGCTGCACGCCGCGAAAACTGCGCCAAGAACTGGTCACCACGACCGCCAATTTCATTTTTCGTTTCGGTCTTTTGCAAGAACTCGATTTTGTGATTGAGCGCGCCAGCTCGTCGATTGCTGGCCATCACAGTTTTATCCGGCGAAATGGTGCAAGCAGCTGATCAACGCCTGGCGGCAATCCCGGCCCAGCCTCTTTTCCGTCGGGGATGTTCATACCAAGTGGCTATCAGCATTTTGATACCAAGCTTTAGGTTCTCAGGTACTTCATTAGCTGACTGTGCACCTGAAACAATTTCTACCCCACGCTGGATCATGTGTGTTGGCCAATTCAACGTGGGGGAATGCGACAGACATCAATACATATGCACCAAGTGTGTCTGTCAGCACCTCATAGTCGGTTGCCGATACGGTTTGCTCTTGCGCTGCATTGTCGAAAAACTTAACGATCACAGCGCTGTTGTTCTCGAACGGCAAGTCAATTCGCCGTGAGCAAAAGAGATCTGCACTAACCTTCCACTTCTGTTGCATGATGCATCGGCCAAGAATGCCGCTGTACCCATCTAAATGGGTAGTGGCAGCGGCAATCAACGCGTTTATGATTGCGTCATCATCGTCATGCTCAATGCGCAAATGACCCTTGACCTCAATCAGGGAAACTGGCTGAGCCGTTGGCGCTTCGATTAGTGCAGGTTTGATCATTTCGGCCTACTCGTTTCCAAGCTTAGCCAAAGCAGCTTCAGCGGCTTCTTTGGTTTCGTATGGATCGCCGACTTGCGCCTCGCCGCGCATCACCAGCCAAGTGTTGTCTTTCTCGGCAACTGTTGGTTTGGCAGGCGCTTTTTGTTTCACTGACTTAGCGATAGCTCCAGCAAGATTCGCAGCTTCCAACAAATCATCAGGGCAATCATCGCCCTTTTTAAAATCTTGAGGGTAAGGATTGCCGCCAGTGGCACCCTTAAATGGTTTTGTGAATTTCATGATGTTCTCCAAAGAAAAAGGGGCAACCAATGGTCACCCCTATGTTTCAACTCAAACTGCTCGCCTTTTAGGCTGCGATCTTATGGTAGCGGAAGTATTCAGGATTCCACAAACCACCGCCCACACGTTTCGTAGTGTAGAACAAAACGAAAGGTTTCTTGGTTAGTGGGTCCCCGCAACACTTGAACACCGGCACGATCGAAAATCCGATAGGCACGTTTCATATCACCAAAACCAATTGGCATCGAGTTTGCTGCCACATTGGGCATACCCGTCAATGACCGAACAGCGTGACCAAGGATTGTCGCCGGCTCACCAGCTTGAAGCGGCATTTGCCAAATCAGATCGCCTTCGCTGTTCTTCATTTTGCGGATCGTGCCAAATGTCTTTTTGTTCGCAAACCAGCTCGAATTTGGCGTTATGCGTTCATCTGGAATATCGTAAACAACGTCAATAAGACCGTTGACAGTGATTTCAGTTGCATGCCCTGAGTTTACTTCAGCAATTGGTCCAAGTGGATGCCGAATGTTGGCAGCCAAGGCGGTCTCGGCTGTTGCAGTATACTGCATAATGCCTTTTGGTTTGTTTACACCGTCGCCGCTTACAAAAGCTGTTGCCTCTTGCGCTGAAAATTCAAGTTCGACTTCGTCCGCGATAAACTGCTCGATGTTCAACAATGAATCTTGAAGCATACTGCGTGTTGCAGCCGGATTGGCATAGATTTCACCAAACGCAAACTCGTACGGGACAAGTGTTGACGTGTTGGTTTCTGCGCGCGCTGCCGTTTCACCGACCCAACCGGAGTCAGTTCCACCAGTATTAAACAAGTGCCGGTAACCCTGGCCGGTCACATTTCGCACACTTGCATATTGGCGCATTGGAGTGACCTCGTGCAACGCACGCGTGATTTCACGATCCCATTCAATTGGCGCAGTGTAACCACCATCAGGGTCCGAACCGACCGACATTGCCGCCATGACACCTTCCGCGTCATAGGCAGCTTCCACTTCTGAAACGGAACCACCGGTGCGGACCCAATCATCAAAGTTCGCGGTGAACTCTCGCATTTCTGGTGTCACTGGCTCACCGTCGCCATCAACACCATTGAGGTTCATCGCCGCCACTGAGGCATTGATGCGATCAAGTTCAGCTTGATGACTTTCTTGAAGCTCACCAATTGCCGCATTGATACGATCGATCTTCTCAGTCGTAACCACGTCGTCAAAACGCTTTGCAACTTCTTTGTCTTTGTCCTCCATCGCAGCCCGGAATTGTTCAAAGTTTGTGTTCAAGTCCACAAACATTTGGGTGAGACTTCCCTCATCAGCGCGAACTGAACGAACACCACGCGCTGCATTCGGATTAAAATGCTTCGACATTTTCTTACCTTTTAATTTTCAAGTTTGAATTGAGCCGCTCCATTGCAGCCATCAGTGCGCCATCATCACGCGTGGCGGGTTTGGCAGCATCGCGCGTGCCAGATTTCATTTGAGCGACAATCGTTTTGGCTTCAGCACTTGTTTTGCCCTGGGCCATTAATGCGCGCTCAATCGTTCTTTCAGTTGGAACTGCTTTGGCATTGTCAGCGCATGCTTTCACAGCGTCGGAACCAAGTTTTGCGTCAGCCAACCCTTTTTCAATCGCAGAAGTTGCGTTGAACATCGTGCCGCGGCCTTTAGATTTATCCATCCAAGCCAATGCTTCAGCTTCACTTGCCCCAGTGCGGGCGGAATAGATCGCTGCCATCGCTGCGTCCATTTCCCCCAACAACTCCAATGCATCCTGCATCTCATATGAATTGCCGGCAGCGACAGCTGACGCGCGATGAACCATCACAAACGAGCCAATCGCTAAATTAATTTCGTCGCCTGCCATGGCGATGACCGACGCTGCGGAGCCGGCAAGTGCAACAACATTAACGGTGACCTTGGCAGGGTGAGCTCGCAAGAGATTGTAGATTGCCAATCCTGCGATTAAGTCTCCACCAGGCGAATTGATATTCACAACCACATCGCGCTTACCAATTTTTCGTAGAGCCGCATCAATACGCCGCTCTGTATTCTGCACGTCGCTTTCCCAGGAACGGCCAATATTGCCATAGATGGAAATAGTGTTCTCTGCATCATCATTGGATGCACGAACTGTCGGTACATATTTTTCAGTCGCAAATTCATCGGGCTCAAACGAAAGTGCCTCGTGTTCGCGAAAAGCGGTGATTTCAGCAAAGGGCGAAGGCTCATTGTTGTTCTCCTAAAGGCTCGCTGTCGCCAGCTGTGTTCGGCGGCGGGTAGTAAATATCGCCACCTTCACGCGGGTTCATGTCTTCCAAGGCGCGAATTTCGTTGGGGGAATAAACGCCCCACATTAGAGCGCTTGTGTATGCTTCCCAACGCGTTTTGATGTCCCCTTTCACAAGGGCGGCGCGATTAAACCGCGCATACAGGTTTGATCGATCGTCTGTCAGGTCGCGATTGATCGCCTCTTCCCAAGTCGTAAGAGAGTCTTCGAGCGTATATGCGACAAAACCAATACCTTGTTGCTCAATGCCCGTTCCCCAACTTGTGCTTTTCTCTGTGTCACCAATCATGTGAGGCGGCACGCCAAAAAACATTGCGATTTCGGTACGTGAAAACTTTCGGCTTTCAATCCATTGAACATCTTCAGCGGTCATAGAAACGGGTGCTATGTCCATTCCCTCTTCAAGGATCAGCGATTTCCCCTCATTTTCGCCGCCTTCGCGATACTGTTCGATGCTAGCCTTGAGGCGATCAAATGCCTCTTGTGTCAACGAACTTGGGTGCTTGATCACGCTGCTAACGCGAGCGCCATTCTCGAAAGTCTTAAGGCCGTGCCCTTCCATCGAAAGTGCAAGACCAACGGTTTTGCGCGCATAGGCAAGTGGCGAAATACCATTTACGCCATCCTCTGAAAAACCCACCAGATGGAAAACGTCAGACTGCTTGAGAACAATTTGCCACCGCTTTTGCGTTGATAGTGAAACTCAAGACTGTTGTCAGCGAGCTGTTTGACGGTCACCCGGTCCGGGTGTAGCGGCACAAGCTCAATGATCCGCCCCGCCAAAAGACCGAACGATCATGGCATATGCATTGCCCCGCAAAAGCAAATAGGACTGCAACAAGCGCTTGAATTGCGATGGTGTCTGCCAGCGATTTGGCTTCTTTCTTAGTATGCGCCAAAGTTCACTTTCATCAGCATCGCGTCTTTCATTGCTCGAAACGCGCTCTTTGACATGGAGTGGCAAGGTAGCGACAGCCCCCGAAATCAACCGCACGCACGCGTAAACTGCGGCAACTTGCATCGCTTGACTAGGTGTTGCTCCCCTTGGCACCTGACAAAGCAGATTTGACCGCTTCAGCGATTGCCAACGGCAAATTTGAAACATCAAACACGTCTGCACGAGGCGCTAGGCCAAGTGCCCCCGCCTATCCATTTCTTCAAAATGTTCATGAGTTTCCCCTTAAACGACCCCGTGCGCCGCGTTCTTCGTAAATGCTTCTACCTTGCGCAACCGGGTTGCGTTCCATCAGCTTGAAGGCATTGAAGCCCGCGCAGAGCGGATCAATTTTGGATTTGCCCGCAGTTTCCTTGGTGATCAGCACCGCATTGCCGCGCTGTTCTGGTTTGGCATTTGACACGCACCAATTCATCATGGCCGAGCATCATGTTTCATGGTGCCATCTTTAAGCTTGCGCTCCATGCCCCAAACAGCCCCAGAGAGTCGAAAGCCCTGCGCAATACCGGCGACCATATCGCCTTCAATTTCACGATTTGCCAGCTCATCAACCATTGCCGCAACACCTTGCGGATCAAAACCCACTGCGTGCTTTTCTGGTAGCAGGCCCGCTTCAAAGACTTGATCGACAATGTCAGCCACGCCCATAATGTCTTCAGTCCCACCTTTGCAAATTGTGAGATCGCCATCGCGCTCGAAGTCCCGTAGCTTTTCCGCAATCTCTTTGCGCAGTTCCAACACGTCATCTTGAACAAATGCATGGAACCAAAACAACCAATGCTTGGTTTCCTTGCAGCGGCCAATCACACAAACGCCCAGCAAGTCATCAAGGCCGCCGCCATCAATGCCGATGGTTGCAACCTCGCTACGCTCGATCAACTCCTCAAGCGTCAGGCAGGTTTCCGCGCCCTTTTCCCAATAGTCAGCACCGCGCCATCGCTCATTGTGTAGCGCCAAGCCAATCTCAATGTTTAGATGTTGAGATGCCCAACGTCGCAACTCTTCTTGGCCAGAAGCCTTTGCTTTGGCGAACGTGCTGCGCAGCCGTTTAAGCGTTATCGATAGATCAAGGTTTGGCAGAACCATTGGCCAAAGCTCTGGATTTTGCCAGGCATTGCCGGGTCCGTCTGAACACTTTCCGGAAACTCGTAGAGGATCGGCAACATATTTGCCGCCTCGCCTTCCAAGCGACCATCACGAATGGCCCGTGCAATTCGCAGCTCTTGCCGAAAAACACCAGTTGGTTGCTCATCGCTTTGCGTAGTGATGAACATCAAAAATCCATCTGGCCGTGCGTCCAAGCCACCGCGAATTTGGCCAACTATTTTTGTAGCACGGCTAATCTTTGCCAGTTCGTGCAGCTCATCGATCAACACGCCGGTTGGCTTAACCCCTGTCAGCACCTTTCCGTCAAAAGTTTTTACAACCAGCTTCGCGCGTGTTTCGCGATAAATGATCCGTTTCTTATGTTCCTGGATGATGAACTTCTTGGCCAGGACCGGATCAGCATCAATCATCCCCTGCGCTTGTTCAAACGCCAGGTCAGCAATTGCTTGAGTTGGGCCAATCAACAAGAACTCAGCCCGCGGGCGTTCATTCATCATCAGCGCGGTCAACATGATGCCAGCGCTACCAGTTGTCTTACTGTTTTTCTTTGGCACCAGGACAAACAGTTCCGGCACATGCCGATAACCATCATCATCGAGCGAACCAAACAATGCGCCGACGATATCGCGGAACCATTCGCCCGCCGCATCTTTCATTTGTGGCGTGCCATCAACATCAGGCAAACGCAACAAATCAAAAATCGCTTTGCCCCTTGGCCGCGCGCGCCTCATCGATCGGCAGATCGGGCACCAGCGATTTGCCAGCTTTCAAACGCTCAACCCCAATCAGGACAAGCGAAAGAATATTCAGCGTCTAGTGGAGCAATCCGTCCCATTCTGTCCCTTCATGCGCTGTGCTTGCATCGCGTTCGTCTTGTTGCTTCTTGCCAAGCTTTGGCGGCTTTGCTGATGGTTTAGCAGGACCATCGCCCGGATCAGTTTCGGGATCACGCGGTGCTAACAGCACGGCCAGTTTACCCAATGCTGTGACGTTGCCTTCTTCGACACCCCGCTGATAGAGTTTGAAAAACACGTCGCCGGTCACAAGTGCAGCGCCCTCTTCAAGCTCAAGAATAAAATAATTACGCAGGGTCTTTTCACAACAACCAATCGCCTTCGCAATAAAGTCCTGATTGTGACCCATCGCACTTAAGCCTTTGACTTTAATACGCTTTTCATCCGTCACCTCAAAACCCGGACGCCCGCGACGGTCCATAGCTTCGGGAATTGGATCCCCCAAGAGGTCCAAAGGCTGTGATTTCTCAGTCATCGGTAAAAAAAATCTCTCAATGAGAGGGGGGGCGGTGCGGTGGATGGGCAGGATTTCAGACTTTTGACCCACCCCCCTCAATGTCTCCGCGAGCGCGCCGCGCCCTCTGTTGTGCTGTTTTTCTGTTGTGACACGCCTGACAAAGCAACTCGATATTGTATGGATCAAATAGCGCACCGCCATCTTTGACTTCTAAAATGTGATCACCAATCACACGCTTGGTGCTGCCGCACCGCTGGCAGTATCTGCCACGTTGTCGCTTAATGCCTGCAATGAACCGCCGCCACTCAGGCGATGTGTAAAGCAAATCCGCGATCTTAGGCGGCGCTTTGACGGTTGGTGGCAGCGTCGCAAGGGCTGGCTTCAGGTTTGATAGCTTTCCCATCAACTGCCCCAAACGAAAACGCGCCGCCTAGCAGCAACCAGGCGACACGTCGAAATTACAATTCATATTAACGTTGGACCGGCAGTCCAACTCTTTGTTCGTAGCTAGTTTGATCCGTTGTTCACTATAAAGCAGCGCATTCCACCTTCAGTGCCGCCGCCTTCCAAGTTTAACGTCCAAACGCCATCAATCACTAGAACCTGAGCGTACAAGTTCTTGTTGTTCAGGTTTCCACCTACCTTAGTCAAGAAGCAAAAACCCATATCAGGTGTCACCAAATTCCCGCGCCATGTGGCTTGAATTTTGTGATTGTCGCCCTTTCCGAGGCTAGAACCCGATTGCTCATCACTGATCGCAAACCATTTGCCAATGCGATACCTAGATCGCTCAAGTTCAGCGAGTTCACCTGCCCGTTTTGCCGCTGCCGCAGCCAGTTTCTCACATGCAGCGGCTGAGTTGCATTTTAGGATTGACGCGGCCTCTTGCCCAAGAACGGGCGAAGCAAGTGTTGCAAGCAATATCAAACCTGTTGCTAATAGCTTTTTCAATGTTTCCTCCATTATCAATTGTTTAAATTAACAACACAACTAAATGGATAGAAACGCCTGTTCGTCAATCCCTAGCGATATTGCGCCCAAAATTGCCACACCTCTGACAATATTTGCCGCGTTACCGCTTGATCCCAGTAATGAACCTTCGCCACGTAGGCAACGCGTAAACTAGTTCGCAAACTTCCGAGACGCTTTGACCAATGGTTCCAACGCAACTAGACTAAATCGAAGATCTTTTAGGCTTACTAGTAATGATTCCAAGGAAACTACATGACGATTGATACACCAATTTGCTGTTGTCGTGTTGGCGCTAGAAAACCAAGCTCTCCATCAATCCATTTCAAGATAAAAACAAGAAAAGTAGGCTGGTGAAATGAGGAAGCTAGATACCCCCATGCGCCGACGGCGGCGATCATTTAGCGACTTCCGGGCAAACCGCGTTTTTAACACTGCCATTCATCAGTACTCCAAATTACCATCCTGGTCACAGACATCAATCCTGACAATTATTAGACTAGCGGTATACTCTGTACTGATGCATACCGTGGTTACAATTGCACTCACACTTTTCGCACTTTGGTATGGGATTCGACCACCATTGGAAGGTGTACCCTACGTTACAATAATCTCACTGATGTTCAGCATTTCTTTGTCACTATTGCTCGGAACCGTTTTCTTAAGCTTCTATCTATTTCGCAAGTTTATCGACTTTTGGTCGCCATTGCGCAAACGGATCAAACGCGCATCAAAGCTCGCACTCATCCAAATGTACAGATCCTTATCTCGCAAAGAAACGGGATCGGATATCGGCATTTTAGAACTATTTTTCAGTGCGATTGCTAGTGGTCTTTATCCGGCGCAGTTAATAACAAGCATGATGAAAACTGTATTTAGGTTCTATATCAAGACACTGATAAAGGCATCAGGCACATCCTATTTGACATACCTAGCAGCGATGGTGAGCTATGTCCTATTAGGTGGCCTGATGCTTTATTCTACGATCAGTGGTGAGCCCATTCGACTAACTTCAGGTGGCTATATCCTATTTGCTGCTGCGCCAGATGAAACTATTGCACCGCTATTGTTTTGGCTTATTGGTTTGGTGGTAATTGTACTTCCTAGAACACTGACATTAGTTCGCAAAGACCTGCTGCAAGACATAAAGAACCTAACTAGAGTGGGGATTTATTCTTGTGCCCCTACTCCTTCTATATCCCCCGACCGTCGCGATGTTGCTTTCCACAATTAATTACGGTGGAGGAATCCCTATTCAAGTCGCAACTAACCAATTGAACCTTTCAAGAACATACAACTTGATCATCCGAAGTAATGATGCGCTTTTTATCTTTGATGAACGCGACGCTAAGGTAATTGAAGTTCCTCTGGGTCAGGTGGAGAAAATTGTAACGAACCCGGCACGCCTTGAGCTATTCTCAGATAAAAACAAATTACCCTTGGACGAAGCCAACAAATAGCATCCCCCCAAACGAAAACGCGCCGCCGAACGATTGTTGGGCAGCGCGTCTTTGAACCTGTTTTGTTATGGGTAAGCCTTGTCCAGAAAAACGGGTGCGTCAACACCATCACGAAACTTTCTTGAGCGGACCACCCTGCAACACACGTTTTCTCGTTGTTTTCCAAGGAGTTGCAGCTGGTACTTTTTTGTTCAATTCGAACGATTTCAGCCCATTCTGCAGATATCCATGCAGCGTCACTAACGCTTCACGCCACAGTTTATAGCCGCTGCGGTGAAATTTCACTTCCTCGCGTGAAAGCCCGTCCAGCTTGGTTTCAACACCCAAAAAGCCCGTCTTGTTTGCGGGGTCGCGCCACATTTTTTTCGGATTTCCCCTTTTGTCCAAAACCGGCACCATTTTGCCCACACCTTCAGGCGCAAAATATGGATGACAGTCTGCACGGCCACACCTAATCACCACCACTTGCGCATCAAAATCGAGCCGATAAATCGCGTCCAACACCTCAAGCGCATCGTCATGACACTTCGCACCAAGCACCTGCGCCGAGAACGACGATGTGTCCACATGGGTGCCAAGCTCGAATATGGCGTTGCTGGTGGCAAAGCCGGTGCCGTGTCCAGGCAAAAACGCACTCGCCTGCAACCACGCCACATGCTCGGCATGCTCGCTCACCAATGCCCAATGGATTAGCTTGTGAATGGATATCAACTGCTTTGCGCTCACAAAGTTGCCCTCGCCTTTTCGATCACTGATTTCGGAAACATGTAACGCGACATCGCATCTGGCACCGACTTGCCCCTAGCCATCTCACAAGCTGCAAACAGTTCGGCATCCGCAAACCGATCAAGAGTCATCGCCCCATCAATCTTCGCCTTGTTCTTCTCAAAAGCAATTGCAGCATCAACCAAGCTCTTGAAACGCTTTTGCTCGATCCACTTCGCCAACCCAACCCCGATATTCGGGATTTGGTTGATCCTTGCAGATACTGGCTTTGGCCACCTCCATCACCCGAACACACTCGGCCCTTTCCTCAACGCTCAGCTTCTCGAACTCGATGAACGCCTTGGCAGAGTTATCACCGCTCCGCCAGTGAAACGGCAGATGCTTTCCTCAAACTGGTCACGAACATCGGGAATTGGGTCTGGCTCAGTCTGGGTGGTTTGGCCCTCACACGTACGCGCGCCCGTTTTTGGTTTTATTTTTAGTTCTTTTACAGGGTTAGTGTCCAAATTCTGGACACGGCTTTTGCCGTTTTTTGGACACGGCTTTTGCGTTTTTTTGGACACGGCTTTTTGCCAATTCCCGTGTCCATATTCTGGACACGGCTCATCTACATCTTGTGCAAATCCATCTTCAAACGCCAATATGTAGCGGGTTGATTTTTGCCGAAACGTGCCCTCTTCGAACCGTTTTTCGCGCCTTATCAAGCCCTGCTCTTCAAGCGAATTGAGATAGTTGTTCAGTGTAGATCGAGCAAGATTTGGCTTGCCCTTTTCACGGTTTTCACCAAACCGCAAAATCAAATGTTCCTGGCTGGGAAAACAACCAAGCTCGTCATTGTGACAGTCAGCTAGAATGGCCAACAAACGCCACTCACCGCTAGAAAGATGATATTGCTGAAAAGCCCAGTTGGTCGCCTTGTGGCTCATGCCGCGCACCACGCAAACCCAAAATCGGAATGCCCAGGCTCTTGACTATTTTTGCCACGTCGCGAATGTACATTTCGTACTTTGTTTAAAGGAAATACTTCATGCGATCGCTTCTCAAATCGGCCACTCCTTTTGCCATGCTGGCTATAGCCGCCGCCGGCATCCTTACTGGCACGGCGATGCTGGTAAATTTCATGTTGGGACTGCCGACCAACGCCACAGGCGTTTTGGGTGGGACTCAAGGTACATTTGGCGCAATAGCAGGCTTCTTCACCCTGTGCGTGAGCATTGCAGCTGTTTATCTGCTCAACAAACGCACACAAGCGGTAGAAAAGACGCTCAATCACCAAGAGCGGAGCGAGTTGGACGCTAGGTTTGCTAAAGGCCTTGAGTTGCTTTTTAAAGAAGAAAGCACCCGCCTGGCCGGCGCGACCATTCTTCATGATCTTGCGAAGAGTAACCCAAAACGATTCACAAGGCCTGTTATTGAAGCATTGATCGAAGTTTTGCCCAGCACCCACCCACCGCCAAATCTAGGCTCTTGGACGTTGTTCAAAAGCTTCAGAGCCGAGTAAAGCCTCAAGGGCAGGACTATTATAAAATTGCCGAAGAAAATCTTAGGATCGAAGCCGAATTTGAAAAATTGGTCCATACAGAACGAGTGAGATTTTCCTTGGCTCGTATTCTCGGGAGCCTTCGCTATCATGACAAAACGAAGTCGGACGCTCTGCAGGCGATCTGGCAGACGGTCAATGACCTGCGAGGAGACAAAATCGCCGACGCGACGCCAAACTGGATCAAGCAACGGATTAGAAATGTTCCAGCAATTGTCATTGCAGGCGATACATTTGTCCTTGAACAAATGGACTTCAGTTGGCTGACCATTTATGTCGATTGTAAGCGGCTTACCTTGGGCGCATGTTTTCTCGAGAACACCGTTTTTGAAGGCAGCCATCAACCAACGTTGGCAATACACAATTCCCTTTTGTGCCTGACACAATTTGCGTTGCCGCAAGTGCATGCAACAATCACTCGAAGCGCGCTCCAAGATTGCTATTTCACGAATCCGTTCATTGCAAACTACAAGAATGCTGCGAGTAAAACATCCGCCATCAATGTGCGAGACTCCTGGCTCGAACATCCTTCCGAAAACGATCTTGATGACACCACTAGCGTCATTTTCCGTGGCTGTTGGGGCAACCAAATTAACGAATTGGACTGGCCAAATGCAACTATTGATCTTTGCTTTGACCTCAGTACCGCACGACCTAAAGGCTATTCCAATTTGCTCGGCATGCCCATGATGTCGCCTAAATAAGGTTGACGAATTTCCAGCAAACTCAAGCATAGTCATCAACCACCCTTACGCTTCTCACGCGCGGCATGCTCAAGCTTCGTCACAGCCATGATTGTGGGTTTCAGCGCTGCCGGTGCGTCATCATGCCCGCGCCCAAGGCGACCATTTAGCCTGGGCAGCAAAGCGCGCGGAATCGCCTCCCAATTGGCCGGCGCAGTGTTCGACTTGTCGCCATCCAAGCACTTCAGGCAATGCCCCTCAGGCACCGGCCCATTCTCTTTTTCCCAAAGCCATCGATGCTTTTGCACAAATCGACGCTCATAGCCGGTATGCGGGTTGGTTTCCCCAATACTGATTTCAACATACCCGTCTTTGGACAAACGCTCATAGCCGGCATGTTTGGTGTTGTGTGGCTTATTGCCCGTTTTGAACTGAGTGCGCGCGCTATTGGCATTAAACGGCATCTTTTTGCCTTTGTTGGCCGGCACCCCACCTTTTACAAAACGACCGTCGCGACCAGTCTGCCAACCCTGGCGCGTACAGAGCGCCTTAATGTTGTCCTTGGACACATCTGTGCGACCAAAACACTCAACGAACGCCTTGTGAAGCTGCCGGCGGCTTAAGTGAGAATTTGTCTTAATCCAGCTCAGTTCAAGGTCGCTATATACAATCGGTGCGCCCCTCATTCTTCTTTGGGCTCCACTGTTACGGTCTTGCCAATTAGTCCTGAAAGCGCAGGGCGATAACGATCGCCATGCTTTGCAACAAAGGTGGCAGCTTTGAAGGTTAAGTCCGCGTTCTTGATGATCTGATCTGACACTTGAACGATGGTTTGACCACGCGCAACTTCAGCTTTGATTTGTTCATCTGACAAGTCTTCATCGCCCAGGCGCTCAAGCTGCGCAAAAAGGTGATTGTTCAAATCGGTAAGCTTGTTTTTCATTGCGCAGCCTCATGTTTCCATTGATGGTTGAGTACGACATTCATGAACTGAAACTGTCCATCAACGACAAGGGTCAAAACACTCTCTTGCTTAGCCAACCAGATAAGAACATCCTGCTCGCGAAAACTGCCCTGATCTGTCAACTTTGACCATTCATAGTAAGCGTCCAAAACCTCGCATTCGCGCACGTAGAAACACTTTGCCGGCGTCATGCAGTCAGCAAAGAACTTTGACATTCCGGCTTCCATTCGCCGCCAACGCAACTTGATCTGATAATTGTTACGGAGTTGAATTTTCGGTTGCCCCATTATTTCACCTCTTTCGGTGGGAGATAGGCGCGCTTGCGGTGCACCTCACAATAGCTTTTGCCGGCTTGCGTCGATCGGCCACAAAACAGTTGGGTTTCACCATCGCGATAAAGTGGCCATTTGCAGTCGCGATCACCCAATTCAGCCAGCGGCAACATCAATGCGCCTTCCGGTGCATGGGCAGGGTCAAACGCAGCGCTGTTGCGCAAATCAGTGGCATCCGTCTTGATATTGATGATGTGTTCAGCGTCCACACCTTGCAGCTTTTCAGCCTCTTTCGCCTTGCTGGCCAAACGGCGCTTCAACCCAACCACATTCATGTCAGTGCGCTTTGCCGCAATGGTGTTTTTCGAACGGCAATCAACTGGTGCAAAACTCATTTCGCTTGCTCCAAATGCTTACTCAAATAACGCCGCGATTCCGCCGGCATGCGATAGCCTTGGCCATAAACATTCAAAATGCGGATCGGCTTGCCTTTGATCTTGGCCAACTTGTCGCGCAAATTGCCCATTCGCACCCACAAGGTGCTTTCAGCGCACATGTGCCCACTGCCACGCGGCGCGAAAATGGCGCGCAGCTGCGCTTTGGAAATGCAATCAACCTTGGTGAAGGCGCGCAAAACCCGAAATTCAACGCGGCTCAACCGCCACTTGGCTGCAAAATCCTGCTGCACAAAACTGACAGACATCAACTGTCGGCACTTTTCTTCAGCCGCTAAACGCTTTTGCTTTTCCTGCTCATACATGCCCTGCCAGTTGATGCTCATGGTGCCAACCTCGCAATATCGAAACCCATTTGCCGTTCGGGGTTGAAACAAGTCGCCTTCATGCGCTTTGCGGATGCGCTCCACTGCCAATTCAAAATACTCAGGCTTTTGCTCAATCCCGATGAAATGCCGATTGTTCAATGCGCATGCGATGCCCGTTGTGCCGCTGCCCATAAACCCGTCCAGAACCAACTCACCTTCATTGGTGTAGTCGTCCAATATCTCAGACATAAGCGGCACCGGCTTTTCCGTCGGATGCCTGCCATCTCGGTTTTTAGAATTGGTATTGTGGCAGTAGTAGCCGCGCTTGCCGC
>LLEO01000051.1_pt1 | contig 22408 bp, 37 predicted proteins | sample 595861 | NCBI WGS metagenome assembly LLEO01 (sample SAMN02919315, study PRJNA255460) | bioreactor metagenome | biome: chemostat; feature: culture 2012_25.1; material: sediment; isolation source: day35 25degC chemostat 2012 inoculated with Wadden Sea sediment taken from... | place: Germany: Bremen ... | reverse complement strand
CGACCCCAAGCCCCCCGCACCAACCACCAACACATGCGCCCGTGTCAGCTTGGCTTGTCCGCCACGGCCAATTTCTGGCAATTGCATTTGCCGTTGATAGCGCGTCATGAACATAGCTTGATCCATTCCTGCGTCCGCGCCTCCGGATCATCCGCAAACTGAATGTCCGTCACCACGGCGACACTATCCGCCCCGGCCGCCAACACACCTGGCGCACGTTCCACGCTCAACCCCCCCGCCAATGCCCACAAGCGGCACATCACCAATCAACTGTTTCCAGCGCGTCACGCGCTCAAGACCCCCTGAGGTGCCCACTTCATTTTTTCAAATCGTTGGATAGACAGGCCCCAGCGCCACATAGGCCGGGGTTAAAGGACAAAGCACGATCCAGCTCCGCGTCGTCATGGGTCGACAGGCCAAACTGCATGTTTGCCCCCCGGATCGCATCAAAGTCCGCCTGGCCCATATCTTCCTGCCCCAGATGGACGAAATCGCAGCCTTCTTCGATCGCGATTTGCCAATAATCATTGACGATCAATTGACAATTATGCGCATCACAAATCTCTTTCGCGCGGCGGATTTGCGCCCGCACATCTCCAATAGGCGTGTCCTTAATCCGCAACTGCACCAGCTTCACCCCAAGCGGCACCAACCGTTCGATCCAATCCACATGGCCGACAATCAAGTAGAACTTTTCCATCAGTCAAATACCGCCATGCCCAGAATGGGTGTGGACGGCACAGCCATCTCGCGTTTTTCCATCGGCTGCGCCAGAAAGCCTTGACGTCCCGCAGCAATTGCTTGCGCCATCGCAGCGCCCATCGCCGCCGGGTCACCCGCTTGCGCCACTGCTGTGTTCAGCAACACCGCATCCATGCCCATTTCCACCGCTGCGCACGCATCCGACGGGCGTCCAATCCCCCGCATCAACAATCAACGGCACATTGGGAAAATGCGCCCCGCATGGCCCCTTAGCGCATCTGGGTTGCGCAAGCCTTGGCCGGAGCCAATCGGCGCGCCCCACGGCATCAGCACTTCGCACCCGGCCTCCAGCAATTTTTCACCCACCACCAAATCGTCGGTGGTGTAGGGGAAGACTTCAAAACCTTCATCGGTTAATATGCGCGCGGCCTCCACCAGCCCAAATACGTCGGGTTGCAAACTGTCGCTATGTCCAATCACCTCTAGCTTAATCCAGTTGGTACCGAAAACCTCGCGCGCCATCTGCGCCGTGGTCACCGCCTCTTTCGCCGTGTGACAGCCAGCGGTGTTGGGTAAAATAGAAACGCTCAGCTCTTTGATCAATTGCCAAAACCCGTTCCCCGCCCCGTCTGCGCCTTCTCGGCGCAATGACACGGTGATGATCTGTGTGCCAGACGCCTTTACCGCATCGGCCAAAACCTGCGGCGACGGATATTGTGCGGTGCCCAACAGCAAGCGTGAATCGATCTCTTTGCCATATAGCTGCATGATCAACCGCCTTGCATAGGGGCCAGGATTTCAAGCTGATCCCCCGCTGTCAGTTCTTTACCAGATCGATCTTCGCGTGCCACAAACTGACCATTTAGGGCGGTGGCCAGCGCCTCCGCCTCATAATTCAATTCATCCAACACCGCCGCGACACTCGTCGCATTGATATCAATCGCTTCGCCATTCACTAGGATGCGCATTTCAACTGCTCCTGCTCAAATTGATCCGCCAATTGTTGCGCCATCGCCGGTGCCAGCAAATAGCCATGTCGATAAAATCCGTTCAGATGATAAGTGTCCCCTTGCTTGACGATCCGGGGCAGATTGTCGGGGAATGACGGACGCAACCCCGACACCGGTTTCGATCACGCTGGCTTCGCCAAAGCCGGGATGCAACGCAAATGCCGCGCCCAACAGTTCCAAGGCAGACCGCACGCTGATTGCTCGATATGAATCGCTCTCAACCATCGTCGCGCCCAACATGTAAATGCCATTGCCACGGGGGACGAGATAGATCGGAATGCGCGGATGCAACAACCTAACCGTGCGCGTGATGTTAACGTCCGGACAGTCCAGCATCACCATCTCTCCGCGCACCATGCGCAGATCAGGCAAATCCGCAGCACCGCCACGGCAATCAATATCCACATGGTCAGGCGCCGCTTCGCCAAACCGCACCTCACCGCCAAGGTCAATGATGTGCTGCGCCAAATCCTGCCGTGCTTGCCGCGGGTCCAAATGCGCCTCTTGCCCGAAAAATAGCGCCTTGGAAAAGCGGCCCGCAAGGTCAGGCTCCAGATCGGCAATCCGATTGTCACCAAGCTGTTCATACTGATCAGTGCGGCTGGCAAATTGCCGCAATTCGACCTGATCGCGCGGGGGCGCCACCACAAGGGGTGCCCGTGCGCTGCACCTCAGTCACCAAAGCCCACCAATCGGCGGCACTGGCCCCCAGCCGCACCACATCTTCAGGCGCACTCACCCCGTTCACACCAGGGGGCCAGCATGCCCCCGGCAAGGTGCGAGCTTTGATTAATCTCAAGGCTTTCGCCTCGTTCAAAAACCGTCACTTGATGCCCGCGCCGCGCCAATTCGAACGCGACGCACAGGCCGGCGACGCCAGCCCCGGCAATACTGATCATTCGCCCGGTTCCTTCAAAGGCATATAAAGATCACCCCCTGCGCGGAATTTCTCCGCCATGGCTTCCATACCCTCTTTTTGCGCCTCGGCCCGAATGTCATGGCTGATCCGCATGGAGCAGAATTTCGGCCCGCACATGGAACAGAAATGCGCCACCTTATGCGCTTCTTTTGGCAAGGTTTGATCATGGAAATCACGTGCCGTGTCCGGATCGAGCGACAGGTTGAAACTGATCTTCCCAACGGAACTCAAAACGTGCCCGGCTCAGCGCATCATCGCGGCGTTGCGCGCCGGCAGTCCCTTGGCGAGATCGGCGGCGTGGGCGGCAATCTTGTAGGTGATCACCCCGGTTTTCACATCGTCTCGGTTGGGCAGACCCAGATGCTCTTTCGGCGTCACATAGCACAGCATGGCGCAGCCAAACCAACCAATCATCGCCGCCCCGATGCCTGAGGTAATGTGATCATACCCCGGCGCAATATCCGTGGTGAGTGGCCCCAGCGTATAGAATGGCGCTTCGTCGCAACACTCCAACTGCTTGTCCATGTTCTCTTTGATTTTGTGCATCGCCACATGGCCTGGCCCCTCGATCATCACCTGACAATCCTTGGCCCACGCGATTTTGGTCAATTCGCCCAGCGTCTCCAGTTCGGCAAACTGCGCTTCATCATTGGCATCGGCTATGGACCCGGGCGCAAGCCATCCCCTAGTGAAAAGCTCACATCATAGGCGCGGCAAATGTCGCAGATTTCCTCAAAATGCTCATAAAGGAAGCTCTCTTTGTGATGATGCAAGCACCACTTGGCCATGATCGAGCCACCGCGAGAGACAATCCCGGTGACCCGTTCCACCGTCATCGGCACCATGTGCAACCGCACGCCTGCATGGATGGTGAAATAGTCGACGCCCTGCTCGGCCTGCTCAATGAGCGTATCGCGGAACACGTCCCATGTCAGGTCTTCGGCAATGCCATTCACCTTTTCCAATGCCTGATAAATAGGCACCGTCCCGATCGGCACGGGCGCATTGCGCACAATCCATTCGCGGGTATTGTGAATGTTGCGCCCAGTAGACAAATCCATCACCGTATCGGCACCCCAGCGGATCGACCACACCATCTTGTCCACCTCTTCTTCCATCGAAGAGGTCACGGCCGATGTGCCCATATTGGCGTTGATCTTCACCAGAAAATTGCGACCAATAATCATGGGCTCACATTCCGGGTGGTTGATATTGGCGGGAATGATGGCGCGGCCCGCGGCGACCTCATCGCGCACAAACTCACCGGTCACATAATCAGGGATATTGGCGCCCCAGTCTTGGCCGTCGCGTTCCTCTTTGATCGCGTCGCGCAATTGGTTTTCGCGAATGGCAATAAATTCCATTTCCGGGGTCACAATGCCTCTTCGGGCATATGCAATTTGGGTGACGGCCTTGCCATCCATTGCCCGCAAGGCTTTGGCCTCACCGGAAACTCCGGGCATAAACGCTCGCCCTGAACGAAGCCATTGTCCGCAGGCTGAATGTCCCGCCCTTCATAGGGCTCCACATCCCCCCGCGCTTCAATCCATTTGCGGCGCACAGGCGGCAAGCCGTTGCGGATATCTGCGGTAAAATCCGGGTCGGTGTACGGACCAGATGTGTCGTAAACCGGCAACGGCGCTTCGCCAGATGTCGGGTGCACAGAAATTTCACGCATGGGCACACGCACATCATCAAACCGCTCGCTTTGCACGTAGATTTTGCGTGAGGCGGGCAATTCTTCGTCGGTTATTCTGGGGTTAGGCAAATCCATTTTGGCGCTCCTTAAGTTCTTAACTCAAAAAGACACCAGAAGATTTATGGCTGGGAAACGAAGGGATTCACCCCTCCAAAAAACACGCGCAGCAACAGTCGGCAACACGCTTTTCGCTTCCTACGCCAGTATCAACTGGGTCAGGTTCAAAGGGTCGCGTCGCCGAATAAAATGAATTATTCCGTCAGCCTCTCAGTCCCCTAGGTGGGACCCCCCTGCATGTCTTTGGGGGTAACGCTGTTCTAGAAATCTGTCAAGCAGGTTCCCCCAATGTGGTCGGACTGAAACGTAAAATCGCACAGGCATCCACATCGCCGGACGCACGTTTGAGCACTGGATAAATTCGACTACACGCCGCCGCAAAACTGGCGGCAACAGCAGCTTCTTCTCCATAACGCTGTACGATTTCAGTGCGCAAATCCAAAATATCCGGCCCACCACCAATTGCATTTTGGGCAAACAAAAAACCCAATCCGCAATCGGTTTCAGTGCGCGCATGCCCTTTGGAACAGGCCTCTAACTCCCTTGGGTTCACGCCCAACTCAATGGCCTGATCGACGACCAATTGCGCGCAGGATCCGCAGTCGCCATCCAGCATTGAGGCCAACGCTGCGCCGGCCCAAATGTCCCCGCGCGGCGCTCGGCCCTCGGTATTGGCTAAGGATCGGCAGCAAGCCAAGGCGCAGGCCTGCTCCGGTTGTCGCATCGATAATTTGATGCATATAGCCAGCGTCATAATCATATTGTTTTTCGAATTTACTGGTGCTGATGTGCAGGATAGATTTAAGCATGTTGAATGCTCCGAAGGGTGATTTAAGGGCGAGGATAAGGGCGGCCCAAGCGGGCAGCTGAATACCGAACAGATTGCTAAAGGCGATCAGATCAAACGGCACACCGCGCTGAAACCAAATGAAAATATGAAACGCTGCGTGAAGAACGGGCCAAAGCGCGCCGCACACAATGGCGGTTTGCTCATGTTTGAAAAGGCCATAAGCCATCGCCGCCGCGCTCGCGAAAAACACCAAGCCAATATCCATCACAAAATGTATATTGAATGGACCCATTTCCTTCACGCCAGGCGTGAACTGATACCAGTTCATCGGGCTGAAAAACATCCAAACAGCCAACATCAAAAACCAGCCGACAAACAGCCATTGAACAAGACGTGCCATCTTTTTCTCCTTATGATTTAAAAACAAGACGCACCAGCTTGTGAATTTGTGACCAAGCGCGGTCACATTTTTTAAATCCCAGGCGTCTAGGTTCTGAGCACAGTTTGAGGTGGAGACATGGTCGCGCAAACCAAAGCCGAAATATTTGAATTTGAACGCGACCGCTTGTTCGGACTTGCATATCGTATGCTCGGCTCTGTCGCGGACGCCGAAGATATGGTGCAAGACAGCTTTGTGCGTTGGAGCAATGTGGATTTAACTGACATCGATAATCCTCAGGCTTTTCTCACCACCATCATCACCCGTCTGTCGCTCGATCATCTCAGGTCTGCCAAGACCAAACGCACCAGCTATGTCGGCTCCTGGCTGCCGGAGCCACTGCTCACCGATACCGCAGAAGCGCCCGATCAAATGGCTGAGAAAGCGACGACATTTCATTTGCGCTAATGCTGACATTGGAGAAGCTTTCAGCAGCCGAACGCGCCGCCTTTTTGTTGCATGATGTGTTTGATCTGTCCTTTGACGAAATCGCCAAGGCCCTGGAGCGTTCGGAAACGTCGTGTCGCAAGCTCGCGTCGCGCGCCCGCCAAAAAGTGCGCGCCAGCCGCGAGGATGTTTTACCCAACCCCACGAATGACCCACTCGTCAGTTCGTTTATGGCCGCCCCTAAAAACGGGTGAAATCGAAGATTTTGTTGACTATGTCGCAAAGGACGCCGTGCTCTTCACAGATGGCGGCGGGCTAAAATCAGCAACACTGCTGCCAATCTTTGGGCGTGAAAAGATTTTGCGGTTCTTTTTGGTGTCGCCAGAAAGTTCGGGCGCCCTACCGCTGAAGATATTAAACCGGCAACCATCAATGGCGGACCCGGCCTCTTGATCCGCGACAATGACGGCGCCTTGCAGGCTTGGTCTTTTTCATGGACGCAAGACGGAAAGATTGCAGAGTTTTACATTCTGCGAAATCCTGAGAAGCTGCGCCATATCTCGTTTGATAGCTAAAAAAATGCCGCGCCAACATTTGCTGACGCGGCACTTTTCAATTCACTCTTAGCTTTAAACTAAGCTGCAAAACCCCTCATCAAGCTCACGCTCGGACATGGTCACTTCACCGTCGATTTTAAACACTTCGACGATGCGATCAAGCTCAGATGCTTGCGCTTCCGTTTGCTCGATCGCCGCATTTGTTTCTTCAACCAAGGCTGCGTTGTGCTGGGTCATCGTGTCCATATCGCGTACGGCCACATTCACTTCTTCGATGGCAGAAGCCTGTTCTTTGCTATCTCGGGCAATGCCTCAATCAGCGTGTCATTTTCTTTCACAGCATCCAGCATGTGCTGCAAGCGCTCAGCAGCGGAAGCAACTAGATCCGACCCACCTTGAACTTCGGTTGCGCTTTGCTCAATCAATGCTTTCACCTCATTTGAGGCCTCCGCCGCAGACTGGGCCAAGCGACGCACTTCAATCGCGACAACGGCAAAGCCCTTACCGGCCTCACCGGCGCGCGCGGCCTCAACCGAAGCGTTCAATGCCAGCAAATTGGTTTGAAACGCAATATCGTCAATCATGCCGATAATGTTGGAAATCTTTGCAGATGAACTTTTGATTTGCTCCATTGCGGCGTTTGCTTGGCGCATCACCTCGCCACCGGCGGTGGCTTCTTGGCTCACATGCCGCGATTTAGCCGAAACATCGTCTGCACGACGCGCATTTTCCAGCACTGTATTTGATAATTGCTCAATCGCCGCTGATGTCTCTTCAATGGTCGCGGCCTGCTTGGTCGTGCGTTCGCTTAGATCATTGGCACCTGTCAAGATCTCACCTGTCGCTTGCTTCACCCCCACGAGAGGTTTTACGCAGACGCCCAACAATCTCAGTCAGCTTGTCAGCAACTTCGTTTGTGTTCTGTTTCAGCTTATCAAATGCGCCCTCATAGCGACCATGCACCCGCTTGGACAAATCAGTTTGAGCCAGCGCGGCCAGCACTTCACCTGTTTCGTCCAATCCACGATCAACTGTCTCGACCAACGAGTTAACCGCATCGCCTAATTGACGTAGGTCTTCCTGGTCATAATTCCCCTCGATCCGTTGAGAAAAATCACCGGAAACCGCCGCAGTTACAACCCGGCGCACCTCATTCTGCAGCGCATTGCGCACCTCTTGTTCGCTTCTTTCGCGCGCTTGGTTAAGTTCTTTTTCTTCGTCCAGCTGGCGCATCTCCAGCCCGTTTGACCGGAAAGTCTCAAGCGCACGGGCCATCAAACCAAGTTCGTTAGATTTGGGTGCATTGCTCAAATCTACATCGAATTCACCTTTAGCCAGCCGCTCCATATTCTCGGACATATTCGAGATGGTACGTGTTAGCCAATTGCCTGTCGCGTAGGCCAAAACTGCGCCCAATAATGTGGCCAACGCACCAACTGCCAAAACAACCAGCGTCGCATTCGTTGTCGTCGCCTTTGCGACCGGCCCCAAAGAATCTTGGTTTTCCCGCAAAACACTGGTCAACACATCATAGCTTGCTGCCAGCTCGTGCTGGTAAGACTTCATATCCTGCTCTGCCAACGTGTTAATTGATGTCTTAAGTTCGCGGCTTTGACCCATCAAATCGCGATAAGCGGAAATGTTCTTGGCAACCTCTGAAAGTTTTTCACCAAGAGGACCATCGCCATCTGATTTGATCAGCTTCTCAAACGATTGCGACGTGGCATTCGCTTGTGCCTCAAATTCAGTAAACAAGGCTTCATCAGACGTCTGCAAATACTTGTAACCTACCATCTGGAGCTGCGTTGCTTGGCTGGCCGCCTGGCTCACGGCAGCAGCTAGTGCGGGCATGAAGGCCAAATTGGTCGTTTCTGACATTGCCTTCGTGGCCTGCGCAAGGTTGTTTGATGCATCGGCGAGCTGAGCCATCGTTTCTGCACGTTGTTCTTCCAGCTGAATGATTGTATCAAACGTATCGCGCAAATTCGCGCCGGAAACTTCAATTGCATCTATTTCAGCGAGTGCGGCTGGAATTCCTTCAAATTTTGCCACCCCTTCCGGATCGTTCGTCGCAACATCATCAATCCAAACGCGTGCCTCCTGCGCCATTTCAGGCGTGGGCTGCGCCGAGTATTTCAGAATGGCAAGCTCCATCTGATTGTAGTCGGCAACATAGTCGCTTACCTCACCTGCTTGCGCAATTGTTTGTTGGTACCGCTCTGTTACATTTGAAAGCGTTTGAAGGCCCCAATATGCAACAACGCTCACGACAACCAGAAACGCGATTATGGTGCCGAAGCCACCGATAATTCGCGCCTTAATACCAAATTTCGCAAACATAATGTTCAACCCCTTGTCAGATTTTCACGATTATTATCGCGGTGACAGGTTAAAGATGAATAAAAAGAGAAAAAAATTTAGTTAGTATAGAAGCTCAAGTAACAAACTTCTGACTTCTAGCTTTTTATTGAATTAATGTAGGGTTTGAGATCGCAAGCGCAGGTTACCCCCTCACCGCGGGCGCCTCCAAATGGACGGGCGTGTTGATTATTTTTCTGCTTCGGCAATCAGTCCCCGCACCCATTTCAAGCAAAGCCAAGTGGCAGGCACCGCGAATGGCAGCGCAAAAATCATGGCTTGGTAGGGAGACAGCGCGAAAAGCCCAATAGCCTGCCACCCCAAACTCAGCATAAACAGATTAATTGCGACGGCACCCCAGACAAAGGGGGTACAGAATGAAATAAAGCCGATCAAATTTCCCGCGCTTGCGCACCATGCCATTTCTCCATTTTTCTAGAATTTAGCATTGGTAAATGTCCCCTTCTTTGCGCCCGCGCAAAGAAGCCCTGGGCTGAATCGTTAATTTGCCTCCATCTGCACGTTTCTAAAAGGAGGTAAGCATGCGGGAAGTTCTCACGAAGAACGCGGCACGCAATATTTTTTATGGCGGGTCACTGTTCTTCATCCTGATATTTGTGGGTCTTTCTGCCCACTCTCACTGGTATATCCAAAATGTTTCCACGGATCATGCGGGGCTTACAGAAAGCGTCGCCAAAGGCAAGCGTCTTTGGGAAGTCAAAGCCTGCATCAACTGTCACTCCATTCTAGGCGAAGGGGCTTATTTCGCACCGGAATTGGGCAATGTGATGCGCCGTTGGGGCGTACAGGATGACTCAGAGGTTGCTTTTGAAGTGTTCAAGGGCTGGATGGAGGCGCAGCCCCCCCACCGGCATCGAGGGCCGTCGCCAAATGCCGCAATTCAATTTGACCGATGAAGAATTAAAGCACCTGACAGACTTTTTGCTCTGGACAGGCACAATCGACACGCAGGGCTGGCCGCCCCAATGATGCCGGTTAAGAAAGGGCTGAACAATGAAATATAAAACTCAAAAAATCGCATTAGCGTATTTCACCTTCGCGCTGATCCTTTTCGCCGTGCAGGTCACCGGCGGTCTGTTGGCAGGTCTGGTGTATGTCATCCCCAATTTCCTGTCTGACATTCTGCCCTTCAACATTATCCGCATGTTGCACACCAACAGCCTTATCGTGTGGTTGATTACCGGCTTTTTCGGAGCCGCCTATTTTCTGGTGCCGGAAGAAGCAGAGCGTGAAATCCACTCGCCCCTTTTGGCCTATATCCAATTGGCCATCCTGGTCCTCGGCACCGTTGGTGTTGTAATCACCTATGTCTTCAATATTTTTGAAGGCAATTGGCTGTTGGGGCAAAGATGGCCGCGAATTCCTGGAGCAACCCCCGGCTGGGTCAAACTGGGCATCGTCGCCGCCGCACTCATCTTCTTGTACAACATCTCCATGACCGTGTTGAAAGGCCGTAAAACAGCCATCGCCAATATCTTGATCGTTGGTTTGTGGGGTCTTGCGCTCTTGTTCCTGTTTGCTTTCGTCAATCCAGAAAACCTAGCGCTTGATAAGCAATATTGGTGGTATGTTGTGCACCTTTGGGTGGAAGGCGTTTGGGAGCTGATCATGGCTTCAATCCTTGCCTATCTGATGCTCAAACTGACAGGTGTGGACCGTGAGATCGTAGAAAAATGGCTCTATGTCATCGTCGCCACTGCCTTGTTCTCTGGCATTCTGGGCACCGGTCACCACTATTACTGGATCGGCACCCCCGGATATTGGCAGTGGATTGGCTCAGTCTTCTCTTCACTTGAAGTGATCCCCTTCTTTGGCATGATGGCGTTTGCCTTTGTCATGGTGTGGAAAGGTCGTCGTGATCACCCGAACAAGGCTGCACTCTTGTGGTCACTTGGGTGTGCCACCCTCGCCTTCTTCGGCGCTGGGGTGTGGGGCTTCTTGCACACGTTGCATGGGGTTAACTTTTATACCCACGGCACACAGATCACTGCAGCGCACGGTCACCTTGCCTTCTTCGGTGCCTATGTGGCCCTCAACCTGGCGATCATGACCTACGCAATGCCCATTTTGAAAAACCGTGATCCTTACAATCAGGTGCTCAATATGGCGTCATTCTGGCTCATGTCAGGCGGCATGGTGTTCATGACCTTCGTGCTCACTTTTGCCGGCACAGTGCAAACCCACCTGCAACGGGTGCGGGGCGAAGACTATATGAGCGTTCAAGATGAGATCGCCTTGTTCATGTGGATGCGTTTCGGAGCTGGCGTTGCCGTTGTTCTCGGCGTGCTGCTGTTCCTCTACGCGATCTTTGTGCCGAAAAAAGAAGTCATCAAGCCAGGCAAAGTCGTGGCTCAAGCTTCTGACAAAGAGGAGTAAGCATCATGCATGGTACTTTTGACAAAAACACAAGAAAGGACGGGGCATCAGCCCCGTTCTACCTGCCACAAGCGGACGAATGTGATCTGTTTGCAGCAGCGCACGACAACAATCTGCCCCTGTTGCTCAAAGGACCGACAGGGTGCGGCAAAACCCGTTTTGTCTCCCACATGGCGGCAAAACTGGGCAAAAAGCTTTACACAGTGGCCTGCCATGATGATCTGTCCGCTGCTGATTTGATCGGTCGCTATTTGCTCAAAGGTGGCGAAACCGTTTGGGTTGATGGCCCCCCCCTCACCCCCCCGCGCTGTGCGGGAAGGTGCCATTTGCTACCTTGATGAGGTCGTGGAAGCCCGTAAAGACGTGACTGTGGTGCTGCACCCGCTCACCGATGATCGGCGCATTCTACCCATCGACCGCACAGGCGAAGAGTTGGAAGCAGCACCCGGCTTTATGCTGGTGGCGTCTTACAACCCCGGCTATCAGAACATTTTGAAAACCCCTAAAGCCGTCCACACGCCAACGTTTTCTGGCGATGGAATTTAACTTCCCGGCCTTTGATGAGGAAGTGCAGATCGTGATGCGCGAAAGCGGCATCGGCAAAGATCGAGCCGCTCTTTTGGTACGGCTTGCAGGCAAGTTGCGGGCATTGAAAGGGCAGGATTTGGAAGAAGGTATTTCCACCCGCCTTATCGTTTATGCCGCCACCATGATCGAAAAAGGCATGCCCGTGGAACGTGCGGTGCAATCTGCATGATCGAACCCCTGACCGATGATGAAGACGTGAAACTGGGTCTCAATGATCTGGTTGCCGCGGTGATTGGATAGCAAGATGGATAAGACCTTTGATCCCCGCCATATTGAACCTTGGGAACCAGAAGAAACCATTGGCAAAATCTGGCATGATTTTGCCACCCAGGCGACTGCCCCCGTGCAGTTTGAAGAGGCCGCGATTGAACTCGGCGAGCTTTCAAAACGCTTGGCGGTCTTCTTCCGAGGTTTAGGCGGGCATCATAGTGTCGACATCCGTCCTGTCGCCGCGGAGGCGAGCGACCAGCGCCTGTCTTTTCGGCAAAAGCTGGGGCATGAGCGCTTGGCCGTGGCCCGCGCTTCCTTTGACGGTGAGGTGTTGCGCCTCCCCGAACGCTTGGCGTTCTTTCCTGATCAAAACGCCAACGCAGCACTTTACATTTGGCTAACAGCAAGCGCTGCGTTTTCCACGCAGTTCGAACCGCAAGAAGATCCGCTGGCCGCCGATTTAATGGCCCTTGCGCGCGCGCAAAAAGTCACCAATCGGATACTGACCGAATGCCCGGGCTTGGCGGCGTTGCATGGCGAACTGGCCGCCATGAGCCTTTGCGTGCGCCCCGCGCACAAATTGCCAAAATCAGAAGCGGCAATTGAAGAACTGGTTCAGCATTTGCTGGGCCATCCCGGTGACTTGAGCACCCTGGCTGAGCTTTATTTTGACCGTATCGAGAAAGGCAATTTCGACGATCTCAAAGCGCCGTCCAACTATTGCCCATTTGCGCCGGTGCCCATGTGGTGTGAAAACCGTGATTTGCTGTTCAGCGCCCCATCAGATGTGGCCACCATGGATGCCGAACGCGCCGAAGAGGTCAACAAAAAGGTCTATTCCGGGCCCGGCGGCGCAAGTCCGATCAGGCCGAGCGCAAAGACAGCCTGATTCTGCACAAGTTTGAGGCCATTCTGTCTTGGGCTGAATTTATGAACCTCAACCGCCGTGTTGATGACGACGACAATGACGACGCGAAAAAGGCAGCAGATGATCAGGATGAAATTGGTCTCGGCCAGATTTCCAAAGCCCCGGCCACGCGGCTGAAATTGCATTTGGACCTTGCTCCCGAAGACGTAGACCGCGAACGCTTGGCGGGCAAAACCCTTTATCCTGAATGGGACGTGCGCACCAACGCCTATCTGCCAGACCATAGTCAGGTGTTTGAAAGCAAAGGCGAAATCAAAGATGAAGTGCCATCTTTCCGCGCCGATGCAAGCGCCACCCGCCGGATCAATGCGGTCAAACGCCAATTTGAAGCTCTGCGCCCCGGCCGCGTGATCATTCCCGCCCAACGCGATGGCGATGATCTGGATATGGAAGCCGCCGTGCGTGCGCAAGCGGACCTGAAACCTGCGGCGAAAGCAACGACAATATCTGGCGACAATCCCGCCCCGAAGCGCGTGATCTGGCCGTGTCCATTTTGTTGGATGTGTCTCGGTCTACCGAGAGCGCTGTGGGCGATCGATCTGTGATCGAAGTCGAGCGCGAGGCCTTGGCCGCCCTCGCATGGGGCCTCAACGCGTGTGGCGACAATTTCGCCATCAACGCCTTCTCCTCACTCAAGCGCGACCGTGTCTATCTGACCAAATGCAAAGATTTCAACGAAAAGATGAGCGAAAGCGTCGAGCAAAAGATCGGCGCACTTAATCCCGGCTTTTATACCCGGCTGGGCGCCGCCATTCGGCATACGTCCGTTGATCTGGCCAAGCAATCCAGCAACAAGAAACTGCTGCTGGTGATCACCGATGGCAAGCCGAACGATCTTGACCATTATGAGGGCCGTCACGGCATTGAAGATACACGGGTGGCGATCAATGAAGCCCGCCGTTTGGGGCACGCGGTTTACGGCATCACCATCGACGCCAAGGGCCAAAGTTGGTTTTCGCGCATGTTTGGGCCTGGCCGGTTCTCCATTATTCCACAGCCTGAAAAGCTGACTCAGGCCTTGCCGCAGATTTATCGACAATTGGTGATTGGGTAAACAAATACAAAAGCTTACCCTCCTACATCCTGTCATCCCACCACATCAAGGCGACATTTTTCCATCCGGTAAAATGTGACAACTTTGATAATTTCTTGACAGGACACATCAAACTGAATGAATATCTTCAAACTGTCACAAAAGTGCTAAGGTTGTTGATTAGATCTCACGGCATCGCACAACCGTGGCGCGATAATAATAAGAGCGCATGCCATTGGACAAACTTCTGGCTGGACGCTTAATTCAAGTGGAGAGAAATCATGAAACAGATTCTAACATCAGGCATCGCACTGCTCACAGCAAGTGTAATGGGTGCCACTGCAGCGCAAGCTGACACGCTGCGTTTGTTGACTTGGGGCGGCTACGCACCAGAAAACGTGATCGAAATGTTTGAAGCTGAAACAGGTCACACTGTTGAAGTGACCAAATCAAACAACGAAGAAATGGTCGCTAAACTGCGCGCCACTAACGGCGGCGGCTTCGATTTGGCACAGCCAAGCCAAGACCGGATCGCCGGCGCTCAGGCTGAGTTTGACATTTACAAGCCCTTGGATATGTCAAAAATTGACGAGAGCTTGTTCATTCCTTCCATGTTGGAAGCCACAAAAACAACACCATGATTGGTGACGATGTTTATGGCGTTCCGCACGTTTGGGGCACATCAGGTTTGGTGGTGAACACGGCCGAAGCTGGGCAGGTTACAGACTATCTTGATCTTTGCGATGAAACATTGGCTGGCAAGGTGTCTTACCGCTTGAAACGCCCAACATTGATCGGTTTTGCCTTCTCAATGGGTCTTGATCCATTCGCAGCCTATGGCGATGAAGAAGCCTACAAAGACATCTTGGCTAAAGTTGAAGCAAAGCTGATCGAGTGTAAGCCTGTTGTGAAAACATATTGGGGCGGCGGCGACGAGATTAAAAACCTGTTGCGCTCAGGCGAAGTGGTTGCGGCCATGGCTTGGGACACAGGCGGCTGGTCTTTGAACGAAGACAATGCAGACATCACCTTTGTTGCGCCAGAAGCTGGCGCACTGGGCTGGATCGATACATTCGTATTGCCTAAGCGTGGTCGCGCCGACGATGCAGCCTATGCTTGGATCAACTTCGTGATGCAGCCTGAAATCGCATCCATGATCACCAACTCAGCGGGAAACTTCACAGCCTCAAAAGGTGGCGATGCTGACGTAACCGATGCGTTGAAAGCACGTTACCAAGCCAGCTTCCCACAAGAAGCCATCGACAACATCAAGTGGTACCCAACCGTGCCAGCAAACCTTGAGACCCTCGAAGGCGCTGTGCTTGATCGCGTAAAAGCAGCAAACTAGGTTTGCACCGCGAATACCATCATAATAAGAAGAGGCGCGAAACCGCGCCTCTTTTGCTATAGTCGGAGCCATTATGAGCCAGTCAACTGCATCTTCGGCACAATCCTCATCGCCAGAGTTTGATTTGGAATGCCGTGCCCTCAACAAAGATTTTGATGGCTTTCAAGCTGTTAAAGACATCAGCTTTACCGTGCCCACTGGCACATTCTTCTCTATTCTGGGCCCTTCAGGCTGCGGTAAAACCACCCTGCTGCGCATGATCGCAGGGTTCCAAAACCCTTCAAGCGGCGACCTCTTGATCAAAGGCAAATCCATGATCGGCGTGCCGCCAAACAAACGCCCCTGTCTCCATGGTTTTTCAACATTTGGCGCTGTTCCCGATGATGGACATTGCTGCCAATGTCGCTTTGGCCTGCGCCAGCGCGGCGTGCCGCGCGAAGACATCGCGAAACGCGTTGAAACCGTATTGGAACGCGTTGGTTTGCCCCGGCGTCGGTTCCCCGCCACATCAGTCAGCTATCTGGCGGTCAGAAGCAGCGCGTGGCCATCGCCCGCTGCATGGTGCTGGAGCCAGACGTCTTGTTGCTCGATGAACCGCTCGGCGCGCTCGATCTAAAGCTGCGCGAGCACATGAAAATCGAGCTGAAAAAGCTCCAATCCGAATTTGGCACCACCTTTGTTTACATCACCCACGACCAGTCCGAGGCGTTGGTCATGAGCGACCAAATCGCAGTGATGAACCAGGGTGAATTTGAACAGGTGGGCGCCGCGCGTGAACTCTATCACGAACCGCTAACCGCGTTTGTTGCGGGTTTTGTTGGCGAAGCCAACAGCTTTGCCGCGAAAGTGGAAAGCATCAATGGCGACGCCGCGACGCTGGTGACCCCAACTGGCCTACAGATCAAAGGCCGCGACGCCACTGGTAACCTAACGCAGGGCGATGCCGCTAAAATCTTTGTTCGGCCCGAGGCCATTCGCTTATCGACCACGGCTGATGCGCTCGACAATGTGGAAAATCTCAACCAGGGCATCATCGAAAACATTTTATTCAATGGCGCCAACAGCCACATCTTGCTGCGCGAGGAAAAATCGGGTGGCGAATTGAATGTGGCCATACCGCAAACCGGGCAGTTCCGCGATCTGAAGCGCGGCGACAAGGTCTATATTGGCTGGGAAGCGGAGCAAACCCGCTGTTATAGGGAGAGCTGAGATGAACAGCGCCCAGTCCCGCCTAAGCCTTTATCTGTTGTTCATGCCCTTTGTAATGTGGCTGGCCCTGCTGATCATCATTCCGCACATTTTCATGTTTCTGGTTTCGGTGAGCGTTAAGACCGGCGTGCGTGAATATGTGACAGGCATAGGCAATTACATGGTGTTTTTCACCGAGCCGCTTTATTGGAACACCTTTGCCCGCACAGCCTTTATGTCGATCGCCGCCACGTTTCTAACGCTACTGATCGGTTTTCCGGTTGCTTATTACATCGCCAAGCTTACCCGTGGCCGCACCAAAACCACTTTGTTTTTAATGTGCCTTATTCCGTTTTGGGTCAGCGAGCTGGTGCGCACCTTTGGTTGGATGATACTGCTGCGGGAAACCGGCGTTTTCTCATCTTTCCTGCAATATACTGGCGTTGTGTCCGAACCCGTCGAGTTTTTGTACAATGATGGCGCGATTATGCTCGGGCTGGTCTATACCTCTATGCTGTTTATGGTTGTGCCTTTGGTCACCACATTGGACAGCTTGGACGATAGCTTGATTGAAGCAGGCTATGATCTTGGCGGCAACGGCTTCACGGTTTTGCGCGAAATCATCATCCCCCACGCCATGCCCGGCATCGTTTCTGGCTGCATCGTGGTGTTTATGCTCTCGCTGGGGAACTATCTCACGCCAATTCTGTTGGGCGGCAAAGACAGTTTGTGGTTCACCGGCTTGATCTATGATCAATTCATCACCCCGTTTTAACTGGGAACTGGGCTCGGCGTTCGGCTTCTTGCTGTTGCTGCTCTCATCAACAATCGTTTGGGTTGGACTAAAGCTATCAGGCCAATCATTAACTGATACAGTGGGGCGGTAAAATGATCAGAACTTTACCCCAATCCAACACGTTCAAATGGACTTATCGCGCCTATGTGACGCTGTTCTTCGTCTATTTGGCCCTACCTCTAACGGTGGTGTGTGTTTTTGCCTTTAACAACAGCGTATTCCCTTCCTTGCCGTGGGACGGGTTTACCTGGGCATGGTTCTTTGGCGATGAAGATCCCTTTATCGGTGTGTTTAACGACCGCTCAATCCTACGTTCTATTGGTACGTCGGTTTTTGTTGCATTTTGGGTATCGCTATTGTCCATCGCGGTGGGCACCACAAACGCCTTTTTGTTTGTCCGTCACGATTTCAAATTCAAAGAATTCTTCTATATTTTGATGCTTTTGCCCCTCATCATTCCAGGCATCATCTTGGGCATTTCCATCTTGGTTTTTTCCAACGCAGTGGCCAACAATTTAGAAAATGCGACGGGGATGTGGTTCGATGGCTTGCGGCCTGGCCTGCCGCTGGTTATTTTGGGGTCAATTCAGCTTCATCGCCACTTTCGCCACCTTGGTGATTTCAGCCCGGTTGGAAAAATTCGACCGTTCATTGGAAGAAGCAGCTTTGAATTTGGGCGCAACGCGCTTGGGCGCAGTCCGTCAAATCACAATGCCTTTCCTGTTTCCTGCCATTGCAGGCGCTGGTGTGGTGGCCATTTTGATGAGCTTTGAAAACTTCAACACCACCTTGATGCTCGTTGGCTCCGATGCCCCGCTGACCATCAATATGTTTGATCGGTTGAAACTTGGTTCAACGCCTGTTTTGAACGCCGTGTCGCTACTATTGATCGTGGGTGTCGGCGATCCTTGGCGTCGCCAGCTTGCTGTTCCAAAAGCGGGATAAAACATAAACGCTTCTGACCAAACGGCGTGCGACTGTCTAATGAATTTCGGTCGCCAATTTTGCAAAAAAAGGCTGACCACAAAGTGGCCAGCCTAGTCGTCGTCTGCAGGGAACGACTGAGGGTCAGAAGCAAGACTTCAACAATTCAAGCGTGTTGTCGTAAGTCATTTCGATGGGGTTGCCGCCCGTGCTTGGGTCTTCTAATGCTGACTTAGTCAGTTTGTCCAAGTCGGGGTTTTCAATGCCCAACGCGGTGAGGTTTTTGGGGATGCCCAATGAATCATTCAACTCACCGACAAACGCATAGAAGCCTTCAAAGCCGCCAGAAATACCCAGATAATTGGCCGCCATCACCAGCCGATCTTCAACCGCAGGACGGTTGAACTGCAGCACAGGCTGCATCACCACTGCATTGGTGGTGCCATGGTGGGGTGTTGTGCACCGCGCCAATCGGATGTGACAGCGCGTGAATGGCGCCTAAGCCCTTTTGAAACGCCGTTGACCCCATCGCCGCGGCAGACATCATATGCGCCCGCGCTTCAATGTCGCTGCCATCCTTATAGGCCTTTGGCAAATTCTCTTTCACCAACCGCAAACCCTCGAGTGCAATGCCCTGGCTCATCGGATGATAATGCGGCGAGCAAAACGCTTCCAAGCAGTGCGCGAACGCATCCATACCTGTGCCCGCCGTGATAAACGGTGGCATGCCCACACTCAACTCAGGGTCGCAGATCACGACGGCTGGCAAGATTTTCGGGTGGAAAATGATCTTCTTTTCGTGGGTCACCGAATTGGTGATGACCGACGCACGTCCGACTTCAGAACCCGTGCCGGCCGTTGTCGGCACGGCCACAATCGGCGCAATCGCATCCGCGTCAGCGCGAGTCCACCAGTCGCCAATATCTTCAAAATCCCCAGATCGGACGCGTTTGCCCCCGCCATAAAGGCAATCACTTTGCCCCAAATCAAGCGCAGAACCACCGCCAAAGGCAATCACACCATCATGGCCGCCTTCGCGATATTGCTTGATGCCCGCTTCCGCGTTTAGCTCATTCGGGTTGGGATCAACATCAGAAAACATTGCACGGCCAAGCCCACCCTGATCCAACAGGTCGAGGGTCTTGGTGGTGATGTCGAGATTGGCCAGCCCTTTGTCGCTCACCAACAACGGTTTTTTGATGCCCGCTGCTGCGCACGCATCCGCGATTTCAGAGATACGACCCGCACCAAAGCGGATCGGCGTTGGATAATTCCAATTACCTACTAGTTTCATTCTTTAGGCTTTCTTCAAATGATAAGATTTTGGACGGGTCAGATTATGATAGCCAATCTCTGAAAGGCCGCCGCCCTTACCTGTGTTTTTACAGCCTGTCCAACAAAGTGCCGGATCCAAATAATCCGCACGGTTCATAAAGACAGTGCCGGTTTCAATTTGTTCGCCAATGCGCTTGGCGCGCTCAATGTCCTTGGTCCACAGCGCCGCGGTTAGGCCAAACTCGCTGTCATTCATCAGCTTGATGGCTTCCTCGTCATCCTTGACCTTCATGATCCCGACAACAGGTCCAAAGCTCTCGTCGCGCATCACGCGCATCGAATGGTCCACATTCACCAAGATTTGCGGCATCAAGTATGCGCCACCATCATCTTCCGGGAACAGGGCCGGATCAATCAACGGCTTGGCGCCAGCAGCGATCGCTTCATTGGTTTGCGCCCGCACTTCGTCAGCGAACCGTTTATGCGCCATGGGGCCAATTGTCGTATCTTTCTCTAACGGGTTGCCCAATTTGTAGCTGGACACCAGCTTCACAGATTTTTCGACGAACTCATCAAAAAGGCTTTCAGTCACATAGATCCGCTCGATACCGCAACAGCATTGACCCGAGTTGAACATCGCACCATCAATCAATGTGGCCACGGCAGCATCAACATCTGCATCTTCCATCACATAGCCGGGGTCCTTGCCGCCAAGCTCAGTGCCGACGCCTGTAAAGGTGCCCGCAGCGGCTTTTTCCATGGCAACGCCACCACCGACAGAGCCGGTGAAATTGACAAAGCCAAATGAGCCCGCCGCGATAAGTGCAGATGTCGTATCATGGTCCAGGAACACATTCTGGAACACATCTTCTGGCACGCCCACCGCATGGAAGGCTTCGGCCAAACGTTCGCCCACCAACAAGGTTTGCGACGCGTGTTTCAACACAACGCTATTGCCCGCGATAAGTGCTGGCGCAACGGTGTTGATAGCGGTCATGAAGGGATAGTTCCATGGCGCGACAACCAGCACCACGCCGTGCGGAATCCGCTCGATATAACGCGAAAAACCATCACTATCTTCAATTTCGATAGGCGCCAGGGCCTTGGGGGCGATGTCTGCCATATGCAAACCACGCTCTTTAAAGCCGCCAAATTCACCGCCAAAGCGCACCGGGCGTCCCATCTGCCAAGCCAGTTCTTCGACAATCTGATCATTCATCTCGCCGATTTTGGCAATGCCAGCGCGCACCAAATCGATACGCTCGGCAAGCGGACGCTTGGCCCACGCTTTTTGCGCCTCGGCAGCGCGTGCCACGGCGGCCTTCGCCTCGCTTTCGCTCAGCACGGGGCGCTCTGCATAAACCGACCCATCAATGGGTGAGATACATGTCACATTTTTAGTCATTTATTACGCTCTTTCAAAACCACGGGCGATTTCATAATCCGTCACCACTTGATCAAACTCTTCTTGTTCCCATTCGGCCGCACGCACATAATGGTCAACCACCGCATCACCAAACGCGGCGCGCAACATCTCGGACTTATCCAAAGTCTTCATGGCGGCCCGCAAAGTTTGCGGAATCTCATCGGCCTTTTGCGCCTCATACACATCGCCTGATGTGGCAGGCGCCAACGCCATCTTTTCTTCAATCCCTTTAATGCCGGCAGCCAATTGTGCGGCCACCGCCAGATATGGATTCAAATCCGACCCACCGATGCGGCACTCGACGCGCACCGCCTTGGTGCCATCGCCACAAAGCCTAAAGCCTGCCGTGCGGTTATCCACTGACCACACGGTCTTTGTGGGGCGCAAATGTGCCCTTCTGGAAGCGTTTATAGCTGTTGATGTAAGGCGCGAGAAAATAGGTATATTCTGGGGCATATTTGATCAGCCAGCCATATAATTCTGCATCAATTCAGACATGCCCAATTCGCGATCTGGATCATAAAAGGCGTTGCTGCCGTCCTTCCAAAGCGATTGGTGCACGTGCGAAGAACTGCCTACGCGATCACGATGCCATTTCGGCAAAAAGCTCACCGCCCGGCCTTTTGCCAGGCAATTTCTTTCGCCGCATGTTTGGCCAAGGTGTGATTGTCAGCACAATCCAGTGCCGCGCCATAGCGAATGTTCAACTCTTCTTGCCCGGCCTCGGCTTCGCCTTTTGAGTTTTCAATCGGAATGCCCGCCGCATACAAATGATTGCGCAACGGCCGCATCACTTCTTCTTCCTTGGTGGTTTGAAGAATGTGATAATCTTCATTATAGCCGCTGATCGGATCTAGCTCGCGAAAGCCTGACTTGCGGATTTCATCATAGCTCTTTTCGAAAATAAAGAACTCCAACTCCGTCGCGGTCATGGCTTCAAAGCCCAATTCGCTCAGGCGCGCAATTTGCTTTTTCAACACGGCGCGGGGCGAATGGGAAATTTCTTCATGGGTGTGATGGTCCAGCACATCGCAAAGCACCAACGCTGTGCCTTCAAGCCAAGGCACCAGTCGCAGCGTGCTTAAATCAGGCTGCATCACATAATCACCATAGCCAGCCTGCCAGCTTGTCGCGGCATAGCCTTCCACGGTGTGCATCTCTAAATCTGTCGCCAACAAATAGTTGCAGCAATGGGTTTCTTCCCATGCGCTTTCAACAAAATGGGCGGCATGAAATCGCTTGCCCATCAATCGGCCCTGCATGTCGGGCAGCGCAGCAATAATCGTATCAACCTCGCCGCTCTTGACCAGCTCTTTCAGTGTCTCAAATGATAAATTACCCGGCATATCTCTGGTCCGTCATGTTCAAATTGGCAAT
>LLEO01000050.1_pt1 | contig 22541 bp, 37 predicted proteins | sample 595861 | NCBI WGS metagenome assembly LLEO01 (sample SAMN02919315, study PRJNA255460) | bioreactor metagenome | biome: chemostat; feature: culture 2012_25.1; material: sediment; isolation source: day35 25degC chemostat 2012 inoculated with Wadden Sea sediment taken from... | place: Germany: Bremen ... | reverse complement strand
AGAAAAATGTCATATTGAGCGAATTTTCTCCGAAGAGCCTTATAAATAAGGGCTTTCCAACACCAACTTTCTTTCACTCATCCCCCGAAATGGCCAGCCAGGAACACCCTCAGAACCGGAATCGCAGGGGCAAACAGGAGCGAAGCAGGGATTAATCCCGATTTTTCGCAAGACTCGGCATGTGAAAACGCTGAATCAGATTGGAATCGCGCGACTCGTCCGGTGAATCGGCGAGTCGCACACCGAGTGATTCACTTATCTGCCTCTAGAAATCCCGATTCACGGTTCCGCGATGGGAAATTGGCTGCGATTACCTCGCGACCGATCTCTTACTGGTCACGTATATGATGGTAATCGAACCAGTCCGTGCGTTTCACGAGTTCATAGCCCTGCATGAATGTCTTGAAACGGGAATCGGCGCTCATGAAGTCGTACCACGCAAGCGGGTTTTCGACTTTCAGACTTGTCACCCGTGATGAAACGATAAGCTCGGGACGATATTTCAGTAAATCATCCATCATACGCGACCGGTCACGCTCCATGATCGCGTCGATCTCGGCGCAAAGCTGAGGCGCCTCGACGCAATTTGTCTGACGGCGGCGTTCCAATGCACCCGGATATATCCACGTATGGGGATAGCGACTCGTCCATTCCACGCCCAGTGCAAGCGCCGCCGGAGGCCCGGCATCCAGTTCAGTCGACCCCGTCATGATCGACCGCGTAACGCCCAGTTCTTTCGCAACGGCGATGACCTCGTCCCGATATGCGTTTTTGTACACAGAAAATGCAAAGAGAACGAACACGACGATTAAGGATGTGGCCACTGCCAGAAGACGCGCCGACCTTCGGACATGGCTGGATAAAGCAACCCACACCCCAAACAACAGCTGGAAACTGATCAAAGGAACCAGATGATATAGGAAGCCCTTCGCCTGAGCGAGATAGCTAATCAACCCGGCAATCATGGCCAGGATGAAAACGCCACTTCCCGGCGCAGGGCGCAGGGCATTCGTCACAACGACCACCGCCGCAAGAAGAAGCGGGTAACGAATAACCGCCACCACATTGCTGAAATCGGTGCCGAAGACACCATAGACGGCACGCGCCGTTGGCACGATCTCAGAAAAGTACAGCGGGTGAACCAGCGCAACGAAGGCGACAAACGCAATCAGCACCGCGAGCATGGCAAGATACTCGGGCCAAAAGATCGGACGAAGGGAACGGTTCCGCCAAATGTCCTGGCACAGCATCAGGAATGGAAAGATCAGAAAATAGGGCTTCAAGCACACCGCGATAGCCGCAATCACAGCACGCAGAATAGGACGAGTTCTTCGGGCAGGCGACAAATGCCCGACCAGCCACGGCAAAAGGAAGATCACCAGAATATGTTCGCGCTGCGCGATGTTATTTATCGCGGACACCGTAATCGCGAATGCGGCAAGGGCGATGAAGATGTAGCGAAGGTTTTGCGGCAACGCCTTGTCATTGCGAAGGATGTGGTTGGACCAGATCAGGCTGACCGCAGTCATTAACGCCACAAAGACGTACTGCCCATTGATCAAGGACAGGTTCAACATATCCGCCAAAAGCACCGCAGGAATGGTCAGGTAGAAATTCAACGGGGGATTAATCTCGATGATATCGCGATACAGAACCGCCCCATCCAGCATCTTGCGCGTGGCCACCAGATACCAAGCGACGTCGTGGTGGTGCAGGCGGGACCAATAAAAACTCAGGAACGCCACAACAAACGCAGAGACGATCAGAATTGCACCCCAGTCCAGATCCAAACGGCGTTTGTGCTGCGCGAATACGAAAAACTTCATCGCAAAAAAGGACACCAGAGGCACCGCTATTGCAACCAATAGCATCGACAGACCAAAGCTATGCCCCAAGCGATCGCTGTTTAGCCAAACGACCGAGCTGCTTGTGGCCAATCCGACCAGAGCCACGAACAGAAACCGCGGAAACTGCTGTCCGTGATCCGCCTCTGTTTTGAAGGTGATGCGCGCGTGTCCGAAATACGAGACGAAGACAGCAACAGCGAAACCCGCAAAATTGGCCCAGAGGCTCGCAAAAGACAGCAGCTCATACGCGACCAGCGCCGTGCAGATATGAACAAGCGTGGCAAGCACGCCGACCCCGGCAAACCGAACCAGTTGCATCACCATATAAGGTGGCTCTCTTCCGCGCGGCCAAGGTCACGCATCATCGCTGGCCTCCTCATCACCGTGTAGATACGAGCGCACGATATAAAGCGGGCGCTGGCGGACCTCGGTATAGATGCGGCCAACATACTCCCCGATGATTCCCAGCGCGAACAGGTTCATTCCACCGAAGGTCAGAATCAAAATCGCGGTCGAGGCATAGCCCGGCGTGTCGACGCCAAAGATTAGCGTGCGCACAAACAGGAAGGCCGAGTAAAGGAACGACATCAGCGCCATTGACAGACCAACATAGGTCCAGACCCGCAGGGGCATGGTCGAGGCGGCAAAGATTCCATCCAGCGCCAACTTCCACAGCTTCCAGTAAGACCACTGCGTCTCGCCCGCCAAACGCGCCGGGCGTTCATAGCTGACTTCGACCGTTTCAAACCCGACCCAGCTGAAGATGGCCTTGTTGAATCGCGACCGTTCACCCAGCGCGTTGATCGCCTGCACCACGTCGCGATCCAGTAGACGAAAATCGCCGACACCAATGGGAATCGGGTACTCGGCCACAAGATTGAACAGCCGATAGAACATCCCCGCGCTGGTGCGTTTCAGCCAGGTATCCTCGTCCCGCGTCGCGCGATGCGCATTTACAACTTTCGCACCTTGGCGCCAGGCGGCGATCATCTGGGGGATGACCTCGGGCGGGTCCTGAAGATCAACATCCATCGGAATCACCGCATCACCCGAGGCGTGGGTCAAACCGGCGGACAACGCGGCCTCTTTCCCGAAGTTGCGTGAAAGATTCACAAGCGAGATCCGTGCGTCCTTCTCACGGGCCTGCGTGATGATCGCTTCCGTTCGATCCGCGCTGCCGTCATTGACGAACAGGAACTCGAAGTCGCAGCTGTCACGAAGCTCGGCCAGTGCCGAATCGCAGCACTCCAGAAACGGCTGGATGCTGTCCATCTCGTTATAAACTGGAATGATCAGCGTGATCGTCTGGCGCGCCAAAGGTGGGGCCAGCGGTATGTCGATCTCGGGGCTGCTTGTGTCTACCCCCATAAAACCTGCCTCAACTGCTTCAAAAGAACTTTTCGAACATTGGTTCGCGAACAGTCTACGCGTTCCAGGCGCATTGTTCATGTTTAAATTGAGGCATTATGACGGATTTCTTAGACGCGTGTGATCCAAGCCAAACCCGCAAAGAAAAACCCCCCGGGGGCAGATGCCACCGAGGGTTTGTCCGGGAGAATGTCTAAAGCGCTTAGCTTTTGTTGCAGTCCTTCATGAACTCGGTCCAGGTCGGGGTGCATTCCGAATTCATGAACCGACGAACTGCAGTCTGCGCAGCAACGAAAAGGTCAGCAATGGCAGAAGCCAGCGGGGTCACGGGAGCGATCAGAGCGTTCATCTTGCGGTCCTTAACAGGATAAAATCAGTTGCCGCCGTGATAGGAGGGGTCAGGCCAAACAACCACCGCTGAATCGGAAAGCCCGGGTTGCAGGGGATGCATGGGTTGTCTCACCGCAATAGTATTAGCCAGCCTAAGATGGACTTCACAATAATATCAAAAAACGCCCGTGCGAAAGGCCCAGATAAAATCGTCGATTGTCATTCCCAGCGCCCCAAATGTCAGCCCAGCAACTACGCTCATCGGGATCAACATAATGGTCCCGATTACGAAATGGACTCCGACAAATAGAATGGGATGTTTGGGGCGATAGAACCTGACAATTAAATAATAGGCGACATAGGTGATCCACAGGAACCAAACGAAGACCAAGAGTTGCAACGCTATGTAGAAGTAGTCGAACATGTATAGAAGCCAGTTAAAGTCAAAGCGCTCACCTTCGTGATGTGGGACGTTATCCAGCACGATCTGATATCCCCAGAAATACAGCGGCAATAGGCCAGTAAGAACATAGGACGTTCCACTACAGTAACAGCTCAACGCAAATGCGAACCGGCCGCCAGGCTTTAGCCCAAACAGCCGAGCGCTCGCGACGGTCGTTGCAACCCAGAATGCAACCGTTGCGAACGCGAAAAAACTCATCGCTAGCACTGGCAACTTGATCGCCTCAAGGTCAAATCCACCTATAGCGGTGAGCATCAAAGCATAGATGCCAAACGCATAGATAACGTAGCGCGCCGCGGATCCGCCATCCGCTAGCCAAAGCTGATATATAGGCACCTTTCGTCCCGACGCCATTACAACAAAGCGCGGCGCGAACTCTTGTAGATCTTCAAAATAGTCTTTCAAAATATTGGACATATCGGCAAATACCTTTGCTTGATTGTATCATAGACCCCCTAAAACGAAAAACACCCCGGCCATTTCTGACCGGGGTGCTCTTTGTCTTCAAAAGAAAGTCTAAGCCGAGGCTCAGCCCTTCTCCTCGATGATCTCAACCATATGCGGGATCTTGGCGATCATGCCGCGCACGGCCGGGGTGTCTTCCAGCTCGCGGGTTTTGTGCATCTTGTTCAGGCCCAGACCGATCAGCGTAGCGCGCTGGTCTTGGGGGCGACGGATCGGCGAGCCGACCTGTTTTACAACGATGGTTTTAGCCATTGGTCAGATCTCCTTACGCGTCTGCGGCTTCAGCCGGAGCGTCCGACTTTGCGCCCAGAATGTCAGCAACCTTTTTGCCACGACGCTGAGCGACCTGGCGGGGGCTGGCTTCTTTCTTCAGACCGTCGATGGTGGCGCGGATCATGTTATAGGGGTTCTGCGAGCCGATCGACTTCGACACAACGTCCTTGATGCCCAGCATCTCAAACACGGCACGCATCGGACCACCGGCGATGATTCCGGTACCTTCAGGTGCGGTACGCATGATCACTTTACCGGCGCCGTGACGACCTTCGGCGTCGTGGTGCAGGGTGCGGCCCTCTTTCAGAGGTACGCGGATCATTTGGCGCTTGGCTTGCTCGGTGGCTTTGCGAATGGCTTCAGGAACCTCTTTCGCTTTACCTTTACCAAAGCCGACGCGGCCTTTCTGGTCGCCAACAACTACCAGAGCTGCGAAGCCGAAGTTTTTACCACCCTTGGTGGTTTTCGACACGCGGTTGATCGCAACCAGGCGATCTGCAAATTCCGGAGCTTCCTCGCGTTCGCGACGGTTCCGGCGGTTTTCACGTTCTGCCATGAGAACATCCTTTCATAGGCGGCGTCTTGCGCCGTTTAACTCGATCCCAGTGAACGCGCCCCGAACATTCAACGCGTGTCCCCGGATCATCGGAGGGGCAGCGGATCACCACTGCCCCTCTCAAAGTTCTTAGAACTTCAGGCCACCTTCACGGGCAGCGTCGGCCAAGGCCTTCACTTTGCCGTGGAACAGGAAGCCGCCACGATCGAAGTAGCATTCTTCGATTCCAGCTTTTTTCGCGCGCTCGGCAATCGCAGCGCCCACTTTGGAAGCGGCTTCTACGTTGTTCTTGCCCACAACACCCAGTGCTTTTTCCAGCGTCGAAGCCGAAGCAAGGGGTGGTCCCTTGAACGTCGTCGATGATCTGAACACTGATGTTTTTCGACGAGCGGTGCACCGAAAGGCGCAGCTTGCCGACATTGTGCTTGCGAAGTTTGTTCCGGACGCGCAGGCGGCGCTTGAGGAACAGGGTCCGTTTGCTGTTTGCCATCTGTCTGGTCCTTTACTTCTTCTTACCTTCCTTGCGGAAGATATACTCGTCTTTGTATTTGATGCCTTTGCCTTTGTAGGGCTCGGGCTTACGCCATTCGCGGATGTTGGCCGCGGCTTGGCCGACGAGTTGTTGGTCGATGCCTTCAACGATGATTTCGGTCGGCTTCGGAGCGGTCACGGTGACGCCCTCCGGAGCGACGTAGTCAACGTCGTGCGAGTAACCAAGGTTCAGCTTCAGGGTGTTGCCCTGCATCTGAGCACGATAACCAACACCGTTGATTTCCAGCTCTTTTTTGAAGCCTTCGGTTACGCCGGTTACCATGTTGGCAACCATAGTGCGGCTCATGCCCCACTGCTGACGTGCACGCTTCGACTTGCCGCGCGGTTCAACCGATACAGCATTGTCTTCAACGGTGATGGTCACATCATCCGTGGCGGTGAAGGTGCGGGCGCCTTTCGGGCCTTTCACTTCAATGGTCTGACCCGACAGGCTGGCAGTTACGCCAGAGGGCAGCTCGACCGGTCGTTTACCAATACGAGACATAGAGACCTCCTTAGAAGACGGTGCAAAGCACTTCGCCACCAACATTCTGGTTGCGAGCGTTTGCATCGGACATGACGCCTTTCGGGGTCGAAACGATCGACACACCCAGACCCTGACGGACCTGCGGGATGTCTTTCGAACCCATGTAGACGCGACGGCCCGGCTTCGAAACCCGCTTCAGTTCGCGGATAACGGGCGCACCGTCATAGTATTTCAGGCTGATTTCGAGGGTGGCGTGGCCACGCTCGTCAGTGCCTTTTTCGTAGCCGCGGATGTAGCCTTCGTCAGCCAGTACATCCAGAACCCAGCCGCGCAGTTTCGACGCAGGGGTCGAAACGGTCGACTTGCCACGCATGTGAGCGTTGCGGATACGGGTGAGCATATCGCCGATAGGATCGTTCATATCTTCTCTCCCTTACCAGCTCGATTTCACCATGCCGGGGATCTGGCCAGCAGAGCCAAGTTCCCGCAGCGCGATACGCGAAACTTTCAGCTTACGATAGTAAGCGTGAGGACGACCGGTCAGCTGGCAGCGGTTGTGCAAGCGGGTGGCCGACGAGTTGCGCGGCAGTTTTGCAAGTTTCAGGCGCGCTTTGAAACGCTCTTCCATCGACTTGCTTTCGTCGTTTGCGATCTCTTTCAGCGCAGCACGCTTGGCAGCGTATTTTGCCACCAGCTTTTCGCGCTTCTTCTCGCGTTCGATCATTGCTTTTTTTAGCCATGTCTTTTCCTTCCCGCGGATCAGCTGTTGAAGGGCATGTTGAAGTGCTTCAACAGGCTCTTTGCTTCCGCGTCGGTTTCAGCGGTGGTGGCAATCACGATGTCCATGCCCCAGTTCTCGTCAACTTTGTCGAAGTCGATTTCCGGGAACACGATGTGCTCTTTCAGGCCGGTGGCATAGTTGCCACGACCGTCAAACGAGGTACCCGATACGCCGCGGAAGTCGCGGATACGGGGCATCGCGATGGTGATCAGGCGGTCCAGGAATTCATACATCCGGTCGCCGCGCAGGGTCACCTTTGCACCGATGATCATACCTTCACGCAGACGGAACGGAGCGTGCGATTTGCGCGCTTTCGTACCAACGGCCTGCTGGCCAGCGATTTTGGTCAGATCTTCGATTGCCGACTTGGCTTTTTTCGAGTCGCGAACAGCTTCAGCGCCACAACCAATGTTCAGAACGATTTTGTCCAGACGCGGGATCTGCATGTCGTTCTTGTAGCCGAATTCCTCTTTCAGGGCAGCGCGGATGCTGTCCTTGTAAGCGGCCTTCAGACGGGGGGTGTAGTTTGCGGTATCCAGCATCAGACAGTCTCCCCGGTGGTTTTGGCGAAACGCACTTTCTTGCCGTCTTCCTCGCGGAAGCCAACGCGCGTAGCTTTGCCGTTCTTGTCCAGAAGGGCCAGATTCGACAGCTGGATCGGCATCGCTTTCGGGATGCGGCCACCTTGTGCGTTCTGGCTCTGACGGGTGTGGCGGATTGCGATGTTCACACCATCAACGATGGCTTTACCAGCTTTCGGGTCAACCGACGAAATCTCGCCCTGTTTACCTTTGTCTTTGCCGGCCAGAACGACAACCTTGTCGCCTTTTCTCAACTTAGCAGCCATCTTACAGCACCTCCGGAGCCAGCGAGATGATCTTCATGAAGTTCTTCGCGCGCAGTTCGCGAACAACCGGTCCGAAGATACGGGTGCCCACGGGCTCGTTGTTGTTGTTCAGGATGACAGCAGCGTTGCGGTCAAAACGGATTGCGGTACCGTCGTCACGACGGACCTCTTTGGCGGTGCGAACGACGACGGCCTTACGGACGTCACCTTTCTTTACGCGACCGCGCGGGATGGCTTCCTTAACCGAGACAACAATGATGTCGCCAACGGATGCGTATTTACGCTTGGAACCACCCAGAACCTTGATGCACTGAACACGGCGAGCGCCGCTGTTGTCAGCTACATCCAGATTGGTTTGCATCTGGATCATGTGGTTTCTCCCGACCTTTGGGGCGCCGATGCATGGCGGAACCCCCAGGGTTTCGACTTGTTAAGTCGTCCGGGAAGGTAAGCAGAGCTTAGCCTTCCAGAACTTCCCAACGTTTCGTTTTCGACTTCGGTGCACATTCGATGATGCGGACCTTGTCGCCAGCCTTGTAGGCATTCTTTTCGTCGTGAGCGCGATATTTCTTCGACTTACGAACGGTTTTCTGAAGCAGCGGGTGCTTGAAGCGGCGTTCAACCGAAACAGTCACGGTTTGCTCGTTTGCGGCGCTGGTAACAACACCATTCAGGATACGTTTGGGCATACTCTCAGCTCCTCTTACTCAGCCGCAGCTTTGGCTTGTTCGCTCAGGATGGTTTTTACGCGCGCAGCGTCGCGGCGTACTTTACGCATCTGAGAGGTGTTTTCGAGGGCGCCGGTGGCCTGCTGAAAACGCAGGTTGAAGCTTTCCTTTTTCAGCTCTGCCAGCTTTTCGCGCAGCTGGTCAGGAGACTGATCACGCAGTTCCTTGGCGTTCATTCGCCTTTTCCTTTCCTTGCACCAGAGAGCTCTTCCCGTCTTAGCGGAAGGTCACCCTATGTCTGGTGGGTTATATGCAATACACACGAATCCCGTTGCCGGGAATCCGCGCGATGTGCGTCTATAGGGGGATTAGGGGGTGGGGGCAAGGGAAAGTTTGGAGTTTAAGCAAACCTAATGACCTTCGCTCTGATAGATCGATCGCATTGCATTCATCGTCGCATCCAGCCAACTCAGCAACTTGTCGCTATCCGGTCGAACGGGTGCTGGCAGCTCGTCAAGTACTTCGCCTGCTACTTCTTTGGACATCGTTGCGACCTCAGATGCGTATTGGTCCATCGAACCTTCAGGATTCTCATCGAGCCATGCCTGATAGTCACTATATTCGAATGCCGCTACTCCAGCCATTCCTGCCAGTGGAATAGCCGCCACCACTCTCTGTAAGCGCGCCTTCGCCTTCGACTTTGCCTTGGCTTTAGCCACAGCCTTTCGCTCTGAGATTTCAGCCTGCAATTTCGTCGCGGCAACCGCAGAAGCAACTGCGGCTGGCTGAACGACAAAGCTCAACAACCCCAATCCAATATTTGCCATGAAACTTACGACGAAAAGGATCTGTATATTCACGCGAATGAACCTGAGAATGCTTTTCACACCTATTTCCTTTTATACAATAGATTGTCGGCATCCTTCATGTCGCTCAGGATAAAGGCAACGACTTAAGCGGATTTCTGTGCTTCTTCTCTCGCTTCAAACGTTTCAATCCCCTCGCCCTCCCCTTTCGAATCCGCTATCCCTGCCCCATGGCCAATATCTCTTCCCTCTTCGTGACCCGCCTTTACCATGCTCAACTGTCCGAGTTTGACCCCAAAGTCGACCCCGACGAGCTTTATGACAGCTGCTATTCCATCGCCGAGGATGACGCCGCGGGGCAGGAATGGTGCGAGGCCGAGGGGCTATCCCGGCTACACCTCGTATGCGTCCCTGACCGACCTGCCCTGGCGCTTCCCGATCTTCAAGGATCTGGTCGACAGCTTGGACAAGCACGTCGCCGCCTTTGCCGAGGATCTGGAGTTCAATCTGGACGACCGCGAGTTGGTGCTCGAGGATATCTGGATCAACATCCTGCCGCCCGGTGGCTATCACTCGGCGCATATCCACCCACATTCGGTCATTTCCGGCACCACCTATCTGGCCCTGCCAGAAGGCGCCGGTGCGCTACGCTACGAGACCCGCGCCACGCCCGCATGATGGCCGCCCCGCCCCGCCGCAAAAACGCGCGCGAAGAACTGCAGAGCTTCATCACCAAACGTCCCGCCGAGGGTGACGTGCTGTTGTGGGAAAGCTGGCTGCGTCACGAGGTGATGCAGAACACTGGCGAGGAAGAGCGCCTGTCGGTGAGCTTTAACTATAAATGGGGTGAGTGACGGTCCGCGCCCTCACCACTCGAAAATCCCATCAAACCGCGCCCACTCGGCGCGGTTTTGCTTTTGGCGCGCCAAGATCGGCAGATCCCCGCGCCAGATCCCCGGTGATATTGGATAACACTGGCGGGGCGGTTAGCATCATGTTCAACACGCAACACACTCTGCATAATGAGAATGACCATGAAAGCACCGCTTAAAGCCGCCCTGATCCTATCGCTTCTGCCCTGATGGCGGGCGCCTCTTTCGCCGGGAATGGGAAAGGCAACGGCGTCGGAAACGGTGGCTGCCCTCCCGGCTTGGCTAAAAAGAACCCGCCCTGCGTCCCGCCCGGATTGGCAAAACCGAAAGAGGGCGACTACGTACATGATTATGATTATCGCCCGATCACGGATTACGACCGCTATCGTCTGGATCCGCAGTACAGCTATTACCGCGTGGGCGAGATGATCTATCGCGCAGACCCCCACCACGTTCCAGATCCTCGAGATCATCGGCCTGATGGACGAGCTGCTGCGCTAAGCCGCGCGTTGCAATCCTCGGCGCGGTACTTATCTGCTCTGCACTGCGCCGCGACCGAGGACATTATGAGCACACTTCACGACACACCCCTTGCCGACCTAACCGTCGACTACGGCACCCGCCCAACCATGCCCGCCCTGCCCGACGCGACGGACGTGGATCGGCGCATGGGGCGACGGTTGGCGGCAATCCACCGGATGCATCTGAACGATGTGGGCCGGATCGGCATCGTGCTGGATCGGATCGAGGCGGGCGAAGCTCGGGCAAGGATCTGTCAGAGGCCGTGACCTCGGCCGAGTTTGCCCAGAACGTCCGCCAGTTCGGATCGCTCTGCGGTCGGGAATGCAAGGTGCTGACCTTTCACCACGACGCCGAGGAATACAGCTTGTTCCCGCAACTGACCGGGAAAGGCAACGACGCCCTGCGCGCGGTCATCGACCGGCTGATGGAAGAACACAAGGTCGTACACGAGCTGCTGGTCCGTCTAGAACGCGCCGCGATGGCACTGATGTTCGAGGTCAACGCCGACAAGTTCAACGAGGCGCGTGCAGTGTTCCGACAATTGGAAACCGTGGTCCAATCGCATTTCGGCTATGAAGAGACCCAGTTGGAAGAGGCGATTGGGGTGTTCAAGGTAGGTGTTTAGCCCTCCCCCTCAGCGCCAGTTAATCGGGGCGTGAACTGCACCGCAAAGAAAGGGCAGCCAGCGGATGCCGGCTGCCCTACATTTAGATCACACAGACTGTGTGATTACTCTTCGTAAGCCGCGTCTACGATGATTTCGACCTTCAACTCGGGCCTTGCCAGCTTGGCTTCGCCACAGGCACGTGCGGGCGCGTGCCCTTCGGGAACCCACGCGTTCCAAACCTCGTTCAGCCCCGCAAAATCGCTCATATCCGCCAGCCAAATGGTGGCGCGCAGCATGTGTTCGCGCGACGATCCAGCTTTTTCCAGCAAGTCATCCAGACGGCGCAGGCATTCTGCGGTCTGCTCTTGAATGGTCTCGCCCTCGCCCACCTGACCGGTGATATAGGCGATGCCCTTGTACTTCACGATTTTCGAGGAACGCACCCCAGTTTCAATACGTTCAATCATGCCCTGTCCTTCCGTTCGCATGCATGTGTTCACCCCTGCAATCAGTGGTTTTGGGGTAAAGTGCAATCAGGAATTAAAGGGGTGGGCAGATAGCCTCTGACTAAGCGAAGTGAGAGCCACGCCCGACACTGGGTGGGCGTTTTGGTCGGTTCCGTTTCTTGGGGCTTCGCCCAACCGCATACGATCCTGCAATTTGATACGTCGCTATACGCCCTCCCGGGGGGAGGGTCGGGCGTAGCGCGGGCGCGTCCGAATTTTCACTCTTTGTTTACTTAATGTTCTTGAAACCACCTAGGCAGCGCCATTTATGGTTGATTGATAGTAGAAGGACAAATTCTGTATGGCAAAAAACACAAAACAAACCTCAGGCAATATCGCTTCACAGGCGTCTAAGACGCTTCGGAACCCAAAGGCTTCAGCAACGGCTAAAAGCCTTGCCGCTTCGGCTCTCGCCCAGTCTGGGACAGGAAAGCAAACAGGTAAGAAAATGGAGACGAAAGCATCAAAAGTTATTACGGGGAAAGGATATAGCAAAAGCACAAAGAAGCTCGCTGGCTCTGTGTTATCGCAGTCAAACAAAGCACGCTGATGCTCTAAAAAGTTAAAAGCAAAAACCCCCGCCGATTTCTCGACGGGGGTTTTAATCATTTCACCAGAATTTTCGCGTCAGCGAAAATTACCAGTCCTCACGAACCACAACGCGCGATTTGATCGGCAGTTTCATGGCAGCAAGGCGCAGAGCTTCACGAGCAACGTCGTCGTTGACGCCGTCGATCTCGAACATCACACGGCCCGGCTTCACTTTGCAGGTCCAACGGTCCACGGAACCTTTACCTTTACCCATACGAACTTCGATGGGCTTGGCGGTTACCGGGGTGTCCGGGAAGATGCGGATCCATACACGACCCTGACGCTTCATGTGACGCGTCATGGCACGACGGGCAGCTTCGATCTGACGTGCAGTTACACGCTCAGGCTCGAGAGCTTTCAGACCGTAGGAACCGAAGTTCAGGTCAGAGCCACCTTTGGCCTCACCTTTGATCCGGCCTTTGTGCATCTTGCGGAATTTTGTACGCTTAGGCTGAAGCATATCTCATATCTCCTTAGCGACGGCCGCCGGCGCCACGGGGCGCGGGACCTTCCTGGAGCTCAGCTTGACGACGATCACGAGCAGCAGGATCGTGCTCCATGATTTCGCCTTTGAAGATCCAGGTTTTGATACCGATGATGCCGTAAGGCGTCATAGCTTCTGCATGTGCATAGTCGATGTCAGCGCGCAGGGTGTGCAGCGGCACACGACCTTCGCGGTACCATTCGGTACGCGCGATTTCAGCACCACCAAGACGACCGGCAACGTTGATACGGATGCCCAGGGCGCCCATACGCATTGCGTTCTGCACGCCGCGCTTCATGGCACGACGGAAGGACACACGACGTTCCAGCTGCTGAGCGATCGATTCTGCAACCAAGGCAGCGTCCAGTTCGGGCTTGCGAACTTCGACGATGTTCAGGTGCAGTTCCGAAGCGGTGATGTTGGCGATTTTCTTGCGCAGGGTTTCGATGTCTGCGCCTTTCTTGCCAATGATCACACCGGGACGAGCAGTGTGGATCGTAACGCGGCACTTTTTGTGCGGACGTTCGATGATCACACGGCTGATACCAGCCTGCTTGCATTCGGTCTTGATGAAGTCACGAATTTTCAGGTCTTCCAGAAGAAGATCACCGTAATCTTTCGTGTCTGCGTACCAGCGGCTATCCCAGGTGCGGTTGACCTGAAGACGCATGCCGATCGGATTTACCTTATGACCCATTAGGCTTGCTCCTCAATTTGACGCACCTTGATGGTGAGCTCCGAGAACGGCTTCATGATCTTGCCGAAACGACCACGGGCGCGCGGACGACCGCGTTTCATGGTCAGGTTTTTGCCCACATAGGCCTCGGCAACGATCAGTTCATCGATGTCCAGGTTGTGGTTGTTCTCGGCGTTCGCAATCGCGGACTGAAGGCATTTCTTCACGTCCTGAGCGATCCGCTTGTTCGAGAAAGTCAGATCGGTCAGAGCACGATCAACTTTCTTGCCACGGATCATTTGCGCGACCAGGTTCAGTTTCTGCGGGGACGTACGAAGCATGCGGGTTTTCGCCATTGCTTCGTTCTCGGCCACGCGGCGGGGATTTTTATCCTTACCCATGGCTTATTTCCTCTTCGCTTTTTTGTCGGCTGCGTGACCGTAATAGGTACGGGTCGGCGAGTATTCACCGAATTTCTGGCCGATCATGTCTTCGGTCACCAGCACAGGAACGTGCTTCTGGCCGTTATAGACGCCAAAGGTCAGACCCACGAACTGGGGCAGAATGGTCGAACGACGCGACCAGATCTTGATGACCTCGTTTTTACCCGACTCGCGGGTCTTTTCGGCCTTTTTGAGGACGTAAGCGTCAACAAAAGGGCCTTTCCATACAGAACGTGCCATATCTTAGCGGCCCTTCTTCTTGGCGTGACGCGAGCGGATGATCAGCTTCGACGACGCCTTGTTCTTGTTGCGGGTACGTGCACCTTTGGTCGGCTTACCCCACGGAGTAACCGGGTGACGACCACCAGAGGTACGACCCTCACCACCACCGTGCGGGTGATCGACCGGGTTCATAACAACACCACGGACCGACGGGCGGATGCCTTTGTGGCGCATACGACCGGCTTTACCGAAGTTCTGGTTCGAGTTGTCGGGGTTCGACACGGCACCAACGGTGGCCATGCATTCCTGACGTACCATGCGCAGTTCGCCCGACGACAGGCGGATCTGAGCGTAGCCACCGTCACGACCAACGAACTGAGCGTAAGTACCAGCTGCACGAGCGATCTGGCCGCCCTTGCCCGGTTTCAGTTCGATGTTGTGGATGATGGTACCGATCGGCATGCCCGAGAACGGCATAGCGTTGCCCGGCTTCACGTCGGCTTTGGCCGAAGCGATGATGGTGTCACCAACAGCCAGACGCTGCGGTGCCAGGATGTAAGCCTGCTCGCCATCTTCGTACTTGATCAGTGCGATGAAAGCGGTGCGGTTGGGGGTCATATTCGATCCGTTCAACCGTGGCTGCGACGTCAAACTTGTTACGTTTGAAGTCAACGATACGATAGAGACGCTTCGCACCACCACCTCGGCGGCGCGACGTGATCCGTCCGGTGTTGTTCCGGCCGCCCGACTTTGTCAAACCCTCGGTAAGGGCTTTAACAGGACGTCCTTTCCACAGCTCCGAACGGTCGATCAGAACCAGCCCACGCTGGCCCGGCGTCGTCGGTTTGTACGACTTAAGTGCCATGTTTACTGTCTTCCGTTTGCATGTGCGGGCAAATGGTTTGCCCGGATGTTATAGGGCCCCGAAGGTCCCCAAGTTCAAAATATCTTGGGCCCCGGAACGAATCCGAGGCCACACGACTTGCGCGATCTATCAGGGTTGGGGGGATGTGGCAAGGGACTGGTTAAGGCAACAAGCAGATAATAGTATCGTGATCACTATATCACAGAGGTTGAAATTCCTCGCTTGCGCCCCCAAACTACTGGTGTAGATGCCCGCCATCCTGTCATGCACTGGTCATAGGCGTTGCAGCGCCATTATGACGGATAACGTCGGCAATGGGATACAACATATTCCCAGCGCCCATGCCGGAACCGGTAGTACGCAGTAACGTGCACCGGCTTCGGCCAACAGCAGTTTGCCATCGGACATCTCCTTTTCATGATATGCAGAAACGGGCTCTGCCCCCATGAAAACCCCTCGTAGGTCTTCACCTTAGAAGCCAAGAAAGGAAGTGGAGCGATGACGGGCATCTGGAATTCAAAAACGCCTTTTTGGAGAAAAGGTCAAGTTTTAAACGCCTCGCTACGACGCCCAATTAAGTGGTTGTTAAGCAAATCCAAAAATACTAGACACCTTCCGCAATTACCCCGTCACTTTTTTCTTTGCGATTGGGACGCTGCATGCAATCCTACCCGCACAGGGAGACAAAAATGGACATTCCAAAGGAAGTGCGAGAACACTTGGAATCCGCTATTTTAAAGGCATTTCCAGAAGAAATAGTAGCAGAGATCCATGTTGAGAGCGTCACGGCTGACACTGAAACAAATGAAATAACCATTACTCTTTCGGTCAGCACAACTGTTGACCCAACTGAGTTTGCAATGAGCTATTTCGGGCTGACAGGAAGGTGCGCCGTTCGCTAGCCCGAGAAGGCGAAAGCTGGGAAAGATTTTTCCCTATCATCACCCCATCCATTGGGCATGAGGTTCATGCCTGACTCGCATTTAGCTGAAAGCTTGATCGATACTGCAAGGTGGCTGATTTCAGGAAATGCCTCTGAAGTGACCCAAGCAAGTATTAGGCGTTCTATCAGTACTGCTTACTTTGCCGCCTTTCATGCTCTAGCAAAGATGTCAGCCGATAGTTTGGTTGGAGAGGACAAGGAAACGCGCCCCAATCGCGCTTGGGTCGAAGTGTATCGCGGCATTACTCACGGTCCTTGCAAAGATGCTTGCGCAAAGTCTAAGTCAATCGGATTCCCGGAGGAGATCGAAGGATTTGCAAATAGCTTCGTGCAGCTTCAAGATGTTCGCAACCGCGCCGACTACGACCCCACATGTCGCCCGACGCTTGAAGAGGCATTGCAATGGGTAGCGATTGCCCAAGTTAGCATAGAAAAACTAACTGCTGCTGATGAGAAAAGTAAAGTAGCGTTCGCTACCTGGGTTCTGATTACCAGCCCTGGCGCGACTAAAGCACGAAATGCCGTTAAAGAGAACATAGGCCCTAGGCTTGGCGGACCGAAGTAAAGAGCAATCACACTACCTCCCCCCCCTTCCCTTCGCCCTCAAAATCCCCCATCCTCTCGCCAACTAAACTTTTGGAAGAGCGTAATGAAGAACCTAGTGATTTTGGCAGGCGTCGCCGCGTTTGGGCTGGCGGGCTGTGTAGCGCCTCGGGTGTGGTGAACGTGGATCCGAACCTGAAGAAACGTGTGACGCTGCCGCCCGAAGTGGCCGAGACCGTGGCGCCGGGGCAGGATACCAGCGATCTTCGCGTGGATGCCCGCGATGGCTGTCTGATGTACCGGCACGTTGGCCCGGTCGAGACGACCTATATTCCGCTACGCACCAAGAAGGGCCGCCCGATCTGCATCAAGCAAGAGGCATAACCCTAACCTAAAACAGAAACGGGCGGCCAGATGGGCCGCCCGTTGTCGTTTATTGGGTCCGGATCAGGCCGGATACAGGTGTGCGGTCACGCCGGTTTCCACCTGATCATACAGCCCGATGATATGCGCCATGACCATCCGCACGCAGCCAGAGCTGGCACGCGATCCGATGGACCGCGGCTGCGGCGAGCCGTGGATGCGCAGATAGGTGTCGCGGCGCCCTTCGTACAGGTACAGTGCACGTGAACCGAGCGGATTCGACGGACCTCCGTCCATGCCGTCTTCGTATTTCTTATACTTGTGCGGCTCGCGCTCGATCATGTCCTTTGTCGGCGTCCAGGTCGGCCATTTGGTCTTGCGGCCGACGGTATAGACACCGGGCTCGTACAATCCGCTGCGACCAATCGCGACGCCATAACGCATCGCCGTGCCGTCATCGCGGATGTGATAAAGGTACCGCGCCACCGCATCCACGTGGATATCGCCCGGCTTCAATCCGTCGTTCGCGTGCACGATGCGCGGCAGCAAGCGCGGCTTCAACCCCCACGGGTTCGAGGTCATGGGGTCGTAATTCGCAGGCGTCACGCGCGCGTCATAGCTGTTCCACATCGCCGAGTTGGACACCGGGCGGCGCTTCACTTTGACCGGCTCAACGGCTGCAGCAGCCTCGGTCGTGACCTCTGATGTAGCAGTCTCTTGCGCCAGCAAGGGCGAGGCGATTGGGCCAGAAAACATCGTAGCCGTCGTAATGACGAAATGGCGGCGGGTTAGCATTAGTAGTCCTCGTATCAGAATGAATCACTCGTCGAACAGTCCCACACTACCTAGGGTTTCGGGTAAAACGAGTCAAAAGCGCGTGTGTGTGAGATTAGTTGTGAAGCCGTTTTAGAAGACCAAAACGCATCAGGACAAACTGTTGCCAGCGGTTCAAAACATAGAAGCGGCGAAACAAGCGTTGCGGCTTGCCGTTCTGAAATGCCCGCCGTGTCGCATCCAGCTGTGCAACACGTGACGCTCCGATCCGACCCGTGTTGGTACTTCCCGAAAGGCGACCCTGCCATTTCTCTTGCCAGCGTCCAAAGCTGATCGCATCAAAATGCACCACGCGCCAGTTATGCTGCATCCGGATGTCTTGCGGCAAATATGGAATGCGCGTCCCTGCAATGAATGAAAAGTGGCTATTCATCCTTTCGGGATGGACCCCGCGGCGCAAGAAGTGTTTGCCCATGCTGTGGCCTGCAATGCCCTTGATCATCTCGCGCCAATCACGGCCGTAGACCAGCATCGCGAAGGCCGCGCGCAGGAACCTCTTCTTTCGGCTCTTCACCTGCCTGCTTACGCCGAAACTGAGACGCTCGTAAGAACAGCCATAGGGCTGCCCGATGTCATCACCCGGCCCCCAGACCGCCTCAGAGTTCATCAACCGCACCCCCGAGGATATCATCGGAAACCTGCGCCAACGCCTTCCCCAATCGGGCGATCTCCTACGATAAATTCGTCCGCGTCACAGAAGAACAGCCAGTCCGAGGTATTCAGCCCGATTGCGCGGCTGTAGAGCACCTGCTGTTTTTGAGGAAGTGACGGCACCCTCTCATCCGGATACGCCTCTTTCCAGAAAGCCTCATCGCACCCCTGCACCGTTACAAAAGCGTAAGGCGCCAGCGCGGCGGCCACCGCATCCGAGACGTCTTTCTCGTCATCGATATACAGAAAAATCTGTTCAGCTCCGGCAAGTTGGTAGTGATCGACAAAGCTCTGCAAGACCGACAGACTTTCGCGGGCGCAAAGCGTGACCGAAAAACTGTCGATATTATCCTCCTTGGCGATTTCATCCCGGAAATCAGCGGTGAACATATTAGGAAATCCTGCTTGGCGTAGTTTCGAAATCTCTTGTTCTGGTGTGAACATCTACCCAAATCTGACCGGACCCAGAAACAAAAAAAGCCCCCACCTTGCGGCAGGGGCTTTCTTTATCGGGTCAAGCCGACGATCACAGACCGGTGGTCACGTCGATCGTGTTGCCCTCTTCCAGGGTCACATAGGCTTTTTTGACGTCTTTACGCTTACCGATCTGACCGCGGAAGCGCTTGACTTTACCCTTGGTGATGGTCGTGTTGACGGCTTTCACCTTCACGCCAAACAGGGTTTCAACAGCTTCTTTGATCTGCGGCTTGTTCGAGTCGATGGCGACTTCGAAAACCACGGCGCCGTTCTCCGAAGCATGGTGGCTTTTTCGGTGATGATCGGCTTGCGGATCACGTCATAGAGTGCAGCTTTATCGGTCATTTCAGGCGAGCTCCAGAGCTTCGACACCTGCTTTGGTGATCACCAGGGTGTCACGCTTCAGGATGTCATAGACGTTGGCGCCCATGGTCGGCAGGATGTCCAGGCCTTCGATGTTCTTTGCAGCGCGTGCAAAGTTCTCGTTTACCTCGGCACCGTCGATGACCAGAGCACGTTTCCAGCCCAGGTCTTTGACCTGTTTGGCCAGGGCGGCGGTTTTACCTTCCGATGCGGCATCTTCGATCACAACCAGTTCACCAGCTTTCAGCTTGGCGGACAGGGCGTGCTTCAGACCCAGCTTGCGGAATTTTTTGGTCAGGTCGTGGCCGTGCGAACGCGGGGTCGGACCTTTGTAGATACCACCTTTACGGAAGATCGGTGCGTTACGGTCACCGTGGCGTGCGCCGCCGGTGCCCTTCTGGCGATAGATCTTCTTGGTCGAATAGGAGGTTTCCGAACGCGTCTTTACCTTGTGGGTACCGGCCTGCGCGTTGTTACGCTGCCAGCGGACCACGCGGTGCAGAATGTCTGCGCGCGGCTCAAGGCCGAACAGGGCCTCGTCCAGATCAACCGAACCGGCTTTGCCGCCGTCAAGTTTGATTACATCAAGTTTCATGCTTCACCACCTTCCGCAGGGGCTTCTTCAGCCGGTGCTTCGGTTGCAGCCGATTTCAGAGCAGCCGGGAACGGTACGTTCTCGGGCAGCTTCTTTTTCACGGCATCCTTAACGGTGACCCAGCCACCTTTCGAGCCGGGGACAGCGCCCTTGATGAACACCAGGCCACGATCGGCATCGGTCTTCACGACTTCCAGGTTTTGAGTGGTCACACGAACCGAACCCATGTGGCCGGCCATTTTCTTGCCTTTGAAAACCTTACCGGGATCCTGACACTGACCAGTCGAACCGTGCGAACGGTGGCTGATCGAAACACCGTGTGTCGCGCGTAGACCGCCGAAGTTGTGACGCTTCATGCACCGGCAAAGCCTTTACCAATCGAAGTACCAGCAACGTCGACCTTCTGACCAGCAACATAGTGCTCGGCCGAGATCTCTTCGCCAACGGCAATCAGGTTTTCAGCAGGAACGCGGAACTCGACCAGTTTGCGCTTCGGGGCAACGCCAGCTTTGGCGAAGTAGCCGCGCATCGGCTTCGTGGTGCGTTTGGCTTTTGCATCGCCAGCACCCAGCTGAACGGCGGTGTAACCGTCGGTCTCGTCGGTGCGGTTGGCAACAACCTGCAGGTTTTCCAGTTGAAGAACGGTCACAGGGATCTGCTTGCCGTCTTCCATGAACAAGCGGGTCATGCCCACTTTTTTCGCGATAATACCAGAGCGCATCTGTGATACCCTCCTTAGACCGAGATCTGGACGTCAACGCCAGCAGCCAGATCGAGCTTCATCAGCGCGTCCACGGTCTGCGGGGTCGGGTCGACGATGTCGAGCAGACGCTTGTGCGTGCGGATCTCGAACTGGTCGCGGGATTTCTTGTCGATGTGAGGACCACGAAGAACCGTGAACTTCTCAATCTTGTTCGGCAGCGGAATGGGACCGCGTACCTGTGCACCCGTGCGTTTGGCGGTGTTGACGATTTCCTGTGTGGAGGCATCCAGCACACGATAGTCAAACGCCTTCAGACGGATACGAATGTTTTGACTTGTCATAGCATTCGCCCTTTCAGGCAGAGAGTTGATAGGACGACAGCTGGCTCATTCCAACTGCCCTCGTCGAACCCAAGGAAAACGAAAAGCGGGACCGAATCCCGCCACAGCCGCTTTCCCCAGCGAACTCGCGCGTAATAGAGGGGATTTGGGGGTGTGGCAAGGGGTAAACCTACATTCACCTTGGAATGCAAAACGCGGCCCTCAGATAAGAGCCGCGTTTCAAAACTGTATTCGAAAAGGCTTATGCCAGTTCGATGTTCACAGCCGACTCGCGACCGTCACGGCCTGCTTCAACGTCGAATGTTACTTTCTGGTCGTCAGCCAGGCCGGTCAGGCCCGAACGCTCAACAGCCGAGATGTGTACAAACACGTCTTTGCCGCCAGTTTCCGGTGCGATGAAGCCGAAGCCTTTAGTAGAGTTGAACCATTTTACGGTGCCATTGGCCATATCCGTAGTCTCCTATTTGATTTGCCGCTCGCGGAAGTGCAGCGGCCTGGCGAGGTCGGTCTGGATCGAAAGACTGAGCGCCATAGTAGGAGACAGTTGGTCGAAAAAGAAAAACGTTAGCACCCGTCACATGGGGGGCTGGAGAGGAAATTGCAATAGGTATCTTTGAAATAGGGCGTTTTGCGCGGAAACTTATAGATCCTGAGCCAATCCGGCCCGCGTCGGTCACAAGAATCTCTAGCAACCTCAAAAAGAACAACCCGCCAATGCGGCGGGTTGCAAAACAAGTCTTCAGGCATTGCACTCTACTCATCCGATCCTGCAGGATCAGAACGAGCGCATAACACCCAGTCGCAGGTTCACGTTGGTGTAGTCGCTGCTATATCCACCGGGTTGACCGCTGCTGTTGCGATAGGCGTCATACAGAACCTCACCAAACAGCTTGGTCGTGTCGCTCAACTGACGGCTTGCGCCCACACCGACCGTAAGGCCTTTGACGTGCCCACTGGCGACACTGCCCGGAGAAACTGCGAAATCTCCGAACACTGCGCCGTAGCCCAGTTTGCCATAAATGTCATAGTCGCCCACTTGCTGACCAACGACACCCATCAAACGCAGGTTAGAGGTCTGTTTACACAATACCGGCGCCGGGTTGAAACCGTCGCATTCTTCAAAGGCACCATTCAGTGTGAGCGATGCACTGGCTTCGTAGCCGTAGAAGAAATTACCATTGTTGATACGGTGCCCCAAAACGACCGCAATGCCCGGCATGAACTTGTCATGCGAATAGCCGGTCGAAGACGTGGCCTTGCCACCATCCAACGCAATACCAAAATAGCCTTCAGCCTGAGCTGCACTTGTCGCACAAGCAACTCCAATTGCTGCCGCGATAACCTTTGACTTAAATCCCATCATGAATCCCTCTTTTTCAATCAGCATATTTAATCGCCGAATTCCCTACACTTTTAGAATTATAACCAACCTAGGGGGCAACCAACAAACTAAAACCATCCCCACCTTTTAGATGGGGTTGGTGCTGGTGCCGAAAAACACCCACCTCGGTCCGTGTC
>LLEO01000049.1_pt1 | contig 22647 bp, 32 predicted proteins | sample 595861 | NCBI WGS metagenome assembly LLEO01 (sample SAMN02919315, study PRJNA255460) | bioreactor metagenome | biome: chemostat; feature: culture 2012_25.1; material: sediment; isolation source: day35 25degC chemostat 2012 inoculated with Wadden Sea sediment taken from... | place: Germany: Bremen ... | reverse complement strand
CTCGCGACGCGGGTGTGATCGTCAGCTGACAGGCGCAGGTTCGGGCGCAGGCCAAGGCCCCACGTTCTGCGCGACGGTCAGGTGCGGGAACAGGTTGTTGTCCTGAAACACCATGCTGATCGGGCGCGCGGCGGGGTCTTTGGGCATGGGCTGTGCGTCCCAGAGGATTGCCCCCCGCATCCAGAGGTTGGAACCCCGCGATGGCCGCCAGCAGCGTGGATTTCCCCGCGCCAGACGGGCCAAGCACGGCAACGCGTGCGCCGGGTGCAATCTTGAAGTCCCCGGCAAGGCTGAAATCGCCCATTTCGATGCGCATGGTGTCAACGGTCAGCATTCACGCGACCTCCTTTATCGAAGATCCAGAATAGCAGTAGCGAGAGGGACAAGAGCAACAGCGCTGCGGCGGCGGCGTCCTCCATCCGATAGGCGGCCATCAGGCGGAATAGTTGCAAGGGCAGGGTGGCATTGTCGCCGTCGGCAAACAGCGCAATGACGCCGAGGTCGCCCATAGACAGCGCGGCGGCCAGCCCCAAGGCGAAGCCATCGGGCGGCGCAGGCGAGGCAGCCACAGGTGACGTAGACGGGTCAGGCCGGTCATGCCCAGCCCGTCTGCGAGCGGGCCATAGTCACGCTCGACCGCCGCCAAGGCGGGCACCAGAGCGCGCAGGGTGAACGGCAGGCTGAGGGCCGCGTTGACGATAGCGGTGATGGGCAGCGCAAGGTCCGATGGCTTCACGAAGGGGAAGGTGATGATGAACAGCCCGGTACCGATCACAAGCGGCGAGGCGGCGATGGTTAAGTAGCCCCAATGCCTCGACCACGCGCGAGTTGTGGCGCACGGCGAGGGCGGCGATGGGCAGGGACAGGGCAAGGGTCAGCGCGGCGGATACGAGCGCGACGATGACAGACCGGAGGCTGCGCCAAAGACGACCTCGGGCAGGTGCAGAAGGCGGGGCAGGCCATCGAGAACGACCATGCCCAGCGGGAGCAGTAAGAACAGCGTGGCCAGCGTGATTGCGGCGATGTCCTGCACCAACAAGGCAGGGCGATCGTCCCAACGGGTCACAGCACGGTCCAGCCCCGCGCCCATGTCGGATGGCATGGCGACGCGCAGCGCGATCAGGGCCAGTGCCGCGCCCAGCCCGAACTGGACCAGCGCCAGCAGCGATGCGCGGCCAAGGTCGAAGTCGAAACGGAAGGCCTCGTAGATGGCGAGTTCAACGGTGGTGGCTTTCGGCCCGCCGCCAAGGGCCAGTGCAACGGCGAACGAGGTTAAGCAGATCAGGAAGATGACAAGGAAGGCGCCGGCACGACCTCGCGCAGCATGGGGCGTTCCAGCGTGCGGGCGATGTCGGAGGGGCCCATACCGAGGGAGGCTGCCAGACGGAAGCGTTCCGACGGGATGGCCAGCCAGCCTTGCAGGATCAGGCGGGTCGCAAGTGGCAGGTTAAAGAACACATGGGCAAGAATGACGCCGTGATAGCCATAGACGGATATCGGCTCGATCCCGAATACGCCCAGAAGCTGCGAGATCATCCCGGTACGGCCAAAGACGGCGATCAGGCCCAGAATGGCGACAATCACAGGTAGGATGAAGGGGGCGCCCAGAAGGGTGATCAGCACAGAACGACCGGGGAAGCTGCGCCGCGCCAGCGCGCGGGCGACAGGGATCGCCAGAAGGATGCTAAGGGGTGGCTGACGCGGCTGCCTGCCAAAGCGTGAACCGAATGGCGGCCCAATCGGCTGGGCCAAGCCTGCCCGCACCCTCGGCCCGCATCGCAACCGCGACAAGCGTGCCAAGGGTCAGGCAGACCACCACCCCAAGCGCCAAAACGCCAAGGATGGTGGTGGTGCTTATTTGGACGCGGCGGCGAGCCATTCGTCCAGAGCCGGCTTGCGGATTGCCTCGGCTTCCTCTTCCGAGAACACGAGTGCTTTTGCGGGCACGGGCAAGTTCTGGAAGCCTTCCGGCAGCTTCTCAGTCGCCAGTTTCGACGGGAACGACCAGTTGGTGGTGGAGATGCCTGACTGGAACTCTTCGCTCAGCACATAGGCCATGAAGGCGTCGGCCAGCTCGGGTTGGTCCGTGTTCGCGATTTTGCCCACAAGGTCGACGAATAGGTAGTGACCTTCGTCGAAGATGGCTGCCGATTTGGTCAGGTCTTCCTCGGCGATGATGTGATAGGCGGGCGAGGTGACGTAGGACAGTACCATGTCGGCTTCGCCATCGGTGAACATGCCGTAAGCCTCGGACCAGCCTTTGGTGACGGTCAGGATCTTCGGGTTCAGCTTGGTCCAAGCCTCATCCGCCTTGTCGCCGTAAACCGATTTTACCCACAGAAGCAGCGCCAGACCCGAGATCGAGCTGCGCGGATCCTGAATGACGATCTTGATGTCGTCGGGCATCGCCAGAAGCGCGTCAAAGCTGGTCGGCGCGTCGGTGATCTTGGTGTTGTCATAGATGAAGGCGGTATAGCTGTAATCGAACGGCACGAACACGTCGTCGGTCCAGTCGACGGGCAGGGTCAAGCCGCTGACATCCAGCCCGTGCGGGGCAAACAGGCCAGAAGCGCGGGCGCGGGCAGTCACGTCAGTGTTCAGGCCGATCACAACGTCCGCTTCGGTACGCTCGCCTTCCAGCATCAGGCGGGGCATCACGTCGCCGGTGACGAATTCCAGATCGCAGTTGCACTGGGCTTCAAAGCCCGCCTCGATCGAGGGGCCGGGGCCCCACTCGGATGCGAAATAGTCAGGAGCATAAACTTGCAGCACGGGTTTATCCGCAGCAACGGCTGCGGTCGTGGTCAAAGCAAGTCCTGCGACAAATGAAAGGCTGTCTTCATTGGGTCCTCCATATGCGCCGAACGGATGGGGGCATTTGGGGATGTCCAAATCACCTTCCCTCCGCCGGTGTTAGCCGGTTCAGGTTCTACGGGTCCGCGCGAATGCGCATCTCAGCTGTGGTGTCACAGCACCCCGAGGTGCCCCGTTCGTGCACAATGAACGCGCGATTGGCAAGCAGATTTGACGGGCAGCTTTGCGCGGGCCTCGCTGCCTCTGTGCAAACCGCTGAAAAGAAACCTCATTTGCCCTAATGCCTGTTTTGCGAATTCGTAGTGCCAGCCATGACGCAATCGAAAAGGCGCAAAAAACGCATAGCAGCCCTGCCCTTGACCCACGCGCTACAATCAGCGATGTGATCGCTAACACTTTCAGTTTCGGAGCGGTCCATGTCGGACACATCTCAATCCCCCCTGCGCGGGCTTGGCTTTGCGTTTGCAGCTTTTGGGCTATTTGCAACCCATGACGCTGTGATCAAACTGCTCGGCGCTCAGTTTGCCGTGTTCCAGATCATCTTCTTCGCGATGCTGTTTGCCTTCGTTCCGATGGCAGTGATGATGCTGGCCGACCGTCAGGTGGACAATTTCCGCCCGCATCACCCGTGGCTGATCTTGATACGCTCGGCGACCACGGTGATCGCAATGTCTGCGGCGTTCTACGCCTTTACCGTTCTTCCCCTGGCCGAGGTCTATGCGCTTCTCTTCGCGACGCCCCTTCTGATTACGGCCATGTCTGCTTGGCTTCTGGGCGAACCCGTGCGCGGACAGCGTTGGGCGGCGGTGGTTGTCGGTTTGATCGGCGTTCTGATCGTGCTTCGGCCGGGCGTCACGGTCATTACTTTCGGCCATGTCTGCGGTTTGATCGCAGCCTTCTGCTCGGCGCTTGGATCGATCATCATGCGCAAGATCGGGGGCGAAGAACGCACCGCTGTGATGATCCTGTACCCGATGCTGTCGTCAATCTTGGCAATGGGGCTGATCCTGCCCTTCGTTTACGTGCCGATGCAGATCGTGGATTTGGGTCTGTCTGCTAGCGTGGGCGTCATGTCGGTGTTTGCGCAGATGATGATCATCGCAGCCTATCGCGCAGCCCCGGCTGCCGTGGTCGCCCCGACTCAGTACAGTCAGATCCTGTGGGCCACCGCGTTTGGTGCTTTGTTCTTCAACGAACTTCCGGACATGTGGGTGGGTGTGGGTGCTTCGGTGATCATCGCGTCAGGTGTGTTCATCGTTTGGCGGGAAAGCCGCCCGTCCGTATCGATCCGCAACCCGATCCTGCGCAACCCGAACCCGCGCTACGATGCCGGCCCCTCGCCGAAGCCAAAACATCGCAGGCCGCAACAAAGCGAAAGCTAGGTCCTTGGGTGCTTCCCTTTCGTTTCCCCCTTCGCTATCACGCTGGGGAATGAAGGAGCGCGCCCATGTCGATGAACAGCTTTGGTCATATCTTCCGTGTCACCACTTGGGGTGAAAGCCACGGGCCTGCCTTGGGCGCGACCGTCGACGGGTGCCCCCCCGGTGTGCCGCTTGAGGCCGAGATGCTGCAGGTCTGGTTGGACAAGCGCCGCCCCGGTCAGAACAAGAACACCACGGCCCGCAACGAACCCGATCAGGTCCGCATCCTGTCGGGTGTGTACGAGGGACAGACCACCGGCACGCCGATCCAGCTGATGATCGAGAATACCGACCAGCGATCGAAAGACTATGGCGAGATCGAAAAGACCTTCCGTCCGGGTCACGCTGACATCACCTATTGGCAGAAATACGGGATCCGCGATCCGCGTGGCGGGGGTCGGTCTTCGGCCCCGCGAAACGGCGGCGCGCGTGGCTGCTGGTGGCGTTGCCCCGCGAGGCGTTGAAGGCGCTGGTGCCGGGGGCTCGAGATCAAGGGCTATATGACCCCAGATGGGCGAAAAGCATCTGGACCGGTCGAAGTTCGATTGGGATGCCATCGACAACAACGCCTTCTGGCTGCCGGATGCCACTGCCCGTGCAGGAATGGGAAGATTATCTGCAGTTCCTGCGCGTGAAGGAAAACGACAGCGTCGGCGCCGCGGTCGAGGTCGTGGTGCGTGGCGCCCCCGTCGGGCTGGGCGCGCCGGTTTATGCCAAGTTAGACACTGATCTGGCCGCCGCGATGATGTCGATCAACGCGGTAAAGGGCGTTGAAATTGGCGAAGGCATGGCCGCCGCAGGATTGCGTGGAACGGCAAATGCGGACGAGATTTTCATGGGGAATGACGGGCAGCCTGTGTTCAGTTCAAACCATGCAGGCGGTATTCTGGGCGGCATCTCGACCGGGCAGGATATTGTCGTGCGGTTTGCGGTGAAGCCGACCAGCTCGATCCTGACACCGCGTCAGTCGATCACAAAGACAGGCGAGTCAATTGAGGTCATCACCAAGGGCCGCCATGACCCCTGCGTCGGCATCCGCGCCGTCCCGGTGGGCGAGGCGATGGCCGCATGCGTGATCCTTGATCACCTGATGCTGCACCGCGCACAGATCGGTGAAGGACCGCGCGGTCAAATCGGCTGATGCTGGCGATCCTCGCCATCACCTTTCCAATCTATGCCGCCATCGCGCTGGGCTATGCGACCACGCGCGGCGGTTGGTTCAAGCCCACCGAAATGCAAGTGCTGGGTCGCTACGTGTTGAATATCGCGCTGCCCGCGTTGCTGTTTCACGCGGTTGCGACCCGTCCAGTCACGCAGGTGTTCAATCCCGCCTACATGTCAGTGTTCTTGGCCGGGGGTCTTGCGACTATTGCGCTGGCTTGGGGGTGGTTTCGTGTTACCGGCGTCGATGCGTCCCGGCGCGGAGTGGCGGTGATGGGGACAACCTGCCCGAACTCGGGGTTCGTAGGCTATCCGGTGATGTTGCTGGCCTTTCCGGACATGGCCGGGGCAATCCTGGCGATGAATATGCTGGTCGAGAACCTCGTGATAATCCCCATTGTGCTGACAATCATGGAGATGGGTCGCGATGGGGCGCATGAAAGTCCCATCGCCAAGCTACGCAGTGTGATCCTGGGTGTGTTGAAACGGCCAATGGTGATCGCCTTGGCCGCTGGGTTCTTGGTGTCAATATCGGGTCTAACCTTGCCCGAACCGGCCTTGCGGCTTTTCAATATGCTGGCCGCGTCTGCTCGGCACTGGCGTTGTTTGTCATTGGGGGAAGATTGGTTGGCTTGCCGCTAATTGGCAACCGGGCGCTGGCCTTGCAGATCACCGTGGGCAAGCTGTTCCTGCATCCGGCGATGGTCTTCGTGGCGCTGCTTGTGCTGGGTACCGGCCTGTCACCCGAACTGCAAGCGGCGGTGATCTTGTCCGCCGCGATGCCGATCTTCACCATCTACACTGTCTTTGCGATGGAACACGGACGCGAGGGTGTTGCGTCCCTCGCGCTGTTGGGCACCACCGTTGGGGCCTTCATCACGCTGACCCTACTTCTAAGCCTTTTAATCTAAGGCAGGAACGCCCAATCAGGCGGTCGCAGCAGCCAATGCCGTGTCCATCAGGGCTTTGATGTCGGCTTTCGATGTGCCTGCCACGATGCGCCCCAGCTCGTCTTCGCCTTTCAGGACAACCAACGTGGACCGGCGCGGGATACGCAGGGAGCGGGACAGTTTCGACTTTCCATACTTATCCCAGTCGACATTGATGAAGGTAATGTTCTCGTCATAAGCGGGATTTTCGGCCTTCAGCGCTTTGATCACGCGTTCCTGCGCCGCGCAGGTCGAGCACCAGCTGGCCTTGAAGTCCAGAAACACGGTTTCGCCGTTTGCGAGCGCCTGTTCGACAAGCCCGCGGGAATAATCCATGGCACCCGCACGGGCCAAGGCAGGCACAAGCGATACGGCGGCGGTGAGGGACAAGAAGTCACGGCGATTCATGGTGGTCTCCTTTCAGAGGGATACAGAGAAGTCATTCAGCCATGCAGGCAGGATTTGCACGGCCCAGGCTTCGAGCGTGTGGTGAAAGCGGAATAAAATGGCGGTGCCGACGGCGACAAAGATCACGCCCATGATCGGGCGGGATTTCTGCGCAATCCGCCGCATTAGAGCCTGTCTGCGCATGATCGCGGAACGTGCACCATAGCCCAGAACGATGATGATCGTAGACACGCCCAGTGCGAAGGTCACCATGATGGCGGCCGCCCAAGGGATCGACTTGCCTTGTGACGCCAGCGAGATCGCGCCGCCCAACGTGGGGCCGATACAGGGGCTCCAGACCGCGCCAAGCAACATGCCGCCAAGGAACTGACCGGACAAGCCGCCCCGGTTCACGTCATCCAACGTTGTGTCCGCGTGGGATGAGACGCCGGCGGTGGCGGTGGCAAAGCGTTCGGACAGGACGGGGGTCATCAGAATCAGGCCAAAGCCCACCATCAAGATTGCGCCTGCGCGGGCGACCATGTCCTCGGTCAGGCCGATCGTATAGCCCAGCACCGTGACCAGAAGGCCAAGCGTGACGAAAGATACACTCATCCCCGCTGCGACCGCCAAGGGGCCAAAGCGGCTGGCCTGCAATGCGGTGGCCAACACGATGGGCAGCACCGGCAAGACGCAGGGGTTGATCAGGGTCAGAAGCCCGGCAAGGTATCCAAAGACAAGTTCCATGCTTGGAATGTGTTGGAAATCGCCGCGAAAGTCATCTCACGAAGCGGGCAAGCGGCTTCACGTTGCTGTGGGGTTTTGTTTCGAAAGCTGCACGGCAAGGATGCCAACGGTGATGATGGCGACGCCTATGAAATCCACCACGCTCAGCGCTTCGCCTAGCAAAAGCCACGCGATGGCAACGCCGAAAAACGGGTTCAGGAAGTGGAAGGTGGCGGCTTTGACCGCGCCAATGCGTCCGACAAGGGCGAACCAGATCCATGTGGCCATAAGCCCGGGCACCAGCACGGTATAGGTAAAAGCTATCCCAAGGCGCAGGCTGGGCGTGAACTCGGGGCTTTCCAGAAACAGCGCCGCGACGAACAGCGCACCAGAGCCCACGAACATTTGCAGACCGACGATCATCATCAGATTGCCGCCCGAGGATGCGGTGCGGACGGACAGGGTGGCGGCGGTCAGCGCGGCCGCTGCGATGAAGCACAGAATGACGCCGGTGATGTCCACGCCACCCGATAGCCGAGATCCCATGATCAGCGCCACGCCGACAACGCCGGCAAACAGCCCTGCCACCGCCATCGGACGCAGGCGGTCGCCCAACAGGCTCCACCCGGCGAAGGCAACCATCAGCGGCATGGTCGACGCGATGATCGAGGCAAGCCCCGCTTCAACCCACTGCATGGCGACGAAGTTTAGACCCAAATACAGCGCATTTTGGCAAAACCCGAAAATGATCACGGCCCGCCACTGGTGACGTGTCAGTTGCCAACTTTGCCCCAAGGCACGGGCAATGATGACGCCCAAAAGACCCGAGATCAGGAAGCGCAAAGACAGGGAATACAGCGGCGGCGCGTCCGAGACGATGATCCGGGCCGAGGTGAAGGCCGAGCTCCACATCAGGGCGAACGCCAGCCCCATGAAAATTGCGCGCAGATCCATGTCGTCTCCTAAAGCGTTTCGGTTTTTGTCTGACACGGCGAAAACCGAAACGCAGTGCAAGATTGTTGTGTCGCGGGCGTTTCGCGACCAACTTGTGCCTCAAGTTGATCTCGAAACGCTTTAATGAAAAAGGGCAGCCAATTTGGCGACCCTTTCCGAATTCTGGCAGCGGGGCAAGGCCCCTTGTGACCAGATCAGCCGTTTACGCTGTCTTTCAGCGCTTTGGCGATGGTCATCTTGACGACCTTGTCGGCTTCTTTCTGGATCTGCTCGCCGGTGGCGGGGTTGCGCACCATGCGTGCCGGACGCTCGCGGCAATAGATTTTGCCAACGCCGGGCAGGGTCACAGCGCCACCGCCCGAAACTTCGCGGGTGATGATGTTGATGATACCTTCCAGGGCACCTGCAGCGGACTTCTTGTCCGAACCCATTTCTTCAGCCAGAGCGGCAACAAGTTGGGTCTTGGTCATCGGTTTCGACATGTATAACACTCCTCACAATTGCCCATTTCTTGGGCTTCATTGCGGGCATTTAACTGTATGTAGCAGGGCGACACAATCGTTAGTTACCCCTATTTTCCTAGGAAATAGCGCTTTTTCGCCAAAAAATGGCATGCCTTCCCCAGGGTCAGGTTTGAATTCACCCTCTTAGGGCTATTTGTCCGCGATTCAGAGGAAAGCCGTTTCTTCGAAGCTGCGCAGTTTCCGGCTGTGGATACGCTCGATCGGCATGTCGCGCAGGGTCTCCATCGCGTGGATGCCAATCTGCAAATGGCGCGCAACTTGTGTCTTATAGAAATCGGACGCCATACCGGGCAGTTTCAGCTCTCCGTGCAGGGGCTTGTCGGACACACATAGTAGCGTGCCATAGGGCACCCGGAAGCGGAAACCGTTCGCGGCGATGGTGGCGCTTTCCATATCCAGCGCAATGGCGCGGGATTGCGATAGGCGCTGAACAGGGCCACGTTGGTCGCGCAGTTCCCAGTTGCGGTTATCAAGCGTCGCGACGGTGCCGGTTCGCATGATGCGCTTCAGGTCATAGCCTTCGTATTCGGTGATCTTCGCCACGGCCTTTTCCAAGGCGATCTGGATTTCCGCCAGCGGCGGGATCGGCACCCAGATCGGCAGATCTGCGTCCAGCACCTTGTCTTCACGCAAATAGGCGTGGGCCAGAACGAAGTCGCCAAGACGCTGGCTGTTGCGCAGGCCAGCACAGTGCCCAACCATCAACCATGCATGCGGGCGCAGAACCGCGATATGGTCCGTTGCAGTTTTCGCATTCGAGGGGCCGACGCCGATGTTGACCAGCGTGATGCCCGACCCGTCCGGGCGCTTCAGGTGATAGCTGGGCATTTGCGGAAGCTTCGCCGGGGTTGGCAGCTCTTCGTCAGCAGAGGTAATCCGATGATAGCCCGGACCGACAAAGGCATCATAGCCGCTGTCGGGGTCGGCCAGCATCTGGCGGGCATAGGCCTCGAATTCCTCGACATAGAACTGATAGTTGGTGAACAGAACGTGGTTCTGGAAATCCTCGGGCGTGGTCGCGGTGTAGTGCGACAGGCGCGCAAGGGAATAGTCCACACGTTGCGCCGTGAACGGGGCCAAGGGGGCCGCGCCGCTATCATCCAGCTCGGCCACACCATTCACAATGTCATCATTCGTGGTCGACAGATCCGGCACGTCAAACACATCGCGCAGCGGATAGGTCATTGCGCCTTCCTGCGGTACGGTGATGTCCGGATTGCGCGACACAGCGAAATGCACCGGGATCGGGGTGGTCGAATAGCCGATTTGCACCGGAACGCCGTGGTTTTGCATCAGCAGTGCGATTTGCTGTTCCAGATAGTTCGCAAACAGGTCCGGGCGGGTGATTGTGCTGGCATAAGTGCCGGGGGCTGACACATGGCCGAAGCTAAGGCGACTGTCGCGTTGCGCGTGGCTGGTCGTGGTCAGGCGAATCTCGGGGTAAAAGGCGCGAAAGCGGCTGGGCGGCTGCGCGCCGCTGGCGTTCTGCTCGAACGTTTCACACAGAAAGTCGCAGGCCTTTTCATAAAGCGATTTCAGCTCGTCCACTGCGGCTTTCGGGTCGGTAAACACCTGATAGGCGCCGCCACCGGGGCTAACCACGGGGATAGAGGGTGCGCTGGGAGTCATTAATTTTCCTTCAACAAATCGGTCAGTTCGAATTTCGTCACATCCACCAATCCTAAATCAGAGATCCGTAACGCGGGGATGACAACCAAGGCTAAGAAGCTGTGTTGGATCGAGGCATTATTCAAGGTGCAGCCACAGGTCTCCATGGCGTCAATGATGCTTTTTGCCTTCTCGGCGACCTCGGTTGCGGGGGCGTCGGACATCAGACCCGCGACGGGCAATTCGACCAAAGCCAGCTCTTTTCCGCCTTGATAGACACACATACCGCCGCCGACTTCGGCCAGACGATTGGCGGCCAGCGCCATGTCGTCATGCGAGGTGCCGACTACGATCATATGGTGGCTGTCATGCGCCACGGTCGATGCCATGGCCATCTGGCCCGTGTACCCGAACCCGTTCACGAACCCATTGACCACGCCGCCCGTGCCTTTGTGGCGTTCAACCAGCGCAACCTGCGCCACGTCCTGCGCTTCGTCGGTCTGGACGATGCCGTCAGACACCGAAAGGTCCCGTGTTAGAGCCTTTGTGGGGGCTTGGTTCTCGACAATTCCGATGACTTTGGCGGTGACTGAATTCGCCCCTTCGGGCGCCTTCACGATGAAATCATCGGGCACGATGGTTTTGCCCATATGCATGGTGGCCTTCGCATGGGCGGGCCAGTCCAGATGGGGGCAGTCCACGGTGATCTTGCCTCCCTCGGCGACGCTGACACCACGGGCAAAAACGCGGTTGATGGGCAGGCTCGTCAGATCATCAGTAAAGATCACATCCGCGCGTCTTCCCGGTGTAATAGAGCCTATTTCACGCTCTAACCCGAAATGCGTCGCGGTGTTGATCGTCGCCATTTGCAGTGCCACCAAGGGGTCACAGCCATAGCTGATTGCATAACGCAGGGCGCGGTTCACATGGCCTTCCTCGACCAGCGTGCCCGAGTGGCAATCGTCGGTGCAGATGATGAAATTGCGCGGATCCAGACCCTTTTCGGTCACGGCGGTGATCTGTTTTTCCACGTCAAACCAGGCCGAGCCCAGCCGCATCATCGAGCGCATCCCCTGACGGACACGGGCAATCGCGTCGGCCTCGCGGGTGCCTCGTGATCATCCGCAGGACCGCCCGCCGCATAGGCGTGGAAATTCGGGCCAAGATCGGGGCTGGCATAGTGCCCGCCGATGGTTTTGCCCGCGTTCTGTGTTGCAGCCATTTCCGCCAGCATCTTGGGGTCGCCGTTGATCACACCGGGGAAGTTCATCATCTCGCCCAGCCCGATGATGCCGGGCCACGTCATCGCCTCGGCCACATCCTCGGGCGTAATTTCGAAGCCCGTCGTCTCAAGTCCCGGCGCGGACGGCGCGCAGGACGGCATCTGTGTATAGATGTTTACGGGCTGGATCAGCGCCTCATCATGCATCAAGCGTACACCTTCCAACCCCAGCACATTCGCGATCTCATGCGGGTCGGTGAACATGGTGGTGGTGCCGTGGGGGATGACGGCGCGGGCGAATTCGGCTGGGGTCAGCATCCCGCTTTCGATATGCATATGCCCGTCACAAAGGCCGGGGATTAGATACTGCCCATCGGCGTCGATCACCTGTGTATCCGGTCCGATACAATGGCTTGCGTCTGGGCCGACATAGGCAAAGCGCCCATCGGCCATCGCGACCTGCCAGTCCAGAACCTCGCGCGTGTGAACATTCACCACGCGGCCGCCTTGAATTACGGTGTCTGCTGCGTCTCGCCCGGCGGCGACGGCAATCAATCGCGTCGCACTTTCGGGCCATGATTTAAGAATTGGTCTTTCCATGGATCAATTGTTCCGAAATCTTCTGTTAGCGCAACCCCCTATCCGGGTCCGGTGATTTTGCACTTTCAAATCGCGCGGTGGCGGCGATACTGCGCGCATGAAAAAGACACTGTTTGTATTCGGATACGGTTACTCGGCGCGCGCATTGGCGGCAGAATTGCCCGGCGATTTCACCGTGATCGGCACCTCGCGCGAGGCGGGGCCGGATGTGATCAGGTGGCCGGGGGGCGACATTTCGCATGCTCTATCTCAGGCGACGCATCTTCTGATCTCGGCCGGGCCAGATGGGGACGGCGACCCCGTTTTGCGCCGGGTTAGAGACGAAATCGTAGCCCTCGCCCCGCAGCTTGAATGGGTCGGATACCTGTCGACCACTGGGGTCTATGGCGATCATCAAGGGGGTTGGGTCGACGAAGATACGCCGCTTGCGCCGTCCACGCGGCGGGGCAAACTGCGTGTGCAAGCCGAAGCGGACTGGCAGGCGCTGGCCGCGGAGGCGGGGCTGCCCCTGCATATCTTCCGACTGGCTGGGATCTATGGCCCCCGGACGCGGTCCGTTCTCCAAGGTGCGCAAGGGGACTGCGCGGCGGATCATCAAGAAAGATCAGGTGTTTTCACGCATCCATGTCGCCGATATCGCGCAGGTGTTGGCGGCCTCGATCGCGCAGCCCAATCCGGGGCGGATCTATAACCTTTGCGACGACAACGCCGCCCCGCCCGAGGATGTGCTGGCTTATGCGGCCGAGCTTCTGGGCTTGCCTGTGCCCCCCGCGATAGATTTCGAGACCGCGAGATGACCCCGATGGCGCGCAGCTTTTATGCGGAATCGAAGCGTGTTCGGAACGATCGGATCAGGGAAGAGCTGGGGGTCAGGCTGCGCTATCCGACCTATCAGGACGGGCTGAAAGCACTGCTAAAAGCCGAGGGTTAGGCCCGCTTTTCACCGATCTGCGCCACACCCAGAACGTCCAGCACCTTGGCTTCGATGTCCTTGGCGGACAGCTTGGCTTCCTCGTACATCTTTGCGGGGGATGCGTGGTCGATGAACGTATCGGGCAGAACCATCGAGCGGTACTTGAGGCCGGTGTCGAACACGCCTTCCTCGGCCAAAAGCTGCGCCACATGGCTTCCGAATCCACCGACAGCACCTTCTTCAATGGTGATCAGGCTTCGTGGTTTTCTGCCAGGGTCAGGATCAATTCACGATCCAAAGGCTTGGCAAACCGCGCGTCAGCGACGGTGGGGGTGATGCCACGAGCGGTCAGAGCCTCGGCCGCGGCTTCGGCTTCCGACAGGCGGGTGCCAAAAGACAGGATGGCCACGCGCGAGCCTTCGCGGATCATGCGGCCCTTGCCGATTTCCAGAACTTCGCCCTTTTCGGGCAGCTCAACGCCGACACCTTCGCCGCGCGGATATCGGAAGGCCGAGGGGCGGTCGTTGATCGAATGCGCGGTGGCGATCATGTGCATCAGCTCGGCTTCGTCTGCGGCGGCCATCAGCACCATGTCGGGCAGGTTGGCCAAGAAGGCAATGTCGAAGGATCCGGCATGGGTCGCCCCATCGGCGCCCACCAGACCGGCGCGGTCGATGGCAAAGCGGACGGGCAAGCGTTGCACGGCTACGTCATGCACAACTTGGTCGTAGCCACGTTGCAGGAAGGTCGAATACATGGCGCAGAAGGGCTTCATGCCGCCAGCGGCCAGCGCGGCGGCGAAGGTCACGCCGTGTTGTTCGGCAATGCCCACGTCAAAACAGCGCGAGGGATAGCGTTCCGCCATCAGGTTCAGCCCAGTTCCGTCCGGCATCGCGGCGGTGACAGCGCAGACTTTGTCATCTTCGGTTGCCAGCCGGACCAGCTCTTTCCCGAAGACCGAGGTATAGCTGGGCGCGTTCGAGGGCGCTTTGTGCTGCTTGCCGCTGGCCACATCGAATTTCGCTGTGGCATGGCCGCGGTCGCGCGCAGCCTCGGCGGGGGCATAGCCTTTGCCCTTTTTGGTGATCACATGGATCAGCATCGGGCCAGTGGCGCGGTCATGGACGGTGCGCAGGACGGACAGAAGGCTGTCCATGTCATGCCCGTCGATGGGGCCGACGTAAGAAAAGCCCAGTTCCTCGAAAAGGGTGCCGCCGACGGTCATGGATTTCACCATTTCCTTGGCGCGGCGTGCGCCTTCCTGGAAGGGGCTTGGCAGCAGGCTAACCGCGCCTTTGGCGGCGGCTTTCAGCTCTTGAAACGGTTCTTCTGCATAAAGCCGGCTGAGATAGCTGGACAGCGCACCGACCGGCGGGGCAATCGACATGTCATTGTCGTTCAGGATCACAAACAGGCGGCGGTTCAGGTGGCCTGCGTTGTTCATCGCTTCGAACGCCATGCCTGCTGACATGGATCCGTCACCGATTACGGCAACCGCGTCACCGATCCCATGTTCCGGCGCGCCACCAAGGTCGCGGGCAACCGAGAACCCAAGCGCGGCTGAGATCGAGGTCGAGCTATGCCCCGCGCCAAACGGGTCAAACGGGCTTTCCGAGCGCTTGGTGAAGCCCGACAGACCACCTTCGCAGCGCAGGGTGCGGATGCGATCACGGCGACCGGTTAGAATCTTGTGCGGATAGCATTGGTGACCCACGTCCCAGACGATCCGGTCCTTGGGCGCATCAAACACGGCATGCAGGGCGACGGTCAGTTCAACAACACCCCAAACCAGCGCCCCAAATGCCCGCCAGTTTCCGACACGGCCGAGATCGTCTCGGCCCGGACTTCATGCGCCAGCAGCTCAAGCTCGCGGTCCGACAGGGTTTTCATGTCGGCGGGGACTGCTACGCGGTCCAGAATGGGTGTGTCGGGTCGGTCAGACATAAGTGCCCCGTTTGCCTATCTGTCCCGTTGGATAACGAAGCGCGCGGCCTCTCGCAAGGTATCGGCATCCTCTCCATAGGGGGAAAGTGCGTCACAAGCCTGATCTACAAGCTCTTTTGCGCGGGTCTTTGCCGCTTCCAGCCCCAAAAGCGAGACGAAGGTGGCTTTGCCCGCGTCGGCATCTTTGCCTACGGCTTTGCCAACGGCAGCGGCGTCGCTTCAACGTCCAGAATGTCATCGGCAATTTGGAACGCCAGTCCCAGTGCGGTGGAATAGGCTCGCATCGGGCCGATTTCGGCCCCGGCCAGCACGGCGCCTGCTTCGCCAGACCAACGGATCAGCGCGCCGGTCTTTCCGGCCTGAAGCTCAGTGATTTGCTCCAAGTTCAGTGGGGGTCACGGCGGTTTCGGCGGCGATATCGAGCGCTTGCCCATGCACCATGCCTCGCTGTCCGGCGGCAATCGCCATGGAGCGGACCAGAGGCACGCGCGCATCGCCTACATCGTCATGGGTCAGTAACTCGAACGCCAAGGTTTGCAGCGCATCACCCACCAGAACGGCGGTGGCGTCGTCCCATTTCTTGTGAACGGTCGGCAGCCCGCGTCGCAGATCGTCGTCGTCCATGCAGGGCATGTCATCATGCACCAGAGAATAGGCGTGGATCGCTTCGATCGCGGCGGCAGGCCACAGCGCGCGGGTCTCGGTCACGCCGTGAATACGGGCGCCTTCCATCACCAGAAACGCCCGCAGACCTTTGCCGCCCGCAGTGGCATAGCGCATCGGCTCGGCCAAGGCACCCTTGTCCGAAATCGCTGCGTGCAGATGTGCCCGCGCAGCGCGCGCCGTGTCGTCCAAACGTGTCTTGAACATTTACAGCCCTTCGACAGGAGTGGTGCCGCTTGGCTCGCCGTTTTTGTCCAAGGTGATGGCAGCGACCTTTTCTTCGGCCTCTTTCAGCTTGGTTTCGCAGCGCGTCTTCAGCTCAGCCCCGCGTTCATAGAGCTTGATCGAATCCTCAAGCGCCACATCACCGCGTTCCAGTTGGCCCACGACGGCCTCGAGTTCCCGCATGGCCTCTTCAAAGGACATTTCGCTTACCGGTTTGTCGCTCATGCGCCGCGCTCCATCATCACGTTGATATAGGCCCCGACGCTGTCGCCAAGGGCTTCCAGATCATAGCCGCCCTCAAGCGACGATACCACCCGCCCATCGCAGCATTTATCCGCCAGATCGCAGATGCGATGCGCCAGCCATGCGAAATCCTCGGTCTCCCCCAGTGCAGATTTGCCAGCGGGTCGCGGGTGTGGGCGTCGAACCCGGCGGACACCAGCACGAGTTGGGGGGCGTAAGGCTCGATCTCGTCGGTCAACACACGCTCCCAAGCATCTTGCATCTCTGCGCCACCGGTTCCGCTTTTCAGGGGAAGGTTGATCACCTGCCCAAATGCGCCTTTCTGGTGAATGCCGCCCGATCCCGGATAAAGCGGCATCTGGTGAGACGATACAAACCGTACCCGGCTTTCATGCCACAGAACATCCTGCGTGCCGTTGCCGTGGTGCACGTCGAAATCCAGCACCGCGATGCGGTCCAGCCCGTGCGCGTTGGCCGCGTGAATGGCGGCAATGGCGACGGTGGAAAATAGGCAGAACCCCATCGGGGTGGCTTTTTCGGCGTGGTGGCCGGGGGGGCGGCAGGCGATGAAGGCATTCTGCGCCTCGCCCCGCCATCACACGGTTCACGCGTCGATGTTGCCACCGATGGCGCGCAGGGCGGCTTCGAACGATCCGGGGGCCATGAAGGTGTCGCCATCCAACTGCGTCCAACCCTCGACCGGCTGGGCATTCTCGATCCGCTCGAAATAGGCGCGGGAGTGGCCGAGGCGCACATGATCCAAAGAAGCAACAGGCGGTTCGGGCCGAACTAGAGACTGAAAATGGGGGGCGGACAGGGCGGTTTCGATCGCTTCCAGCCGCGCCACCTGCTCGGGATGGCCGGGCGGGGTGATGTGGTCGAAGCTGACCGGATGGGTGTAAAGCAGCGTTGTCATGGCGCGACGCTAGGACAATACTGACCCGACAACAAGAGAGGTTCCCATGCGCTGGATTCTACCGTTTCTATTGGTCGCACCCCCTGCATTCGCCGAGGGGTTTTCGACGCAGGTTAGCGGCGATTTTAACGCCGATGGTATCGCGGATCATGTGGCGCTGATTGATTTTGGGGACCACGGCCAAGCCGATCTTCTTCTGAAGTTGGGTGATGGTTTGCAAACCATTTGGTTGCAGAACCTGATCTGGGTTGGCGAGTTCGGGCAGCAACCGTCGTTGACCGTTACGCCACAAGGCTCGCTTCAGGTGATGTCCCACAACAGTTCAATTGGTCGGAACCGGTGGGAGCAGATTCATACGATTGCTTGGCGTGAAGGCGCGATGAGGGTCGTCGGGTATACGTATCGCTGGTATGACACGCTGAACCTTGACGATATCGGCAGTTGTGACCTGAACCTTCTCACCGGGAAGGGAGAGATTTCGTTGGGACAGAACGATGCAACGCGTTCGATATCCGTCTCGACCCCGGCCTTTGCGGTTCAGGACTGGCTTTACGAAATGCCGCCGGAATGCGAGGCGCTGTTTGACTGAATACGCCTTAATCCGGTGCCAACATATAGCCCGCCCCGCGCACCGTTTGCAGATAGCGTGGCTGTTTCGGGTCCGCTTCCAGCTTGCGACGCAGACGGGTGATCTGCACATCCACCGCACGTTCCTGCGCTTGCCCCTGATCGCGGCCCAGCTGTTCGACCAAGGACGTCCGGCTGACCGGCTCTGACGGGGTAGCCGAGAAGATCTTCATCAGCTGGTTTTCCGTGGCGGTCAGACGCACCAATTCCTCGCCGCACCACAGCTCGCCCCGTTCTATGTCATAGGTCTTGTCGCCAAGCGTCAGGGATTTCGGGCGCGCATCCTCGGTCGCGGCGGGCATGCGCCGCAGGATGGCGTTGATCCGCAGCAGCAGTTCTTTCGGCTCAAACGGTTTCGCCAGATAGTCGTCGGCGCCCGCCTCAAGCCCCTTGATGCGGTCCTCGGTCTCGCCCTTGGCGGTCAGAAGCAGGATCGGCGTGGTCAGGGTTTCGCGCAGGGATCGGGTCAGGCTGATCCCATCTTCGCCCGGCATCATGACGTCGGTGACAATCATGTCGAAATCCAACCCGGCCAACAAGCGGCGGGCATGGGGCGGCGTCGCGTGCGGCACTGACCCAGAAGCCATTGCGCACCAGGAACTTCTGTAGCAGCCCGCGAATGCGTTCGTCGTCGTCGATGATCAGAAGATGTGCTTCGGGCGCGTCAGTCATGTCCGCTGTCCTTCATCCGGGTGAAATGGCGCTGCATGTCGTGATCCATCATTGCTTCTAGCACGGTGCGGAACCCCTGTACGGCCTCGGGCCCCGGCCTCGCGATAGGCTTGACGCATCCGCTCGCGCTGGGCGTCGGACAGCTCTTGTTCCAGCGCGGTGCCGGCGTCGGTCAGAAACAAATGCCGCTCGCGCTTGTCACGGGTGCCAACGCGGCTTTCGACCAGCTTGTCCTCGATCAGCGTGCGTAGCACGCGGTTCAGCGACTGTTTGGTTACGCCCAGAATGGAGAGCAGATTGTTCACCGTCGTGCCCGGAGCACGGCTTATAAAGTGCAGCGCCCGGTGGTGGGCGCGGCCATATCCATACTTGTTCAGAATGCGATCGGGATCAGCAGTAAAACCGCGATAGGCAAAGAACATTGCCTCGATTCCTTTGCGCAACTGCTCGTCCGTTAGGAACAGAAGGCTTTGCCCGCCGGGGGACTGCCGTTCGCTCATTACGCCCTCATCACAAATCATGTTACAGTTTCCAATTTTATGTCAGTGTTGTTGACTTTCCAAGAATCAATTGTTAGCGATTTGCGGATTTCGCGAAATATTATGTCCGATGCGGACCGATTTCGCGCAACAAATGGAAAAACGCCACAAAGTTGACTGTGGCTCAGACTTGGAAAGGACGGAAACATGAGCGGATATGATGATCGCGACGGCAAGATCTGGATGGACGGCCAATTGGTCGAATGGCGCGATGCGAACGTCCACATTCTGACCCACGCACTGCACTATGCTTCGTCGGTTTTTGAAGGCGAGCGCCTGTATGACGGCAAAATCTTCCTCAGCCGCAAGCACTCGGAACGCCTGCTGAAGTCGGGCGAAATGATGGACATGCCCATCCCTTACTCGGTGGATGAAATCGAAGCGGCCAAGCAGGCTGTTGTCGAGGCGAACGGCCTGACCAATGCTTACGTGCGCGTTGTTGCGTGGCGTGGCGCGGGTGAAGACATGGGTGTCAGTTCTGCCCGAAACCCGGTGCGTATGGCTGTGGCTGCGTGGGCTTGGGGCGACTATTACGGTGACGCCAAGATGAAAGGCGCCAAGCTGGACATCGCCAAGTGGAAGCGTCCGTCGCCCGAAACCATCCCGACCGCTGCCAAGGCCGCCGGTCTTTACATGATCTGTACCATGTCCAAGCACGCGGCCGAGGCCAAAGGCTGCTCGGATGCGCTGTTCATGGATTATCGTGCTACGTGGCCGAGGCGACCGGTGCCAATGTCTTCTTCGTAAAGGATGGCGAAGTTCACACGCCGCTTCCTGACGCGATCCTGAACGGCCTGACCCGTCAGACGGTGATCGGCATGCTGAAGGAAAAAGGCATCACCGTGCATGAGCGTCACATCATGCCCGAGGAACTGGCTGATTTCGAACAGTGCTGGCTGACCGGGTCCGCCGCTGAAGTTACGCCCGTTGGCAGATCGGCGACTATACGTTTGAAGTGGGTGCGTTGACCCGCGACATCTCGGAAAGCTACGAAAAGCTGGTCCGCAGCTAACGACGTTTAACGCTTTTTGAACGCCCGTCCCCTAGGCTGATGCCATTCAAAGGGGGCGGGCGTTTTGCTGTCCAGAAATCTCAGAATCCTGATCGCGATCATCGTGGTCGTGGTGCTGCCGACCGTGGCGGCCCTGACATGGTATTGGGTGACCAAGGACCCGACGATTCGCCCCTTAGGCATCACCAAACGCGCGTTGGTCGAGAAGACCGCCAAGGAAAGCGGGCTGCTGACAATCGTGATCCGCTTTGATCCGAATGAGGACGCTAAAGCCAGCGAGGCGTTGGGCGCGAATATTGTACGCGCGCTTGAAGCGAAGGGTGTGATTGGCAGCGTCAAACGCCTGCCGGTGCCAGGGCAGGACATGACGGTGACCTATCTGATCGGCGCCTCGACCATCGGGCCCTATTCGGCGTCTCGCGCCTCGTCTGGGATCAACGCGGCGGTGGGGGCTTATCGCATGGTCGTGCCGCCTGAAACGCCTGACAGCTAGACCGGCTGCAGCTGCGCTTTGGCCCAACGTGCTGCATCTGCGACCACCGGGTCCGGATCGTTCACATGCGGCTCTAACGTGGGCAAAAACGTGGAATCGCCCGAGTTCCCCACGGCGTAAAGCACGTTGCGCAGGAACCGATCCCGGCCAATACGCTTGATCGGACTGCCCGAGAATTTCTGGCGGAACGCGGCATCGTCCAGCCCCATCAGCTCGGCCAGTTTCGGGGCCAACAGATCCTCGCGTGCTGCATAGCGGATTTCATGCGCATCAGAAGCGAACTTGTTCCACGGGCACGCTGCAAGACAGTCGTCACAGCCATAGATCCGGTTGCCAAGTTTCGCGCGCAATTCTTCGTCCACCGGGCCTTTGTGCTCGATGGTCAGATAGGAAATGCAGCGCCGCGCATCCAGTTGGAACGGCGCGGGAAAGGCGTCGGTCGGGCAGGCGTCCAGACAGGCGGTGCAGGACCCGCAATTCTCGCGCCCCGGCGCGTCCACAGGCAGCTCCAGCGTTGTGAAAATCGCCCCCAGAAAGAACCAGTTCCCTAACTCGCGCGACAGAAGATTGGTGTGCTTGCCCTGCCAACCAAGGCCCGCCGCTGCACCAAGCGGTTTCTCCATCACCGGAGCCGTATCCACGAAGACTTTGATCTCGCCGCCGAAGCGATCGATCATCCAGCGCCCAACGCGCTTCAACCGCTTTTTCACAATGTCGTGGTAGTCTTTGTTCTGCGCGTAAACGCTGATCGCGGCCCGGTCCGGCTTGCCGATCACCTCCATCGGGTCGTGATCCGGCGTATAGGGCTCGGCCAGCATGATCACCGACCGCGCCTCGGGCCACAACGCAGCCGGGTTGCCGCGCCAGTTCATCCGGTCACCCATCCACGCCATATCGCCATGCCGCCCCTCGGCCACGAACTGCTCCAGCCGTTTGGAAATCTCGGGCACCGCATCGGGCCGACACACGCGCGCCAAGGCAAAGCCTTCGGCCTGCGCTTGCGCGACAATCTCGTTTTTCTTGTCGGAAATATCCTCGGGGGGAGAGCCGGGTTTACCCGGATCGGCGGGCAGACGGCCCCCCTGCGATGGTCTGGGGCTCAAAAGTCCAGATCCGCGTAATGCGCGGGCTGGGGGAAGCCGGGGATCTGGTCAGCAAGGATCGACCGAAACGCCGGGCGGGATTTGATCTTGGCGTACCAGTCGCGCACATTGGCGTTCCGGTTCCAGTCCACGTCACTGATGTAATCCAGCGATGACAGATGCGCGGCGGCGGCAAAATCGGCCAGCGACATCTCGTTCCCCGCAAGCCAGCGGCGCTGCTCTAAGAGCCATCCCATGTAATCCAGATGGTACTTGATCGCCTTGGCACCCGATTTCACGTTCTTGCTTTCAGGATATCCGGTGCCCATGACCTTCTTGTTCACCCGCTCATACAGCAGGTTCGAGGTCACCTCGTTATGGAATTTGTCGTCAAACCAGCTGACCAGCCGACGCACCTCGTACCGGTTTTCGGGATCGCGGGGCAAAAGTGCGGGTTCGGGGAATTTCTCTTCCAGATATTCACAGATCGCCGCGCTTTCTGTCAGCAGCCGCCCGTCGATTTTCAGGATCGGCACCTTGCCCGCCGGGTTGCGACGCAGAAACTCGGGGTTCCGCTCCCAATAGCGTTCCTCGACAAGCTCAACCTCGACCTTTTTTTCGGCAAGGGACAGCCGCACTTTGCGGCAGAACGGGGACAGGGGAACGTGGAAAAGGCGGTTCATGTGCAACTTCTGGTCTTGGAGTATGCCCCGTATTGCCCCGAACGCGTCACGGGATCAATCCTCGAAGCAGTCAGAGCGCCCATCCGCGCGGATCGTGGCCGCTCCGTCCATGATGGACTGGGCGCGTTTGCGCACGAAGGGGGACGGACGCGAGGCTGAGCGTTCCTTGGGATTGGGCAGCAGGGCCGCCAGCCGCGCGGCCTGCGTGGCGGTCAGTTCCTCGGGGCCGACGCCGAAGTAATGGCGGGGCGGCGGCTTCGACGCCAAAGACGCCTTCGTCGAACTCGGC
>LLEO01000048.1_pt1 | contig 22813 bp, 30 predicted proteins | sample 595861 | NCBI WGS metagenome assembly LLEO01 (sample SAMN02919315, study PRJNA255460) | bioreactor metagenome | biome: chemostat; feature: culture 2012_25.1; material: sediment; isolation source: day35 25degC chemostat 2012 inoculated with Wadden Sea sediment taken from... | place: Germany: Bremen ... | reverse complement strand
GGGCGCTATTTGGAAACGTGGCTGGCCTCTGCCTGTCGGCCGCTGGTTTGTATTTCCAAAAATGACGAATTCTTGTTGCTGCGAGGCTTTGTGCAAGATGTCGTGGCCGTCGACCGGCCTGATGTGATGGAGCGTATTATCTTTGCTAAGTCAGTGGAAGAAGGCTGGGATAAAGTTGCCGCGTTGCTGTCTGAAACGCCGCGCTGAAGGCGGGCTAAGCTAGTTCCGTAATTGTGCCTAAGTAGGTGCCCCGCCACGGCCGATGCCTCAATGAGGCTTGTCTGCCAAGCTCATCATTTTATTTCGATAGGCCGAAAACTCAATCACATTGTCATGTTGAGCGCTGATTTGTTCAAGTCGACCTTGTTCAAACGGTTGGCGCCCATTTTCATTGTGCGAATCGTCGTCACGCCAATCGCGGCTTGATGCCGCTGAGGTTGGGATCCGCACAAACTTGCCGTTTGCACCCAAACGTGCGCTCACGCGCTCCTTAATATAGGCCGGGGACATGGGCTTTACGATGATCTCGTCAATGCCCGCATTCACCACACTCGCTTGCAATTCGCGGTCAATATTCTTGATCATGGTGATTGTTTGCAGGGCATCAACATCCACATTTGGATTTGTGCGCAGGCTGTTTAGCACATCAGGCGCTGAACGGTCGGCGAGCTGATAATCAAGGATCAGAAGGTCCAAAGGCGCAATGTCGGCATAGCGTAAAAGATGTGCTGCGCTGGAAAATTCGCGCAAGCGAAGTCCCGCTACGTCGCGCAGGACCATGGCCAAGATTGAGCTTAGCGCTGAGTTTTGCGTTAGTATTCCAACGACCTTCGTTTCAAACAAATCACCTCTCCCCGTGGTTAATGAATGGTTAACATTGGAGAGGGTGATTTGCCTAGAGATTCGTTATGTTTTTCACAGGCCAAAAAAAATCCGCCAAACCCAAGGGCTTGGCGGATAGATATGTTTCACGATTTTATCGTGAGCTTACTTAGCGGCTTCATAAAGCTCTGCAACATATTCCCAGTTCACAAGGGAATCGAAGAAAGCTTCAAGATATTTCGGGCGCGCGTTGCGGTAGTCAATGTAGTAGGAGTGCTCCCACACATCGCAACCAAGCAACGGTGTTTCACCATGAATCAATGGGTTTTCACCATTTGGTGTTTTGGTTACGGCCAACTTGCCGTCTTTCATCACAAGCCATGCCCAGCCTGAACCAAACTGTGTTGCGCCAGCATTCAAGAACGCTTCGCGAAATTCCTCAACAGAGCCGAGGTCTGACTTGATCTGTGCTTCCAAGTCACCTGGAATAGACCCGCCACCATTTGGCTTCATCCATTTCCAGAAGTGATTGTGGTTGAAGTGCTGTGCCGCATTGTTGAACAAGCCAGCATTCTTGCCATAGCTCTCGCGCACAACATCTTCCAATGATTTGCCCTCAAGGCCAGAACCTTCAAGCAGCTTGCTGCCGTTGGTCACATAAGCCTGATGGTGCTTATCATGGTGATATTCAAGCGTCTCAGCTGACATGTAGGGGTTCAATGCGTCGTAGGCATAGGGAAGTTCTGGCAATTCAAAAGACATGATTGGCCTCCAATATTGTTATTCGTTGGTCTTCATTCTCCCAACTCTTATAATCGGTTCTTCGTTCCGCAACAAGAGTTATGGAAAGAAAAAACTTTCTTTATTTCGCGCCTTTTGTAGTTTGCAAGGCGAACGCATAGGCGAGGGCGGTCTCTTTGATTTTCTCAAATCGTCCGGACATGCCGGCATGGCCCGCACCCATATGTGTTTTTAAAATCAATGGGTTATCATCAGTTTTCATTTCACGCAACTTTGCCACCCATTTGGCGGGCTCCCAATAGGTGACACGAGGGTCAGTTAGACCCGCCATGACGAAAATGGCTGGATAATCCTTGGCCGCAATATTGTCGTAGGGGCGAATAGCTGGCGATATATTCATAATCCTCTTTCGAGGTGATGGGGGTTGCCCCATTCCGGCCATTCCGGCGGGGTGAGGGGGCAGCGTGTCGTCCAGCATTGTGTTCAACACGTCCACAAACGGCACGAGGGCCAGAATCGACGCAAATAGGTCTGGCGCTTGGTTGGCAACCGCGCCCATCAACATGCCACCAGCAGAGCCGCCCATTGCTGAAATATTGCCTTTGGAGGTGTAACCCTGTTCGACCAGCATTTCACCCGCAGCAATGAAATCATTGAACGTGTTCTTTTTATTGTGCTTTTTGCCAGATGTGTACCAGTTATAGCCTTTTTCCATGCCCCCGCGAATATGGCGATGGCATAGACCATGCCTCGATCCACGAGCGAAAGCGTGGAGATGGAAAAGCCAGCAGACATCGACATGCCGTAGGAGCCATAGCCATAAAGCAAAAGTGGTGCACTGCCATCTGGCGTGAAGTCGGCCCCGGTGCAAAATGGTGACTGGCACCTGCGCCCCATCCGGCGCGGTGGCAAACAAACGCCGCGTTACATAATCATCCGGATTATGGCCAGAGGGGATTTCCTGCGTTTTCAACAAGGTGCGCGATTTGTCACTGATTTGGTAATCATAAACCTGCGGCGGTGTGGTCGGTGAGGAGTAATAATAGCGAATTTCATCGGTCTCAAATTCATAACCGGCTGAAACAGAAAGCGTATACGCCTCTTCTTTGAAGCTGATTTCTTCTTCCTGACCGCTCTCAAGCGCGCGCACGATGATCCGGGGTAGGCCCTCAAATTCTTCTTTGCGCACCAAATAGCGTGATTTCAAGAAGTAACCCTTGAGCAGCACACCCGGGCGGTGCGGCACCAAATCTGCCCAGTTTTCAATGCCGGGATTGTCGATTGGCGCGGTGACCAATTTGTAGTCCTCTGCGCCCTGATCATTGGTGCGGATGTAAAATAGGCCATTGGCGTCATCGATTGAATACTCACGGCCATTCTGGCGCGCAGCCACCAAAGTCGGCGCGCCCAAAGTGTGCGCGTCGATAAAACGAACTTCGCTTGTTTCGTGGTCATGGCTATCGATGATGATGTAATTGCCAGAATTGGTTTTCCCAACACCGAGGAAAAACCCGGAATCCGGCTCTTCATAGATCATCGCGTCATCGGCAGGATCATCACCCAATTTATGATGAAACACCTTGTGCGGCCGGTGATTATCGTCTTGCACGGTGTAGAAAAAGCTCTTCGAATCCGCAGCCCATGTCACGCCGCCTGTGGTGCTCTTGATTTCGTCCTTCAGTTCGTTGCCGGTTTCAAGATCGCGTACAAATATCGTGAAATATTCGGACCCATTGCGATCTGCTGACCAAGCCAAAAGCGTGTGATCAGGGGAGTGCGTGGCGCCACCAGAGCGGAAATACCTATCGCCGGCTTCCTTGTTGATATCGAGCAAAATTGTTTCATTTTCGCCATCGCGATCAGTACGACAAATTTGAGAATATTGCTGGCCTTCAAGCGTGCGCGAGAAATACGCATAGTCGCCATCCTTGAACGGAACCGAGCTGTCATCTTCCTTGATGCGTCCGCGAATCTCGGTGTAGATTTTTTCACGCAAATCGGCGCTATCGTCCATATGCGCTTCGAAATATTCATTTTCGGCTTCGAGATAAGCACGGATATTGTTGTCGAGCGACTCAGGTTCGCGCATCACTTGTTGCCAATTATCGTCGCGCAACCAATGGTACGGATCATTGCGCTCGATGCGTGATGGGGGGGTGGTGAAGTGGTCCTTCTTAGCGGCTTTAGGTGGCGTCAAATCGCTCATAAATTCACTTATCTTCCGGTTGCGGCACAAACTGCAATGAGGTGCCATTGGTGCAATATCGTTTTCCTGTGGGTTGTGGCCCATCTTCAAACATATGTCCAATATGCGAGCGGCAAACCGCGCATAAAATCTCAACTTTTCGGGCAAAAAACGTGCGCTGAATCTCAAGCTTGACCGCGCTGCCCTGTGTTTTATCGTAAAAACTTGGCCAGCCTGAGCCAGATTCGAATTTATGCTGCGAGGAAAACAAGGTGGCCCCGCACCCCTTGCAAAGATACCGGCCGACATCTGCCAAAGTGTTATAGGGATGCGAAAAGGCGCGTTCGGTGCCTTTTTGCGCATCACGTGAAATTCGAGTTGGTTAAGCTCGTGCTGCCAGTCTCGCTCAGCATTTAAGGTGTCAGATGATTTGGACATGCTCAATCAGGAAAGTTTATATTCCCAACTAATTTGGGGCGCAGTGACGCAACAATCAAGTCTTTGCAAATTAGATTGCAGTGTTTATACGATAAATCCGAATTTGATGATCCAAAAACGCTGCAAAACCGTTGTTTCTGCGGCGCCTGCCCTTGTTGTTCGCGTTGAGACTGGGTCAAATTGGTCAACAGATTTTTGCGATTCGATTTGAACCGCATTTCAAGCGCTAGAAATCCACTCCGCGCAATCGCGAAGCGCGGCAAAATGCAAGAAATGCGTCCGCAGTGTAGGGGCGCGAAATGGAGAGTGATCGTTGTCCGACTTGCCGAATAATCACGCTTTGCTGCTGATCGCGCTGGCTCCCTTTATAACGGCGCTATTTGCGCATGGGGTCAATCGGTTTGCAAAGCCAGTTTCAGGTTGGATATTAGCAACGGTACCTGCTGCGATCTTTTTGGTGCTGACCACCTATATCGCTCAGATAGCGGCAGGCAGCACAGTTTCGTTTTCAATTACTTGGGTAAGCGCGAACTTTTATATTTTCCCGATCAATCTAAGTTTCTTTGTTGATGGCTTGTCGCTGATTTTTGCGTTGCTAATCTCGGGTATTGGTACGTTTATTGTCACTTATTCAGGTGGTTACCTGAAAGGTCACCGTCACCAGGGGCGGTTTTTCGCGTTCATTTTGATGTTTATGGGATCGATGTTGGGCCTTGTCTTGGCAGATAACATCATCACCCTGTTTGTTTTTTGGGAACTCACTTCGATTACCTCGTTTTTGCTGATTGGCTTCAATCACAATAAAGAGGCGTCGCGTCGCGCCGCGATACAAGCCCTAGTCATTACAGGCGGCGGTGGATTGCTATTGCTGTTCGGCTTATTGCTGATTATGGGCGTGACCGGCCACAGTGAACTTAGCACCTTGCTTCGCGATCAAAATGTTTTGCGCGACAGCCCCTTCTACTTGATGATCCTTTTGTTGGTGCTCGGCGGGGGCATTCACCAAATCAGCTCAGGTGCCCTTCCATTTCTGGTTGCCCAACGCAATGGAAGCGCCGACCCCTGTTTCAGCGTATCTGCACTCAGCGACAATGGTCAAAGCCGGTGTTTATCTCTTGGCGCGTATGAGCCCTGTGCTTAACGATACGGTTTATTGGAACACCATATTGCCGATTATGGGCGGCATCACTTTGTTGACTGGTGCCATCATGGCGCTGCGTCAAACTGATATGAAGCAGATGCTCGCTTACACCACTTTGGGCTCACTCGGCATGTTGGTGATGCTTTTGGGCCTCAGTGAGAAAGTCGCCATTTTGGCGGCGCTACTGTTCCTTGTTGCCCACGCTTTTTATAAAGGCGCCCTTTTTATGGTGGTTGGCGCAATCGATCATGAATCGGGGCACCCGCGACATCACTGAAGTCTCGGGGTCTGCGCTATAAATTGCCGTTCACCTTTATTGCGGCTGTGCTGGCGGCATATCCATGGCAGGTTTTCCAATTTCACTTGGATATTTTGCTAAGGAAGAGATCTACTTACTGTTTGGCCCGGAAAATATCTGGAGCATGCTGCTCGTGCTTGTCGCGCTCATCGGAAATGGCTTGATGATGGCAGCAGGGCTGGCAATCGCAATCAAACCATTCTTTGGCGCCAAATTGGAGACGCCAAAATCGCCTCACGAAGCACCACTCTCCATGATTTGGGGCCCGCTTGTGCTCGGCGTTTTGGGCTTTGCAGCGGGGTATTATATCACTGAGGTTGGCGAAGTGTTCTTTGCGCCGGCCGCAACTGCAGTTTATGCCAAGCTGGTTGAAACAAGCTTCAAACTCCATTTCGACTGGCTGCTCGTCGGTCTATCTGTGGCCACTTGGGTCGTCGGCACCATTGCATTCCTCCAACTTGACGCAATCCGGGGCTTCCTGCGTCGCGTCGCAGATGTATGGCGCTGGGGGCCAGATCAGGCTTCGACCAGTTTATGTTCGGGCTGATCCGGTTTGCCGATTGGATTACACGGTTATTCCACCACGGCCGCTTGGAATTCTATTTGATCTTGGTCTTTGTCTGCTTGGCTGGCGCCTTGTTCACCCCATTGATTATGCAAAATGCTCTGCCCGAAATTCCGCGACTGCCGAATCTGCGCTTCTATGAATGGGCGATCTTGGCAATTGCAGCAATTGGTTTGGGCGCGGTGATCATAGCCAAAACCCGTCTTGTAGCGATTGTGTCGTTGGGCATTCAGGCTTTGCGGTCGCCATGATTTTCCTTTTGTTTGGTGCGCCAGATTTGGGCTTCACCCAATTGATGGTCGAAACGCTTTCTGTGGTGATTTTGGCCCTGGTCATGACCAGGCTGCACCTGGATCAACGCGACGCCCGCGTGTTAGAGGAAGCAGTGCGCGATGGCGCAATTGCCATCGTTTGTGGCTTCGGCTTTGTGGCACTGCTCCTGGCGGTTCTCAGTGTCGAGCTAGATACAACTCTGTCGGAATTCTTTGTGGAGACCAGCGTGCCAATCGCTCACGGCCGAAACATCGTGAACGTTATCTTGGTCGATTATCGAGCTTTGGATACGCTTGGTGAAATCTCGGTCGTGATGACGGCAGGCATTGCTATTCTGGCCCTGATCGGCATCCGCTTGGGCGGGCCGAAACGTGGCGTCGGTGCGCCGAAAAAAATTGGCGCCGAAGCAAAGGCAGCCCAAACGCACAACACCGAGAAGCAAAGGAGCGCGCGCATGAATACGGTGATATTTAGAACCGTCGCCCCTTACCTTGCGGCATTGATGGTGCTTTTCTCCATTTTTGTTCTCTTGCGCGGCCACAATGAGCCGGGTGGGGGCTTTATTGGCGGCTTGATCGCCGCCTCCGCCATTGCGATTTATGGTATAGCAGCAGGTGTAGACGAAGTGCGAAAGGCACTTGTGTTCCACCCAATCGCCGTTGCTGGACTTGGTGTTTTTCTCGCAACCATCGCCGGGCTGATGTCGCTGTTTGTGGATGCGCCGTTCCTGAAGGGGCTATGGCTGTTCCTTGAATTAAGCGATGGCAGTGAGTTGGCGCTATCCACGCCCCTGTTGTTTGATATCGGCGTTTATTGCGTTGTTGTCGGGGGCGATTTCATCGATTGCGCTGGCGCTGGAAGAAGACGAGGAGTCACGCTGATGGAGATTGCACTCGCTTGCCTTGTTGGCTTGTTTTTCACCGTTGCTATTTATCTGCTTCTTTCGCGCTCACTTATCCGGATGTTGTTGGGCATTGCCATTATTGGCAATGGCGTCAACTTGATGATTTTTACGGTAGGACGTGTCACACGCGAGGTCCCGCCGATTGTTCCTGATGGCGAATATGCGCCGCTTGAGCCGATTGCAAACCCCCTGCCGCAGGCACTGATTTTGACGGCAATTGTGATTGGCTTTTCATTGTTCGCGTTCTTGTTGGTGCTGACCTATCGTGCCTATCAAGAACTGGATGCCGATAATACTGACACAATGCGCGTAGCGGAGCCTGAGGACAGTCCTCGGCCACCGCTGAGCTACTAGGAGACTTTGATGGCCAGTTCGTCGACGCCAAAAAATCTCGATTTACCGCCCGCTATGATTGAAGGTGCGACCCTGGCCGCCGATTGGGTTATTGTTTGGCCAATCGCGCTTCCAATGTTGGGCGCAGCTATTTTGCTTATGGCACGCAAGCGCCCAGAGTGGCAGTCGCCATTTGCCTTTGTGATCCTGCTGGCCACTCTGGTGGCAAACGTGATGCTGTTTTTGCGTGTGCAGGCAGAAGGACCGCTAAGCATGACCATGGGCAACTGGCTGCCGCCATTTGGCATCAGCTTGGTCGCAGACTCGCTTAGTGCCTTGTTCTCCATGGTGAGTGCCTTTATCTTGCTGATTGTCATCTTGTTCGTGCAGTCAGAAATTGAAACGCGCGAAAACAAATATGGCTATCATCCGCTTTTATTGTTGCTGTTAACCGGGGTTTCCGGTGGGTTTCTAACCGGTGACCTGTTCAACCTGTATGTGTGGTTCGAAGTGATGCTGATTGCATCATTTGGCTTGTTGGTGATCGGCGGGCGGAAAATCCAACTGGATGGCGCGGTTAAATATGGCTTTCTGAACTTCCTTGCGACCACCTTTTTCTTGATCGCGATTGGCTTGCTTTATGGCCTTGTGGGGCACCCCTAAATATGGCGGATATCGCATTGAAGGCGCCTCAAGTGCAGGGTGGGGCCATTGCGGCTGTGGCGGCTTTGTTCTTCCTGGCCTTCGCGATGAAAGCTGCGGCATTCCCGCTTAATTCTTGGCTACCCGCTTCTTATCATGCCCCAGACCCCGCGGTTTCGGCTGTGTTCGCTGGGTTGCTGACAAAGGTGGGCGTGTATGCGCTGGTTAGGACCCATTTGCTGCTGATCCCTCAATCCCACGCCGAGCTGCAATTGGTGATGGAAGTTGTTGCCGGCGCGACCCCTTATTTTGGCCCCGTTGGGTGCCATGGCGCAAACAAATGTGCGCCGCGCCCTCGGTTTTTTTGGTTATCGGCGGCATTGGCGCCATGATGGCCGGGTTGGCCATAGGCACGTCGCTCGGTGTGTTTGGCTTGGCGGCTTATGCCGTCAATTCCATGTTGGTGATGACAGCTCTGTATCTCGTTGTTGGCTTGGTTGAACGCATGGGCGGCACAAGCGATATTCGCAAGCTGGGCGGGCTTTATCGCGCCAATAGCTGGCTTTCTATCATGTTTATTGTACTGGTTTTTGCAGTTGCCGGGTTGCCCCATTCCTCGGTTTTTGGCCAAAATGATCTTGGTGCAGGCAGGCATCGGCGTCGAGAATTATTGGCTTGTCGGCCTCATTCTGCTCAATTCAATTCTGACCTCAATTGCAGGGTCCCGCTTGTGGGCGCATATATTCTGGCGAGATGGTCGAGAAGGTGTAAACTCTGAACAGATAAACACCAAAATTCGCCCCATTGCCGCAGCGCGCGATTGTGTGGGGCCTGTTGCCAACAGGGGCTTTGGTCGCCTCTATTGTGTTCGTTGGCCTATGGCCACAGCCTTTGTTTAGGGCCGGTGGTGGTGCTGCGTATGATGTGCAGGCGGCCCAACAATATGTCGGCGCGGTTTTTCAGGGCATACCTGAAAGTGAAGGAGAAGGCGAATGACACTTTTGCTTATTTCGGTGCTTTTGGCCCTGACTTGGGGCTGCGATCACGGGTACGTTTTCTCTTGGAAATCTTATTTTGGGCTTTGTTGTTGGCGGCGCGTCACTGTGGATGATCCGTTTGCAACTTGGCCAGACACAATTGTTGCGCAAAGTACCCAAAATCATCTCACTCGCAATTTTGTTTCTTTATGAGCTGATATTGAGTGCTTTCAAAGTTTTGGTTTTGGTGCTTTCGCCCAACATGCACAAAAAATTGCAGCCAGCGATCATTGCTTTTCCCCTGAAAGCAAAGTCAGACGCCGAAATTACCTTATTGGCAAATCTGATTACGCTGACGCCGGGCACGTTAAGCGTTGATGTTTCGCCTGATCGATCAAGCCTTTATGTGCATGCACTAGCAATGCCAGATAAAAAGCAGATGATTGAAGATATCGCCAACGGCTTTGAAGCAAAAATTATCGAGGTGTTTGAACCATGATGGGCGGCGCAGAATTCTTAGAGCTTTCAATCAATATTGCACTTGGATTGCTGAGCCTCGCTTTCTTGCTGGTGTTGGTGCGCATTATGCGGGGGCCAACTCTGCCAGACCGTATTTTGGCTCTTGATATGTTGCTGACCGTCGGGATTGGCTATATCGCGGTAATCGCGATTAAAACCGGCTATTCACTCTATCTGGATATAGCTATTTCGCTGGCACTTGTGGGCTTTTTGGCCACAGTCGCGTTCGCGCGCTTTGTGTTGCAACGCTGGAAAATTAAAGCTGAGCGCCTCGCAAACGACCACCGAGACATGGGAGTTGAAGAATGATTGAAGAGATCATTGCCTATCTAGTAGGAATCCTATTGATCATTGGCGCCATTTTTTCGCTGGGAGCCGCGATTGGGCTGCTGCGCCTACCTGACTTATACACACGTATGCACGCAGCATCCAAAGCGGGCACACTGGGTGCGGGCTTTGGCTTTATGGCAATTGCCTTAGCATCGCTTGAAGGGGTCTGTAGTGTTGCGCGCTATTGCAGGGGTTCGTATTTTTGTTGCTAACAGCACCAATTTCAGCCCCATTTGCTGGCACGTGCCGCCTACTTCGCTGGTTATAAACCTGCCGAGGTGACTAAGGTCGATGAAATGGATCCTAAATAAAAACAGATAGCTTTGGACGACTTGTCGCAGAAATAAAGAAAAAATTTGCAACTTTTGGTCGTTTATTGGTTGCATTTTGGACTTTTGGGTCATATTTAAGTGTTCAATATTAGCGACCGCTAAAACAGAAGCAATCTGCAGGAAATGGTTAAATAATGACTGAGCAACAAGATACTAATCAAGTTGACCTAAAAGCCGAAATTATTGAGCTAAGTACAGATATCGTAAGTGCTTACGTGGCGAACAACGCTGTAAGCCAAGCAGATTTGCCTAAATTGATTGCTGATGTGCATGCCACCCTTGCAGGTCTTGCGAATAGCCCAAGCGAAGCGGAACAGGAAAATCGTAAGCCTGCTGTGCCTGTCAAAAAAAATCAATTACACCAGATTACATAATTTGTTTGGAAGACGGCAAAAAGTTTAAATCATTGAAGCGCCACTTGCGCACACACTATGATTTGTCGCCAGAAGAATATCGTGAAAAATGGGGCTTGCCGAGCGACTATCCTATGGTCGCGCCAAACTACGCCGCAGCGCGCTCGCGTCTTGCTCGCGAGATGGGTTTGGGGACGGAAAGCAGGAAAATAATCTGCATATTCGATCGATTTTGAAGAAGGCCGGCGCCAAGTCGGCCTTTTTTTTATGTACCATTTAAAGTTGCATTTTTGGCTTGGGTTAATGGGTTTAACACATTGATTTTGCTATTAAACAATGGTTTACCGTTAATTTTAACTTAATAAACTTATCCCCGGTCCTTCCCATGTAGGTTATAGGAATATATACCTAAAATTGGGAATGATCATGCATATTTATCAAATTTACACATACAAAACACGGGTTGAAACTAACCTGAATGTCGACTCAATCCAGCTATTGGAAAGCGATCCTGAAGCGCAATTTGTCTTAAATCTTGTGGCGAGCGCTCGACAAGTGCACCCGTTTGCGCTGCTGAGCAAAAAGCGAGGTGACGAACGCGTCTGCCTTTCGCGCCAGATCGCAATGTATCTCACAAATGTGATTCTACGGCGCTCGCTTACCTACACCGGTGTGCTCTTTGATCGCGATCGCCGGACGGTTGCTTATGCGTGTGGGCGCATAGAGGATTTACGCGAGCGGCCGCACTTCGATCGGGTGTTAAGCTGTTTTGAACGGACGCTGATTTTGGCCAGTGAAGATATAAAGAATATTGAGGAGTGTGGCTGATGCGACAGATCAAAAGACAATTGAGGTTTGTGCGTTTGCTACACAAGGCCGGAAAGATCCAACGGGCAGGAGATTATTATCGTGTTTCAAATGGGCTAGAGACGGCATCGCTTGAGAGCCAATATCTAAAAGCGTTAGTGAGCCAAGGCGTTTTGGCGCAAAATGGAGATCAATTTAGCCTAACAGCAGAGACCGCGCACTGGATGCGCCGACAAAAACTGTGGCTAATGAGCTCTCAATCTCCGGCGGTTCCCGGTCGGTGCAAGCAGCCAACTGAAGAGAAATTGCCCATTGTTGGCAACGGACAACTTAACAGAATGTGCAACAGCCGTGGGGCCACATGGCGGCCTTTTGACCGAAGATCATATATGGGCTGCAAACCGTTTGGAAAGGCTCGTGGAACGCGCCATGCTGACCCCGCAGATCACGCGCGATTATTGTCGATTAAACACCGCGCTTGGGGCAAACAAGATCGGCCGGACAAAATGACATTAGCGATATGGCTGCGGATGCCCGGAAGGAGTTGGCGAGCCTTTACGATCAATTGCCCGCAGATTGCATCAATCTGCTGGTCGACGTGTGTGGGTTTTCAAAAGGATTGCAAGAAGTTGAAACCAGCCGTAAGTGGCCCCGCAGAAGCGCAAAGCTAGTGGCAAAAATCGGCTTGGATCAACTCGGTGCAATATGGGGGATTGGCCAGCTCACTATCGCCGACCGACGGCGAAAAGGATAAATCAGGTGCAGGTGCGGCGAGAGCGCTTTTAACCTGCTGCCGCCACCGCCTCAACGCGTTGGATCATCGCTCTTAAACCGTTGGCCCGTTGGGTCGTCAAATGCTCCTGCAGGCCAATGGCCGCAAAATCCTGTTCTGCATCGAGCTGGGCGATTTGCTCTTTTCTGTGACCCGAAAAATACGCGATCACGATAGCAACCAAACCCTTTACGATCATCGCGTCGCTGTCGCCTTTGAGGACCAAAACACGTTCACCATCTTTTTCTTCAAACTCAGAGGTTAGCCAAACTTGGGAAACGCATCCCTCAACTTTGTTTGCGGGGCTATAAGCCTCTTCGGGCAAGCCGGGCAGGGATTGGCCCAACTCGATGACATATTTATATCGATCTTCCCAATCATCCAAAAATTCGAGATTTTCTTTGATGTCATCAAATGTCATGGCGCACTCCTTTGCCCAGATTTGATAACTAAATCAGATCGATTTGACCACCCGGAGGCACAAAAAAGAGCCGTGGCACCCGGGGGAAGGTGCACGGCTCAGAATAAGACCGCATTTGGAGTAGCATCGGGGGAAGTGATGCGGTCTTGTTTAGTTATCCAGCCCAAGCGGGACGCGGTGGCGGCACGGGGAAGTTCGCCATCCCATCTGAAAGGGCCGGGGTATTCGACGGCTTGGAGGCCAAAGCACTGGCGACAACAAGGTGTTTCATGCTGTTGCAACCAATATCGGTACAGTCGAGACGATCCGCATGTTGGACAACAAGCTCAGTGGCCCCGTTGACCGCTGCACTCGCCAAAGCTTGCGAGGCCTGTTCCGGTTCAAATGCGAAGGGTTTGATCACAAGAAATCCGATCAATAGCCAAAATGAACAACGCAATAAAAACAATTTGGCCCCCTAATTCTCGACTTTTAAAAACTCATTGAAAGCAAACTAACTCACAGTTGTGAAACCGAAATTCAGAAATTCGATAAAATTTTATACAAATTTGATTTTGTCCAAATTTTGCCAGTATGCAGGATATTGAACGGCAAAAAATATTGGAGGTGCTAACAGTGGATAACCCTTTGGCGTCTCGCGACTGACCGACCTTTTAGTGAGCGACGCAGCCGTCAGTTCAGGCATTAATATGAGGCGATGACATTTTTATGCCGATCAGCAAACGGAACTATTCTTTCTGATTTGCGTTGGCACATAGAGGGCACGATCTGTCTGCCCGTTCTCGCACGCTGAGCTTTTTGGAGGATTATCCTGCCAATGCTGGATTGGGTTCTTGCCAATAGCCAATTTGTAAACATGGCCATCAATTTGGCCATGCTGTTTGTTTGGGTAGGTTATTTGCAGGTTTTTGTTTCCAGCTATCATCGACAAACCCGTCCCAAAATTATGATTACCCGTAGCGGCGTGGTGAGCGTGGAATCCCGTTGCCTGGTGTGCAATATGAGTACTGAAGCGACCTATTTAATGAGTATTCTTATTGAGTTGGAAACCCATGATGGCTCAAAAAGCTATCCGATTACCGAGATTGAAGGGTTTGAAAACTCTGACAAACCCTCAGATGACCATATCCAAAGTCGGCAAGGTCCGTTGGATCCCGGCAAGGTAAGAGACATGGGCTCATTTAAGGAAATGATTGCAAACGCGCTGGGACAGAAAAACGGCACACTGGCTGCTGAGCAGCAAGAATGGCCCGCGATCAAGAGCCTAAAGGTAACAGCGATCGCGAGCTATAGCTCAGAAGAGCTGCCGGTAGGTGCCTCTCGCCGTTTTAAGGTGGTGCAGAAAAAGGATGCATGGGAGGTGCATCCCTATAGCAGTGAGGCACGCCAGATCCGATCGCGCGCAGAGCGGAAAGAACTTCGCCGCTTGCTGGAAGCGACGCTTAGATAGCTATTAAGAGACCGCTTCGCTAACGCTTTCTTGAGGCCGATGGCCTCGCCCAGCATGGCACAACACTTTGTTTACCACACTAGATAAAAGTGTTGCTAAATCAGTCCTTTTCGCTGGTTGGGTGGTGTGTGTTTAATCCCCCTTTAGATTCTTATTGTCATGGTGGGGCCAACCAAAAAAAGGCATCAAGCGGAAAAGTAATGCGTAATCCCTTGACCATGATACAAGAGGCGTATCGGTCACCCCGAAATGGGGCCGTTCATGACAGCGTCGATGAGCTGCGACAAAGAGTTATCCAAACCAACGCGGTTCTGGGGCTTGCTCTCGTTGCGTTGGCTGCACCGTTTGCAGTGATGCTGGCGTTGCGTCACGACATGCAGTTGGTGCTGCACGCAATTCCTTTGACCATCGGATCGCTGATGTCGTGGCAACTGGCGCGCAACGGTAACGTGCGCTGGGCGATGCTTTTCCAGTTACTCGCCCTTACAAGCATGGGCGCCTGCATAACAATGTTGAATGTGCAAGCTGGTGCAATTGGCATGACAGTTGCCGCTATCGCAGGTCTTTACGCATATTTATTGGGCGACACCAAAACCACTAAAGCGGTTCTTGCAATCGCTATCGTAGGCTTTTTGGTGCAGGGCGGTTTCATGATCCAGGTGGCCGGCTTTGACCCGCGGCATGCTGCCCAACATATCGACCTATCCGTGCTTTATGTGATGATTCCTTTGGCTTTTGTTGCGATGTCTTTGGCCTTGCTGCGCGAAGCCTACTACACACATTCAAAAGCCAGGTACGCGCCTTCAAGCATCTGGTTGAGAGCGTCCATGACGCCGTCGCCAAATATACAAGCACGGGCGACCTCACCTATCTTTCCCACACAGCGGAATCATTCTTCGGGTGCAAGCGTTATGAACTGGCCGGCAGTGGTTTTGTTGAGCGTATTCATGTCTTAGACCGCCCTGGTTATCTCAAGGCGCTAGACGAGGCCCGTGTAAAAGGCAAACCCCGCAGCGTGGAAATGCGAATGCAGTGTCGGCGCGACGATCAATACAGTTTTGTTTGGGTCGAAGCCTCCTTGTCACCTGTGCAGGAGAAACAGCAAAGCGTGCCGGGGCATGAAGTTGTGGTTATCTTCCGCGATATTACGCAGCGCAAAGATCAAGAAGTGTTCACGCAAAAGGCGCACCAAGCTGCGGAGAACGCGAACCAGTCAAAATCACGTTTTTTGGCCACAATGGGCCACGAGTTGCGCACGCCGCTTAACGCTGTCGTTGGGTTTTCCGATATGATGCTGAGCGATATCGGCGGTGAGCTAAGCAAAGACCACCAAGAATATGTAACGTTGATTCGTCAAAGCGGTATGCACCTACTGGACACGGTTAATATGCTTTTGGATATGTCAAAAATCGAAGCAGGCAAATTCGAGTTGCAAACCAGTCAGTTTGAACCGACCTCTCTGATTGAGCCATGCTTTTCGATTGTAGCAGGTGCTGCACAGGCCAAAAACATCACACTCGCAGCGGAGCAGGGCACAATGCTGCCCCCAATGATGGCGGATGAGCGCGCGTGTCGCCAGATTTTGATTAACTTGCTGTCGAATGCGATCAAGTTTAGCCCAGAAGGGGCGACGGTGACTTTGCGGATTCGGCCCAAGGGAACACGCATTGAAATGAGCGTTTTGGACCAAGGAATCGGCATCGCGCAGAATGACATCGAGCGCATCGGAGAGCCATTCTTCCAAGCAAATAATGGCCTTGCACGCGAATATGAAGGCACAGGATTGGGGCTATCGATTGTGCAGGGCCTTACGGCATTGCACGGCGGCGAGTTTAAAATTAAATCGCGCCTGAAAAAGGGAACGACCATAAGTGTGTTGTTGCCTTTGGACGCAGAGGAGGCAATGGATTCCGTCGCGGATAATGTCGAAACAATTAGCGATATGCAATTCAAACTCGAGCGGAACGCGCCGCCAAAGAAGCCGAACAAGAAAAAGCCGCAAAAGTAAGCTAAAAGAGGACCGGGGATATGAGCGCATATAGCGTTGGACATTCAGGAGACGAGCGAGATATTCAAGGGATCACCATGCAGATTTTGAATGGCGCGTGGACCTTCGTGCGCACGCACCCGACAAACACTATTTGCACCGTGCTGCTCACCGTTGGCATTGGCGTTTCTGGTTGGAATGCGCTTTACGGTCAAAAAAAACCTGCATCCTGCACCCTTTTGGGGCGCGGTCGATACAGAAGCTCAAAGCGAAATGTCGGTGACGCCACCGACCATCGTTCCGCCAGCGCCAAGTCAGCGCAGTGTGCAAACGCAGCCTGTTCCGGCAACAGATAATGCGCCAACCAGCTCGATTTCAGCGCCAACGGCTCAGCCTACTCCTATCCCTGCGGAAGTAACCGGCAATCCGACCACATTTAGAGTACAAAAGAATTTGGCCCAACTCGGCATATTCAAAGAAAAAGTGGATGGCTATTATGGCCCTAAAACCGCGACAGCTATTCGCGCTTTTGAAAGCCAATATGGGCTAACACCAACTGGCGCCGTGAGCGACGAACTCCTTGTAAAGCTTGAAAGTGTTGTGGGCGGCGACCCCGGCACAAAGCCTAGCAGCACACCTGCGGCGAGTGTCAGCAATGACCCTTTGGCTGAAATTGCAATGCGCGCTGCGAACGATGAACCGGAAACTGTGTCCCAAAGCTATTCGCGCGAATATGTGATTAAGATACAAAAAGGGCTTTATTCACTCGGTTTCTTGCAAGGCGCCATTGACGGGGTGCCCGGCGCTCAGACAGAACGGGCTATCCGCCAATTCGAGGTTTTTAACAATTATCGTGAAACCGGTGAAATCTCGCCCGAATTGTTTGATATGCTACTTGCTGCGAACGCCAGCTTTGAATAGCACCAGTAGCAAATGAAACGCTTACGCGCAGATATTTGGGTGTCTGCCTTTGTGCGGCTGCATATCCAGCGAGGAAACATGTGCGTTGTCCGCCAGCGGGGCGACGATGTCGCAGGACAAATCTGGGTGGAAGTTGATCATTTAGACGGCAACTGCAGTCTTTTCGTGCCAGCTATGCAGCTAGATTCAGACGGACATGAACGCGTGTTTGAATCGCGTTTTGATCACGCGCCGCATCAGGAGGTGAATGCCCGTATCCAACAGGAACAAGCCTTTGACCCCGATTTTTGGGTAATCAGCCTAGAGACTCGTGACACCGATATAGGTTTAGATTTGGCTGGAATACAATCCTAACGCGCGTTGCGCAATCGGCTGACGGCATTTGCCGCGCGGTCCAACACATCTGATGTTTGTGCGCGCTGTTTTGCAGCTGACGCCGCGGCCAATGTGCGGATGCTCTGGCGTCCCCGCCGGCATATGTTCATTTGATCTGTCCAGGTCGCTCAGTTCAACATCACCGCGCCAAAGCGACAAGATAAACACCATTGCCTCCGGCTTCAAATGTTGGAACAAATGCGCATATTGTTTGAGATCTTTTGAGTTGTCGCGATCACGCGAACTTGCATGGATAAGCACCTTTAGCCCATCCTGTGCCTTGCAGCCGAATGCCCGCAAAACCACAAACAAGGCCGCCCCGCTTACATCGTGAGCGATCTCACCACATTTCAGTTCATCAAGTCCAGTGACTTGAGTCAGCAAACGCGTGACTTTTGGGCGCTGGTTTTTCGACAAGAGTTTCATCATGGCCTGAGTGAATTCGCTGGTCGCTACCGAGATGTGTTCAAAGGTGCGGTGCATCGGCGTTTTAGGTGTGTAGCGATTCTCAAACGCGGCCAGAACCTTTATTCGGTCTGATTCTTTAAGGTCGAAAAAGGCATGCAGCAAATAGGCCTTATCAAAATCATCCCGTGCCGCGAGCGACCAAGCAACCTTTTGATCCATGCCTGCTGCTTTAGAGATAGCGCGCAGATAAGGGCCCTTAAATTCGATAGATGGGTTGGCAGCCAAGGCGCGGTAAACCTTGCGGCTATTGATCGGAAAGAGCGTTGCGACCATTTTTTTTGCTTAGGTTCGGCCGGGTGGCTATCTTTGCAATTTGATCAGCATCGTTCTTGGCAATGATTGATAATAGTATGTCGTCAGAGACATCTTCAGCTTCTGCCAAAAACTGATCCACATCCTCGCCAATATTGTCCATCACCAAGCGTTCAAGCTTTGGCGAAAGGTGAGGGGCATTAATGAGTTTAAGTGCCGCCTTTGTGCGGGCCTCCGATTCGGCAGAAGGAAACAGCCGTTCTGCCAATGCTTCGAACTGTTGCAGCTCCGCGTAGTCAGGCTTGGGCCGTTGGGCAAATGCGTCGCAAGCGGCCACCAACAGGGTGTTCGCGCGTTCAATGCCGCCGTTCTCAATTAACAATTTAAACGTTTCGTAGGGTTGGAAGCCGATCATCTCTTGCCTGATTTTACCAAAGTGGGTCAAAACAAATCACTTACCCACTTTTTTTCATTAATTCGTTAGCAGACTATTAACCTTGACGATTTCTTAATCATTTTTGCACAAAGATTAACATGTTCGTATTTAGGATTGTGAGTATCGAGAGCTTTATGACGACATAGACACAGATTTTTTCAAAGAGGCCCCCATGGGGAAAGTATTATTTTTTTCAACCGCAGCGCCGAATTTCGCGAGATCATAAAATAAGTGGGAACGCGGAAAATATCGTTATTTTTCCAGGTGTACGTTATGAACGAGCCAATCGCGCAAGTAATGAAAAACGCCGGAAAAACAAAGTGCGCAAGCCGCACTAACGTTAAGGCATTGCTGACATTGTTGGTGCCGCTGCTAGCACTGAACGCGTGCGCGCGTCCGGTGGGCGACTTTGGCCGCGCCGACGAAAGTGTCATTCATGATGAAATATTACCACGTGTGGGCGCCATGTCTGCCAGTCAACGTGGCGAGCCTGTGTCTAGGTTTATCTTAACTGATGAAGAAAAGCTCATGCGCAATCGCGTTTGGCGATTCCTTATTGCCCCCTCACGCCAATGACTGGATGTTTGACGCCGCAGTTGAACTGCAGCGCACCCGGCTAACCGAACCAACAGATCTAAACTACACTACAGATCGCTATTACACACATCTGCGCCTCGCCGAATATAATTCGACGACAACAAGATATGTCACAATTGCCGAAGATGCCGGTAACGATCTCAAAACAGTGCCAGGCACGTTCAACGCTATTTGTGAAGTTATAGAAATTGAACGTCGCCGGTCGGTTGCGCTGAAGGGACTTTATCCCAACAATGACGCGGTGCGCAAAGAAGTGCGCGCGCGTGAATTCGAGAATGCCAATGTTGTCGCCTGGTTCACAAGGGCGCTGGACTATCGTTACAAAAGCTATGACGTGGCGTTAAACCGATTGCTGGTGGAAACACCGCACCAAGAGGCTGGGCTATCAAATGTGGCACTGAACCGATTGGCAGTCTTTGTCGATAGGGCAAAGCAGGGTGAGTTCTGTGATCCGTTTACGGATCAAACCTATTCGGCGCATCAGGAGCTACCCGCGCTCCAATCCCGCTATGAAGATATGGATTATGACACACCAGAAGAAGCCGAAATCCTTAAATAGCAGCATCATAGCTGCAGCTGATTTGGCCAAGTGCATCGTTAAAGCGTGGCCGCAAGGCCTCATGTTCGGGCCAAAGACGCACGATGGCAGTGAGTTGATCCGTCGGGGCATTCACGATTAAAAAACCTTGGCCAATTTCCAGGCCTTCCTCTGCCAAAAGCCGCGACTGAGCGGGGTTGAACACACCGATTTTAACTTCATCACCACTGCCTGCGCGGCTGGTGGTTGAGTAAATTACGCGCCCATCGCGTGCTGCAATTGCCACCGACCAAAAGCTGTGCGGCAGTTTGCCATCAATGAATACTGGCCCACGTGCCAAATCAAATTGACAGATGCCATAGCTTAGCGCTGGATCAAGCTGCAAGGCTCGGCTCAGCTCATTTTTGTCTGGATCTAGAGTGATAAAGGCTTGGTCTGGGGCGATACTGGCAAGGCGAGACCAAGCATCTTTTTCCGCAAAACTGGGCACAAGCAAAATTACACTTAAGTGAATGATGCCGCCTAGAACAAGTCCTGCGAGAAGCCAGAGCGCAAATCGAGCCATCAACACGCCTCCAATATCACTTGCGGCAGCGAGATTTCTTCAGATCCTAGGCTCGTGAATGCATTGGTGTCGTACAAAGTGAGCAGCAATTCAATCCGATCGAGCCCATCCGTATTGACCCAATTGCCAGGTCTGACACCCGGAGAAATTGTCAATTCGAATGCGCCGTCTGTCGCAAACTGCATTTGACCGCTCTCCGCATACCCATAGACCTGGTTTGAGCCGGGATCGCGGACCTGAATGGTCCAAAGTGAGTGGTTGGGCATATGGCCGCTTAATCCATATTGGCAGCGACCATTTAAAGGGGCTCCTTCGGTATCTTTTGCGCAAAAACCTGACCCCTTCACCCTTGCCCAAAGGCAGAATGCCTTGCCGTGCCAAATGCGCGCGGGCGTAAGGATCAATTTGGGGCAGTGCCAGTTCAGGCCAGCCGGACCAGACCCCATAATGTGTGGCGGTGAGTTCACGGCCTTGCTCTAAGCTAAAATAGCTCAACCCAAATCCCACACCCAATGCGGTGATCACCAAAACAAGAGGATAGATTAGTTGCTTCACAGTTTGGCCGCTCCACCATTTGGAAGCGCCGCGCGACGTTGGGTTTCTGGGGCCAATTCCACTTCGATGGACGTGTGCAACTGTTCAAACAGCCGATGAAGATCCCTTAGTTTTTCGCCCGCGCCTGGTGTTAAAGACGGTGGACGCTGCAACACAGGCTCGCCATCTTCGCCAAGGCCATCTGCCGGAATAACGGGGTCTTCAATACGTTGGAATTCTGCGCCAGACAGATCTTTGACATCTACGTTGGAATGGGCATATGCCATAAACTTTTGCCAGGTTTGTGCGGGCAAACGACCACCAGTTAGATTGTTCGTACGGCTATAATTGTCATTCCCATACCAGACGGCTGCAACATAATTGCCTGTATACCCGCAAAACCATGCATCACGATACGATTGCGTGGTACCCGTTTTACCAGACGCTGGCGTGCCGGGCACCTCCGCGCGGCGACCTGTGCCCGAGGTGACGACCGAGCGCAACATCTCATTCATTCCCGTCACCGTACGTTCACTCAAAATTCGTTCAGGTGGTGGATTATTTCGTGCGTCGTAAATGGTTTTGCCACGAAGTGTGGTGATCCGACTAATGCCAAAGGCTTTGGCACGATAGCCACCGTTCGCAAACACCGCATAGGACGAAGCCATATCTATCACGCTTGTCGAAATTACACCCAAGGGCAGGGAACGCGTGACTGGAAAATCATTTTCAATGCCCATTTTGTGCGCCAACTCCGCGATTGGGCCGCGGCCCGTAGACTGAGATAGCCGAACAGGAACTGTATTGATCGAGCGTGTTAGGGCATTTTTCAACGTCACACGACCAGCATAGGAGCGCCCATAATTTCGCGGGCACCAATCGCCAATACAGATTGGAGAATCCGTGATGACCGTATCGGGCGAGAAGCGCCCTGTCTCAAGTGCTGTGGCGTAGACAAAGGGGTTTGAATGAAGATCCAGGTTGCCGCTCCGAATTGGTGGAGCGGTTAAATTGGCTCTTGCCATAGTCGGTGCCGCCCACCATGGCGCGCACCGCGCCATTCGGTTCGAGCACCACCATGGCGCCTTCGCTAACCCGATATGCTTGGCCTTCCTCGCGCAAAACCGAAGTCACACTGTCTTCAGCGTGGCTTTGCAGTACCGGATCAATTGTTGTCCGCACGACAAAGCTGACGGATTCATTTTCGTTGGCCACAAGTTGCTTTACATTTTCAAATGCCCAATCCAAAAAATAGTTTGGTGAATCTATCTCGTTTTGCCGTTCGATAGGAGTCGCAGGCGCTCGCCGTGCGGCGGTAACTTGACCCTCAGTGAGAAAACCTGCCTGAACCATATTGGTAAGAACTTCATTCGCACGCCCGCGCGCGGCAGCCAAATCCACATGTGGCGCATATTTGGTGGGCGCTTTAAACAGTCCGGCCAACATTGCCGATTCCGACAAGGAGATATCCTGTACCTTTTTGCCGAAATAATACTCGCTAGCGGCCGCGACGCCAAAATTACCGCCGCCCATATAGGCGCGGTCGAAATAGAGTTTTAGGATTTGATCCTTTGTATAATGTGTTTCGAGCCAAAGCGCTAAAAACGCTTCCTTGATTTTACGTTCAAAGGTCCGCTCGGAAGTCAGAAACAGGTTTTTCGCCAATTGCTGCGTGATAGAGGAGCCACCTTCAACCACAGAGTTGGCGCGAACATTGGTGATCATCGCGCGTGTTATGCCGACCAAATCGATACCAAAATGGTCGTAAAAACGCCGATCTTCTGTCGCTAGTGCTGCTTGGATCATATAGGTCGGCAGGGTCTCTAACGGAACGGAA
>LLEO01000047.1_pt1 | contig 23193 bp, 30 predicted proteins | sample 595861 | NCBI WGS metagenome assembly LLEO01 (sample SAMN02919315, study PRJNA255460) | bioreactor metagenome | biome: chemostat; feature: culture 2012_25.1; material: sediment; isolation source: day35 25degC chemostat 2012 inoculated with Wadden Sea sediment taken from... | place: Germany: Bremen ... | reverse complement strand
CGCGCGTTGGCGCGTCGGTCCATCGAAGTGCTCGATGGGTTGAGCAAGGGCTCGGCGCTCACGGATGCTGTGGTCGAGCATTTGGGCGGCGATCAAAACAGCTTGATGGCGTGGTCGTTCAGCGCCTGGCCGAAAGATTTTGCCAGCCTCGCGCCTTTTGTGGTGGAACATTTTGAACAAAATGATCCAATTGCTGAAGAATTGATGCAGTTCGAATTTGAACAGATTGAACAGTTTATCACTTGGTTTAAGGCACGCGGCGCGCAAAAACTGGCCATTGTTGGAGGTTTGGGTGAGCGCTTATTGCCAATGCTGTCCGAGCGGTTTGGCAACTATGTGCAAGCGGCTAAGTCTGACGCCCAAAACGGGGCACTGTTAATGGCTCAAAAAGCGGCCTAACACCAGCTTTTAAGCCACGTTTAGCGTGGCAAACGAAAGGAACTTTTATGTCCGCCCGTATCATTCCGGTTGTTCCCTTTGACTATGTGGTGTTTGGCGCCACTGGCGACCTTTCGCAGCGGAAGCTGATCCCCGCGCTTTATTATCGCTTTTACGATGGCAGTTTGACACAAATTCACGCATCATCGGCGTTTCGCGATCAGAAATGAGCAATGAAGAATTTCAAAAATTCGCGCGCGACGCGGTGGTCGAATTCGTTGATGACGACCACATTGATGAAAAAATGCTAGATGATTTCATCGGCTGCTTTTCTTACCTTGCCAATGATGTGACCGACCGAAGCGGTTGGGCCGAACTCAGCGCGTCCCTGCGCAACGAGCCAGAAGTCGTCCGCGCCTTTTATCTTGCCGTCGCACCGTTTTTGTTCGCCCCGATTTGCGATTACCTCTCAAGCCAGAATTATTGGACGCCAGATGCCCGTGTGGTGCTGGAAAAGCCCCTTGGCCGTGATCTGCAATCGTCCATTGAAATCAACGACACCGTCGCCGAGGTTTTCCGCGAAGATCAGGTTTATCGGATCGATCACTATTTGGGCAAAGAGACAGTGCAAAATCTGTTGGCGTTGCGCTTTGCCAATGCCTTGTTTGAACCGATCTGGAATTCTGCCCATATCGACCACATCCAAATCACGGTGGCTGAATCAGTGGGCGCGGGTGGCCGGTCTTATTATGAAAAATCAGGCGCTTTGCGCGACATGGTGCAAAACCATTTGCTCCAGCTTTTATGTCTTGTGGCAATGGAGCCGCCTGCCTCTGATGAGGCCAATGCATTGCGCGATGAAAAGCTGAAAGTGCTGCGTGCGCTCAAGCCTATTGTTGGCGAAGGTGTGCACAAGCAAACCGTGCGCGGCCAATATCGTGGCGTCAGCTCCGAGGACACAAAAGTGCCTGGCTATGCCGAAGAGTTGGGCGAAGGCGTCAACTCAACAACCGAGACCTTTGTCGCCATCAAAGCCGAAGTGGAAAACTGGCGCTGGAATGGCGTGCCGTTTTATATGCGCACGGGCAAGCGCATGGCGCGCCGCGCGTCAGAAATCATCATCCAGTTTCGCGAAATTCCGCACTCGATCTTTTCTCGTTCCGAGGGCGTGCCCGCCCCCAACCGGATGGTGATCCGCTTGCAGCCGGATGAAGGTGTAAAACTGTTCTTGATGATTAAGGATCCTGGCCCCGGCGGCATGCGCTTGCGCCAAGTGCCATTGAACCTTAGCTTTGCTGATACGTTTACCCAACGAACCCCCGAGGCCTATGAGCGGTTGCTCATGGATGTGGTGCGGGGCAATCAAACCTTGTTTATGCGCCGCGATGAATTGGAAGCGGCCTGGGGGATTGGATTGATCCGATCCGTGAGGCGTGGACAATGACGCAACACCACTTCATGGCTACACGGCGGGCACTTGGGGTCCAACAAGCTCTGTGGCGCTCATTGAGCGCGATGGCCGCACATGGCACGAAGAGCTTGATGATCCCAAAGCGATATAGGTGAACAAATGGCAGATGTGATCGGTCATAATTTTGAAAGCAAAGCGCAATTGGCAAAGTCGCTGGCGTTTCGCGTCGCGACAGAGTTAAGGCGCGAGATTGAAGCAGCAGGCAAGGCCAGCATGTTGGTATCAGGCGGGGTCCACGCCTAAAGCGTTTTTCGCCGCACTCAGCCAGGAGGAATTGGATTGGTCGCGCGTGACCATTTCGTTGGTCGATGAGCGTTGGGTTTCGCCCAGCTCTGATCGCTCAAACGCCAAGCTGGTTGCCGAGAATTTGCTGCGGGACAAAGCCGCTGACGCGTCGTTTTTGCCGCTCTATGTTGATGGACAATCAGCGCAAGAGGGCGCACACTCCCTCGCAACCCAGTTTGAGGCAATGCATAAGCCCTACACAGTTGTGATTTTGGGCATGGGCACCGATGGGCATACGGCGTCATTCTTCCCTGAGGGCGATCAATTGGCCGAAGCGATTGACCTGAAAAATCAAAACACGTTTACCGCCATTGAAGCCCCTGGGGCTGGCGAACCGCGCATCACCTTCACGCTGGCTCAATTGCTGCAGTCAAGCTTTTTGGCGCTGCACATTGAAGGCGATGAAAAGAAAAATGTGCTGAAAACAGCACTTGGCGAAGGCGAGATTGCAGAAATGCCCATCCGCGCCGTGCTTCGTCAAACCTTAAAAGAACTCAATATCTTCTGGTGTCCGTAGGGTCGCAACCCAACATCCTTTGTCCCCAGTAAGGTCGCACTGATAAATCCAAAGGAGCATAGCAATGAGCGTCAATCAAACGATCCGTGATGTGACTGACCGCATCACCAAACGCAGCGAAAAAACCCGACGGATTTATCTGGACCGTATGGACGCCGCCGCAAAACAAGGTGTGCACCGCACAGCCCTTTCTTGTGGTAATCTGGCCCACGGCTTTGCCGCGTGTGGGGCAGGGGATAAAGAAAAGCTAAGTGATGAAATCACGCCGAACATTGGCATCATCACCGCCTATAACGACATGTTGTCGGCGCATGCGCCCTATAAGGACTATCCCGATCAGATCAAGGCTGCGGCAGAAGAAGCTGGCGCCGTGGCGCAGGTCGCCAGTGGCGTACCTGCCATGTGCGACGGGGTTACTCAGGGGCAGCCGGGTATGGATCTTTCACTGTTCTCGCGTGATGTGATTGCGTTGGCCGCCGGGGTTGGCCTCAGCCATAATATGTTTGATGCGGCCATGTTCCTTGGCATTTGCGACAAGATCGTGCCCGGCTTGGTGATCGCCGCGCTGAGTTTTGGGCATATTCCAGCTGTGTTTGTGCCGGCTGGGCCCATGCCATCTGGCTTGCCCAATGATGAAAAAGCGCGCATTCGCCAGCTATACGCTGAAGGCAAAGTGGGCCGCGATGAATTGCTTAAAGCTGAAAGCGAAAGCTATCATTCGCCGGGCACCTGCACCTTTTATGGCACCGCCAACACCAACCAAATGCTGATGGAAATTATGGGCCTGCAATTGCCAGGCTCCAGCTTCGTCAATCCGGGCACCCCTATGCGCGATGCGCTAACCAAAGAAGCGACACGCCGTGCCTTGGCGATCACGGCGCTGGGCAATGAATTTACCCCTGCGAGCCAGGTGGTGGACGAAAAAGCAATTGTGAACGGCATGATTGGGTTGCACTCAACAGGCGGTTCAACCAACCACACGATCCATTTGATCGCCATGGCGGCAGCCGCAGGCATTCAAATCAATTGGCAGGACATGTCTGACCTGTCAGATGTGGCACCATTGCTGACCCGGGTTTATCCAAACGGCATGGCCGATGTGAACCATTTCCACGCCGCAGGCGGCATGGGCTTTTTGATCGACCAGTTGCTGAACGCCGGTTTGGCACATGATGATGTGAAAACCATCTGGGGGTCTGGCTTGCACGTTTATGCGCAAGAGCCAAAGCTTATCGATGACCGCATCATGATGGAACCAGCGGCCAAAGAATCTGGCAATGAAAATGTCCTGACCCCTTGCAACAAACCCTTTGCCAAAAATGGTGGCTTGAAATTGCTCAAGGGCAATCTGGGTCAGTCTGTGATTAAAATCTCTGCAGTGAAACAGGAGCATCGCGTGGTGGAAGCACCCGCCAAAGTGTTCCATTCGCAAGATGAGTTGAACGACGCTTTTAAAGCGGGCGAGTTGAACGAAGATGTGGTGGCTGTTGTACGCTTTTCGGGGCCAAAAGCCATTGGCATGCCAGAATTGCATAAACTGACGCCGCCGCTGTCTGTGTTGCAAAACCGGGGCATCAAAGTCGCTTGATCACAGATGGCCGCATGTCTGGCGCGTCAGGCAAGGTGCCTGCCGCAATTCACATGACGCCCGAGGCTGTAGATGGCGGCCCTATCGCGAAAATAAAAGATGGCGACATTATCCGTCTGGACGCGGAAAATGGTGTGTTGGAAGTGCTTGTGGATCAAGCCGAGTTTGACGCACGCCCAGTGGCCACGCAAGATTTGAGCGCCTCGCATTATGGCTTGGGCCGCGAACTGTTCACGGGCATGCGCCAATTGGTCGGGGCAGCTGATCATGGCGCCAGCGCGCTGGGTCAATTGATCAAGTAAGACTTGAAATTTTTAAATTAATAACTAGATTCCCTCTCAATGATTTTTGAGAGGGAATTGCCATGTTTAGGTCACTGCGCATCATATTGTTGGTTCTTGTTGTCCCATTGATTTTGGTGGGGTGCATGTCGCTCAACACACTTGGTACCATTCAAACCATGTCCAAACTCGATGTGGTGGAGGACCCCGATTGAGGATATGGTGTTTGCGGTAGAGGCCGACGCTAATCTGAAGCCGCTTCCGGAGCAAACCCAGTTTGTCTTTTCCCTTACACCCGAAGGCGGTACCACGCAAAAAACAAGGGCGAACCTGCGCCTGGCAACCGCAAATGAAATGCCCCGCGCCCTAAAGCCCGCCGCACAAGGAAAATTGCTAAGCATTTTCGTGTTTCCTGAAGCTGCAAAAGAAAAACTGCGCGCCGTGCAAGCGGACGTGCGCCGCTTTAAGGCACAAAACATCAAAGGTAGCCTCGCGATAGGCGTCGAACCTGCCTTTTGCACAACCAATTCACAAGTGCCTGAGAACTCAAAATTCAGTGTGTTTGTGGCGCGTTCCACCCAAGAAGCGCTGATGCCTTTGTTGGCTGGCGCAAAGCTGGCGGACTTGGAAAATAATGCCGGGCCGAAATCCTTGCCTATGTGCGAATAGTTGGGGCCCAGTTCGCGGGGTCAGTCAAATAGGTCCGCGCAAATATCAATAAAGTGATTGTTGATGGTGGAGAAATGCGCGCCATCTTCAACCAAATGCAGTTGGCTTTGCGGTAGATGCTGGTCCAGAAAGCGGCCCATGGCGGGCGGCACCATCACATCATATTGCCCATACCAAAGCGAAACTGGCAGGGCGATGTCCTCGAGCGCAAACCCCCAAGGGCGAATATAAAGCTGCCATTCCTGTGCATCGGCGGCGATGCCTTGCCGATGGGCTTCAACGGTATCCCGTGCGAAAATCTCAAGCACGTCCGGCCGCGATTTAAGCAAATCTTGGTCAGGCGCAGGCAGCCGGTTCAGCATCTGCGCCCGCATCTTTTGCGGGTCCGCATAGAATTTTTGCATCTGCTTTAGCAAAAATCGATTGGCAGAAGGCCAATATTTTGCGGTCCAAAAAAGCGCACGCACCATGGGAAACATGCCATTTGCAGGAAGATTGGCGTTTGGTGGGGCAATTGATGACACCACCGCACATTTGGCAACACGCTCTGGCAGGGCAGCGGCAACAGCGAGGGCATGTGGGCCACCACCGGACAAACCGATCAAGCGCAATTGAGCAATATCAAGATGATCAGCAAGCGCGGCAACGTCGTCAGCCCATGTCAGAAGGGTTCGGTCGTCAGCAAAGTCCGACCTGCCAAATCCCGGTCGATCAGGGGCAATGATCCTGACGTTGTGACGTTTTGCTTGTTCGTCAAACCAGAGCCCCTCCAGTCGTGTGCCATTGCCGCCATGAAAATAGAACAATGGGCGCCCCATCGGCGCACCATATTCGGCGTAGGCCAAGTCGCGCCCATCTGCGAGGCGCAGGCGAGAGAAGGTCATGAAGGGGCCACATCGCGTTAGTTAGATGTGGGGCGAGTGTGTGCACGGCCTAAAACTTGCCGCCAGTTTAAAGCCGCCATGTTTACGCGATCCTTTCGAACCCCGAGGGGTGCTGCGCGGCCGTGAAAACTCCGACGAGCTAGAGCCGAATGTGCCAAAGTCTTTAGACCGGCGCTTGTTTTTCGATGAATAGGATTTACCGCCCCCAAGGGTTGCTATATTCATCTTTCGAGCGGCCGCGCTTTGGCCCCGCGATATTTTTGGGCGTCTTGCCATTTGCCCCAGTAACTTGAAGCAGTGATCGCGCCTTTTAAAAACTCTCCTAGCAGGTCTTCAACAAGGTCGTCGTCAAAATCAAAAGAGGGGCGATCATAGCGCTTTTGCTTGAATTCCCATTCAATGTCCTCGAGTTCGCGTCGCCGGGCCGAGAGCACTTTTAAACGGTCTTTGCTGGCCCGCAATTCGGTCTCTAACGAAACGATCTCCGAGCGCACGGCATCAATTTTTCGCACGATCTGATCATCTTCGCGCGTGGCCGTTTGGCGCGCCGCAGCATAAAGGTCTTCCAGGCCCTCGCGTTGCAACCCAGACGCCAGTAAATCCACAGCTTCACGATAGGCAGGGTTTTGCCCCTGCGAGAACTTGCGCTGGCGATGCACCAGTTCGTCGCGCTTATCTTCCAACTCGACAAGACGCGCATCAATCTCGCCAATGATTTCTTCACTACGATCTGCGGTTTCGCGCGCTTGTTTGCCGCCATGGGCGTCAAAAGCCGCATCTTCAAGCGCATCCAGCTTTTGCCGCTCTTCGTCAATCTCGTCTTGCACATGGTCTGCGTGTTCGCGCAGTCGCATGGGAATTTCGTTCAAAATTACAAAATTCGGTTTGGCATCGTGATAGCGCACCATGCGCGCCACCCAGCATCAAGCATGCGCGCAATATTGTTCGCCCGGTAAGAGCTCGTGTTGTATCCGCGTTCAAACAGATACATGAACAGCGGATCATTGCGATAGGGTGCCCCCTTTTCTTCGCGATCCTGCTCAGCCACTTCGGCCTTTTGATTGGCATAATCAAAGGTGGAAATCGCCTCGTCGACCGCCTGCTTTTGTGCTTGATAGGCAGGGTCTTGGTCCAAGTCCGCAAAAACCTCAGTGCTCATCTGATCCAGCTTTTTCTGGGCTTGTTCAAATTCCGCCATCGCTTCGTCGCGCTTTGCACGAGTAGCTTCAATGTCTTTATCGACATCCGTTAACAAGCCAGATATTTCATCCAACTTGCTAGCATGGCGCATCAAAATGCCGTTAGCTTCTTTTTCGGCGCGCGAAATAAACTCTGTCACTTCCTCGCGCTTTTGTGGATCTAGGCGCACTTTAGCGAGATTTAAAAACTGCTCGCTTTCCACCTCCCGCAACCGCGCAATTTTCGCAGATGCATCGGCGGAGGAACGGGGTAACGGCGCGCTCTTCGTCGCGAATGTCGCGCATGGAGCGATCTAATCGGCGCAGTGCTTCTGGACCTTTTACCATTATAATTGTCCTACCACTTTGTTATAGCGCCGCCCAAAACTGGCTGCGTGTAATCCACGTTCAAATAGCCAAATTCCTTGAGGCCCATAATGTTGTTTTGAATGATACCATCATCCAGCTTATCGGCGCGCACCGCATCAAACTGCACTTCGCTTACACGCACGCCCCATTGTTCGACCAACTCTGCCACACCTGTCTCTTCGCTGGTGATGTTCTGTGGCAAAGTATTGCCATCGGGCCCAATGGCTTCGACTATCAGGTAATAATTGCGGGCATCCTCGTTCACGTCTGGATAGGTCCAAACGCCGGTGTCAGCACCCCTCACGATTGACGATTTGCACCCCGATATTCACTTTGCAATGTGCTCAGCAACCCCGCTGAGATCGCCAAGAAACTTCTCAGCTGCCACTTGGTCGCCGACGCTTGCGGCCAGCTTGCCCCGTTCTGCCAGTTCTGCCGCCTGTGCATTGGCAGTTTCAACCTTAGCTGTCGCCTCGATCTGGGTGACAAGCTGGTCAAACTGCTCGGGCAATTCCTGATTAAGATAGGCTTGGGTCGCTTCCATTTGGCTGGCTTGCATCGGTTGATAAACCAAAAATAGCCCGAAAGGCCGATGCCGAGCGCCAGGCCGATGCCCAAAACCCATTTGCCCCAGCGGTCGCGCGAGACATAGGCCCGCGCCAACCGATAGCCAAAGCCACCGGTTGGTGGGTTATAATTGAACCGGGATTCTTTCAGCGCGTTGACGCCTTCTTGCAAAATGTGATCGGGCACATCAATGCCCTGCTGGTGATAAACCTCGCGCAAGCGATCCACCAAACTGGAGGCGCGGTTTTCTTCATTCAGTTCCCGCGTCACCAGATCATTTCGATGGCGCAGTGTATCCACCACATCCATCGCCATCATCACATCATCAAGCGGTAAAGACTTGTCTTTGCTCAAAACAAATTCCCGTTTCTCGTTTTGCTATAGAGCAAAATTAACTTTGCTTTTGTTCCACCAAAATCGTGTTGCCCTCAGCGGCCAACTTTGCGAGGCGCTGTTTGCCATCTTCCACCGCATCGCGAATTTCATGGGAGTTCTTGGTGGATTGGTCACGCATTTCATGAATGATGGTGCGTGATCTTTCTTGGAAATTGACCACGCTATCGACCAGCTTTTTCACAGCGTCAGCACGTATGGTCGGGCCATAGCCAGCGCGCAGCGCTTCTTCTTGCACCGTGTCGCCAATCTCAGCCAATGTCTCAAGGCTTTTGGACATGCCTTCCTTCATGGCGTTCAACGTTTCGGTGCTTTCATGCAAACCGAACAGGCCAGTGAATGAGGCGCTAAGCGCGGTCAAAACCGTTTCGTTTGTCGAAAAGAAGGAGATCGATTGCTGATACACGCGTTCTTTGGCGTTTGTGGTTTGCATCAAGCGCGCCATGATCACTTCAGACGTGTTGTACGAAATCGTTAGATTGTCTGAAAGGTCTTTAGCGATCTGATAGCGACGCTCTTCTTGCTGCATTTCACGCAAACGTTCGTCGCGCGCCATCTCCAGCCGTGCTCGATCCGCCGGTGTGCCTTCCGCAAAGTTTTCGAGTTCCTTTGTGGCGTTGCTCAAATGCTCTTTGCGGTCTGCCAATTTGGCTTCTGCTTTTTCCAGCACCTCCAAAGCCATCACTTCTGATTGCTTCAGCGCGCCGCGGAAATCGCGATAGGCTTCCAAAATCGTGTGTTCGCGGTCCACTTGGTCTTTGGTGTCTTTTGTGACTTCCAAATAGGTGGTGCGGATTTTTTTCAAACCGGGTGGGAATATCGCCACGCGTGACTTTCATCCAAACGTTTGACGCGCGCTCTAGCATGTCGAGTTTGCCATCTTCAAGCTGATCAACCATGCCTTTGGCATCGTCGCGGATGCTGTCAAAACCGTTGGTGATGTCTTCATAGCGTTCGCCGATATTCATCGCGGCAATCTGCTCGCGCACAACTTCATTGAACACGCTGGCTTGGTTCAGGGTGCGGCCAATCAAAATCACGCGCGTTTCATCCAAATCAGTGATTTCTTGCAAGAGGCCCGTAATCGGCGCCTCTTCAACAGTCTCTGGCCAAAGGCCCATTTCGCGGATGGCGCCCACTGCCTTGTCCAAATATTGCAATGGTTTTTCTGCGATTTCGTTTGCCATGTTTTTCCCCGTTCAGCCTTAGAACCAAAAATGATAGTGTTTAAACCCTAGATAATTCTTTTATCTTCATCAATTGACACAGTGCAAGCATGTTACCATGTGTTGATGATATTGGAATTGTTTCGCTCGAGGTAAAGGCCCTTTATGAAATTTGTTGGACATTATCGCATTACAGCACCCAGATTAGCGGTGTGGGAAGCGCTAAATGATACTGAGGTTCTAAAGGCCTGCATTCCAGGTTGTGATCGCATTGAGTGGGTTGATAGTGAAAACCTTGAAGCCTCAATCACGGTCAATTTGGGCATAATGAAACCCCACATTTAAGGGCGACCTTTCGCTTTCAAATGTTGAACCCCGCCCCGCGCCTATACGCTTTCGGGTGGAGGACGCGGCGGTCTGCTGGGTTTGGCGCGTGGTGCTGCGGATATCGAATTGCAGGATTGGGGTTTGGCTAACGAAGCTGTATTTTAACCTTCGAAGCCCATGGGGAGGTGTCTGGCTCGATCGAAAAGCTTGGCTCTAAGCTTGTTGGCAAAAGCGCCCAAGGCGTAATTGACCGGTTTTTTGATCGGTTTGCGGGCCAGATCGACGCAAAAGCAATACCGGTCGATACTGAACAGGCTGTCAGTTCGGATCACAAATAAGGCTTTAGTCTCTTCACACCTGCGTGAGTGATTTGTGTTGTCTCAAGGGCTGTACTTTGCCCCCTTTTTGCTTAGAAATGTGATTGATTGTAAAGTTGATTTCACATTTCGGCGTTCAAAGGATTTTCGATGACCCGTACCCCATTTTCCGTTTCACATGCGGTCCAAAAACTGGCATTTGCGACAGCGTTCACATTGGCAGGTTCTGTTGCCGGGGTGGCGCAAGGCGCGGATGTGCCTAACCCAAATAACTGGCAAGATGTTTTGACAGCTGCTGAGGGTCAGACCGTCTATTTTAATGCGTGGGGCGGGGCACCCAATATCAACAATTATATTGCTGGGTCGGTGAAAAGGTTGGCGCCGAGTATGGCGTAACGCTGGAGCATGTGAAGCTAGAAGATACGGCTTCAGCCGTGAGTAGAGCGATCACCGAAAAAGCCGCCGGTCGCGACGAGGGCGGTTCAATAGACCTTATTTGGATCAATGGTGAAAACTTCGCCGCGATGAAAGAGCAAGGGCTTTTGCTTGACGACAACTGGGCCGAAAAACTGCCGAATTATCAATATGCCGATATCGAAAGCAAGCCCACTTTAACCTATGACTTTACCGTGCCGGTTGATGGGCAGGAAAGCCCTTGGGGCATGGCGCAGCTCACATTTTATTATGACAGTGAGATTTTGTCTGCGCCACCCACAACGCTTGCAGATCTGGCCGAATGGGTCGAAGAAAATCCTGGCCGTTTCACTTACGCCGCGCCGCCCAATTTCATTGGTACAACATTTTTAAAGCAAGTGCTTTATGGTGTGGTCGACGATCCTGACGTGTTGCGAGAGCCCGCAACTGACGAGCGTTTTGCGGCCGCCACTGCACCACTTTGGGCCTATCTTGAAGCCATCAAACCGCACCTTTGGCGCGACGGCGTGGTTTATGCGTCTGACACGACGCAACTAAAGAATTTATTGGCTGACGGTGAAATAGACATCGCCATGACGTTCAATCCAGGTGAAGCATCATCCGCCATCAATGCCGGCGAGTTACCCCCAAGCGTGCGTTCGTTTGTTTTAGATTATGGCTCAATGGGCAATTCTCACTTCGTGACCATTCCCTACAACGCCAATGCCAAAGCTGGCGCCATGGTGGTTGCCAATTTCCTATTGTCGCCTGAGGCACAAGCCCGAAAAGCAGACGAAAATGTTTGGGGGTGACCCCTCTGTACTTGATGTTGACGGCCTACCAGACGACCAAAAGGCCTATTTTGAGGCCCTCGATCTTGGACCAGCGACTTTGCAAGGCGACCAGTTTGGGAAAACCTTGCTGGAGCCAGATTCAAGTTGGGCGGTAAAGCTTGAAGAAGAATGGGCCAAGCGCTTTATGCGCGGCAACTAATGACGATGATCAATCGGGCGCTGAACTCAGTTTTTTGGGCAGCGCCCGTTCTCGTAATCATTTTATTGACCGGCCCTCTGGTCGCCGGGGCTTTTAGGGGTCGGCGCGCCGGCATTTGGCTATTTCCCAACTTTAGGCGGGCTCGACTGGACGCTTGAACATCTGCGCCACGCCATGCACGTGCCTGGATTCTGGCATTCTGTGCACTTGTCGATTTGGATTGGCCTCGCGACAACCCTGATATCCTTTGTCATTGTCATTGGCTTTTTTGCAGCCTTTTGGGATGCGCCCTTCTTCGCCCATATCACGCGGTTTATTTCGCCGCTTATGTCTGTGCCCCATGCCGCGGCGGCCTTTGGCTTTGCCTTTTTGTTTGCGCCTTCGGGGTGGCTGGTCCGTCTTTTTCGCCATGGGCGACAGGTTCGATCGGCCGCCCGATTGCTGATCATTAATGATCCCATGGGCTATGCTTTACTCGCCGGTTTGGTGCTGAAGGAGATTCCATTTCTGTTCCTGATGAGTCTTTCCGCGGCGTCTCAAATCAAGGTGGATCAACGCTTAAAGCTGTCCCGATCAATGGGGTATGGCCGCTTGTGGGGCTTGGATAGTCGTGATCATGCCAGCTTTTTATCGCCAGATCCGGTTGCCGATTTTTGCGGTGATTGCGTTTTCCAGCTCTGTCGTGGATGTCGCACTTATTCTGGGGGCCAAACCTGCCGCCAAGCCTGCCTGTTCAAATCCTGCGTTGGATGAACGACCCTGATATTGAAATGCGTTTTGTGGCAGCAGCAGGGGCGCTATTCCAACTCGGTGCGACCCTTGCCGCCCTGATGGTGTGGTGGCTGCTTGAAATGCTGGCGGCGTGGATCATACGCCGCATGCAAATCAAAGGCGCGCGCTATCAGAACGACATCGCCGTGCGCGGCATCTTTTACATTTTGATGGTCGGGGTTTTTGCCATTTCGGTTGCAAGTCTTATCATTCTTGGCATTTGGTCGGTTGCAGGCTATTGGCGTTTTCCTGACGCTTTGCCGCACACGATCAGCCTATCCCGCTGGATGGACAATGCGTCCAACCTTTGGGGGCCGTCGTTAAATGCGATCAAGATTGGTATGGCTGCCGCTGCGATCAGCGTGGTGCAAACTCTGGTTTGCTTGGAAAACGAATGCCGCCACAATATTCGACTGACCCAAAAAGCGCTTCGCCTTATCTATCTGCCTTTGATCGTCCCTCAAATCGCGTTCATTTCTGGCATATCGATATTGCTGGTGCGGTATGGGCTGGACGGCAGTTTTTGGCCGGTCACGCTTATGCATTTGGTGTTTGTATTCCCCTATACATATCTTGCGCTGGAGGCGAGTTATCACGATCTTGACCCCACGTTACATGCAAACCGCTTCGGCGCTGGGCAAGTCGCAAAATCGCATCTTTTTTCAAATCAAGCTGCCCATGCTGCTGCGTCCTATTCTGACTGCACTTGCGCTGGGGCTTTGCCATTTCTGTCGCGCAATATCTGCCAACTTTGTTGATCGGTGCGGGGCGCGTACCAACGATCACCACCGAAGCTGTTGCACTCGCCTCAGGCGGTGATCGTCGGTTGATTGGTATTTACGCACTTGTGCAAACGCTGTTGCCAGCGGTTGGGTTTGCCCTGGCGCTATCCTTGCCAAAATTGCTTTATCCAAACAAACTCTATTTCTCGAAACAGCGGGAGGCCTAATTGGCCGAACATAGTCTCATTCTGAAAAATCTGCGTATTTCGCTGGCAAGTGACATTTTGCTCGATATCGATGCAGAGGTTGCACCGGGCGAAGTGCTGGCGGTCATGGGGCCATCTGGTTCGGGTAAATCAACATTGCTCAATGCAATTTCTGGTTTTCTGTCGCCACGGTTCACCTGCCAGGGTCAGATTGTGTTGGATGGGCAGGATATTACCCATCAAGACCCCAGTCGCCGTAGAATCGGACTGATGTTTCAAGAGCCGCTGCTGTTCCCACACATGAGTGTGGAGGAGAATTTGCTGTTTGCCCTTCCCCGTGGCGGATCAAAGCATGAGCGCTGTGAAAAAGTGCGTGAAAAACTTCGTGCAGTGCATATGGAAGAATTAGGCGCGCGCGACCCCTTAACCTATCCGGGGGACAACAATCCCGCATCGCTTTAATGCGCGTTTTGCTCTCAGAACCCAAAGCCTTACTTCTGGATGAGCCATTTTCAGCCCTTGACGTGGAACTGCGAGCTCGGGTGCGCAGATTTGTTTTTGAATTGGCGCAGCAAAACAATTTACCCGTCGTGTTGGTGACCCATGACAAGGATGATGCGGCGGCAGCAAATGGCCAAATCATTAACCTGTTGAATCATAAATAAAATTTTCGTCCGTTTGGTCAAAAACGCATTTATTTTTACCATATGGTTAAAAAAATCTTGAACTTTTTGTAGGGGATAGGTAACGATTGCGCGGGGATTTAGGCGTTTTTACTTGCGGAGGGACCAAGAAAGCGTTTGAATTAAAAACACCACATTTGGGCCATACTCTTAGCCCTGTTAAGTGTGGATAAGTTGACAAGGGAGATATTCATGTCAGTTCAGAATAAAAAGTTCACCGGCGCAAAAGCCGTTCTCGGTACAGCGGTATTTGCTGCATTGATGACAGGCACCGCATTGGCAGAACCTGCATTGATTTATGATGCTGCCGGCAAAAACGATAAGTCGTTCAACGAAATGGCTTACAATGGCGCCGAAGCATATAAAGAAGATACTGGTAATTCATACCGCGATTTCGAAATTCAAACAGATGCGCAGCGCGAGCAAGCCTTGCGTCGCTTCGCACAACAAGGTTCTAGCCCAATTGTGGTGCCCGGTTTCACTTGGGCCGAGCCTTTGAATGTTGTTGCCCAGGAATTCCCGGAAACAAACTTCGCCATCATCGACTCAGTTGTTGATTTGCCAAACGTTCGTTCAGTGTTGTTTAAAGAACAAGAAGGCTCATACCTTGTTGGCGCTTTGGCAGCGATGAAGTCTGAATCAGGCACAATCGGCTATGTGACTGCGTTTGACTTCCCATTGCTTCAGGCCTTCGGTTGCGGCTATGTGCAGGGTGCGAAAGCCGTTAATCCTGATATCGAAGTGCTTCAAAACTTCATCGGTACGGACTTTGCTGCCTTTAACGACATCAATACTGCTGGCGAAGTTGGCCGCTCTCAACTTGAGCGTGGCGCGGACGTGATTTACGCCGCAGCTGGCGCAGCTGGCGAAGGCGCTTTGCAAGCCGCTGCTGATGCTGGCAAGTACGGCATTGGTGTGGATAGCAACCAGAACTATTTGTTCCCAGGCAATATGCTTACTTCCATGGTGAAGCGAGTTGACGTTGCGGTTCAAGACGCGTTCAGCGATGAGATGAATGGCGAATGGACTTCTGGCGTGCAAACACTTGGCCTTGCTGAAGGCGGTGTTGGCGCAGCAATGGACGAATACAACGCTGAGCTGGTGACTGACGAAATGATGGCGAAAATCGAAGAATTGACTGCTAAGATCAATTCAGGCGAGATCGCAGTTCATGACTATCGGTCAGACAATTCTTGCCCAGTATCATAATCTGTTCATAAAAACAGGAATGGTTACTCGACATGGTTGAGCACCAGACGACAAACGCCCAGCAGCCTTCACCGGCTGCTGGGTCTGAGTTTGCCATTGACTTGAAAAAAGTGTCCAAGGCCTTCGGACCCGTTCAAGCCAACAAGGATATCGACTTGGCGGTGAAGCGCAATTCCATCCACGGCATCGTGGGTGAAAATGGTGCAGGCAAGTCCACACTGATGTCGATCCTTTACGGGTTTTACACCGCAGATAGCGGGGAAATCTGGGTCAATGGCCAATTGGTGAAAATTAAAGATTCGAGCCATGCGCTGGAATTAGGCATCGGCATGGTGCACCAGCACTTTATGTTGGTGGAAAATTTCACCGTCCTCGAGAATATTATTTTGGGCGCGGAAGGCGAGTATTTGCTTGATGCGAGCAAGGCGAAGGCGCGCGATGAATTGACGCGACTTGCCAAGGATTATGGCCTCGACGTTGATCCCGATGCGTTGATCGAAGACTTGTCAGTTGGACAAGAACAGCGCGTGGAAATCTTGAAGGCGCTCTATCGTGGCGCTGACGTGCTGATTTTGGATGAGCCCACCGGGGTGTTGACGCCAACAGAGGCCGATCAATTGTTCCGAATCCTGGAACAGCTGCGCGATGAAGGCAAAACCATCATCCTGATCACCCATAAGTTGCGCGAAATCATGGCTGTGACAGACACAGTATCTGTGATGCGCCAGGGCGAAATGGTAGGCACGCTGGCCACTAAAGACACCTCGCCAGAGCACTTGGCGGAGCTAATGGTGGGGCGTCGCGTGCTTTTGCGCGTTGATAAAACGCCAGCCAAACCTGGCGGTGTGGTCTTGGAAATCAATGGCCTATCGGTAACCGACGAAATCGGGGGTGCCGCGGGGTTAAAGATGTAAGTTTTGATGTGCGCGCTGGCGAAATCGTCGGCATTGCAGGTGTCGCCGGCAACGGTCAATCACAATTGCTACGGGCTATCTCAGGTATGGAAGCACCCCTGTTGGGTGAAATTCGTATCAACGGTGAACTGGTCCGTTTTGATGGCGACGATAGCGCGGCCAAAGTCCGTGAAATGGGCTTGGCGCATGTGCCTGAAGATCGCATAAAAATGGGGTTGGTCACACAGTTTGAAGAGTGGGAAAACTCACTGCTTGGCTATCACGACTCCGAAAATACGGGCGCGGCCCGTTTCTCTCCGTCAAGGATTCTATTGCTGAGGCGGAGAAGCGGATTGATATGTTTGATATCCGACCGCAAAATCCGCGGCTGAAAACCGCTAATTTTTCAGGTGGCAACCAACAAAAAGTTGTGTTGGCGCGTGAGATGGACCGCGAGTTGGATGTTCTGGTTGTCGGCCAGCCAACGCGCGGCGTGGATATCGGCGCAATCGAGTTTATTCACAAGCATATTATTGAACTTAGGGACAAAGGCATTGCGGTTCTTCTGGTCTCAGTGGAGCTAGATGAAATTCGCGCCCTGTCTGACCGGGTCTTGGTAATGTTTGATGGCGATATTGTCACGGAATTGACGCCTGAGGCCAGCGAACGAGATTTTGGCCTGTCCATGGCTGGGGTTGATCCAAAGAGGGGCTTAGCAAATGTCTGGAGTAATCGAACTATGAGTGCGCGCCAGCCTTTGCCCAATTGGGGTAACAATTGTTTTGATGCCAGTGCTGAACGTGCTGCTGGCTTTTATCATTGGCGGCCTGGCCGTTGCCATCATCGGGGAAAACCCGCTCGATGCCATGTGGGCCTTGTTCTATGGTGCTTTCGGCACCGGCATGGGTTGGGGGTTCACCCTGCATTATGCCACCAATTTCATTTTCACCGGCCTTGCCGTGGCCATCGCCTTTAAGGCGGGGATGTTCAATATTGGTGGTGAAGGTCAGGCCTATGTGGCAGGGCTCGGGGCCATCATGGTGGCGCTTTGGCTCGACCAAAGCCACTGGACGTTGGTGTTGCTCGGTTCAACCTTGGCAGCGATGATGATGGGCTCGCTTTGGGCGATCATACCCGCTTGGCTTCAAGCCAAACGCGGCAGCCACATCGTGATCACCACCATCATGTTCAATTTTATCGCTTCGGCGTTTATGAGTTACATGCTGGCGCAAGTGATTACGGCGCCAGGCGCCAATGCGGAAACGCGCACCATCAATGAGCAAGGCCGCTTGCCGCTCATGTCGGATTGGTTCGACGCATTCCAGTATTCGCCACTGAACATCACTTTTTCTTTGGCATCGCTGCGCTCATCTTCACTTATGTGCTGATCTGGCGCACCAAGTTGGGATACAAAATCCGTACCCTTGGTGCCAACAAGGAAGCTGCGCGCTATGCTGGTATTTCGGCGGTTTCGGTGATCATCATTGCCATGGCCATTTCCGGCGCGTTGGCCGGTCTGATGGCGGTTAACGAAGCGGTTGGCGTGCAAAAGCGTTTGGTCGTGGGCTATGTGCATGGCTTTGGCTTTGTCGGCATCGCAGTGGCTTTTATGGGCCGTTCGCACCCGGTGGGCATTGCGCTGGCTGCGCTATTGTTCGGGGCGCTTTATCAAGGTGGACAGGAACTGGCGTTTGAATTGCCGGCTGTCCCATCTGATCTTGTGGTCGTCATTCAGGCACTTGTTATTTTGTTCACAGGTGCATGGGAGACATGTTCCGGCCTCTGCTTGAACGAATTTTTGCCAGAAGGGTGAAGCCGACGCCTGAAGACCGAACCACTGCGGACACGGAGGCCTCATCATGACCCCGACAGATATCATTCTCTTGCTCGATTCAAGTGTTCGATTTGCGGTGCCTTGATGCTTGCCGCGTTGGCCGGGCTTTATTCTGAACGTTCTGGTATCGTGGATATTGGTCTTGAAGGTAAAATGCTGGGCGGGGCATTCGCCGCTGCCGCCACGGCAGCTGTGACGGGTTCTGTTTGGCTCGGTCTGGCCGCAGCGATGGGCGTTTCCGTTTTCATGTCCATGATCCACGCCTTGGCGTCGATCAATTTCCGCGGCAACCAGATTATTTCCGGTGTGGCACTAAATTTCTTGGCCGCTGGCTTTACCGTCTTTTTGGGCCACGCTTGGTTCCGTCGCGGTGGCACCACGCCGAACTTGCGCCCTGATGAGCGGTTCTCCAACATCGAATTGCCTTTCGCTGCTGAATTTGGGCAGGTGCCCCATCATTGGCGAAATTTATGAGCAATTGCTGTCAGGCCACTCAATCATTGTCTATTTCGCCTTCCTGATGGTGCCGGTGACAGCTTTTGTGCTGTTCCGCACACGTTTTGGCCTGCGCTTGCGCGCTGTAGGTGAAAACCCCAAAGCGCTCGACACGGCTGGGATTTCCGTTGCCTTGTTACGCTATCAGGCGTTGATCGTCACCGGTCTGCTGTGTGGGGTTGCAGGGGCATTCCTGTCGACCGCCCAAGGGGCAAACTTTTCTGAAAACATGACCTCAGGTCGAGGATTTATTGCCTTGGCTGCGCTGATTTTCGCCAAATGGCGTCCATGGCAAGCCATGTGGACCTGTTTGTTGTTCGGTGTATTGAGCGCATCGCAAATTCGCCTGCAAGGGGTTGAGTTCCCGCTGATTGGTGAAGTGCCGGTGCAGTTCATTCAGGCATTGCCTTATATTCTGACCGTGGTGCTCTTGGCTGGCTTTATCGGTCGGGCCAATCCGCCGAAAGCCATCGGCCAGCCTTACGTGAAGGAGCGCTAGGATGGATGCGGTAACTCAAGCCCTTTATGATGCGGCACAGGCCGTGCGCAAACATGCGCACGTGCCCTATTCGCAATTTCCTGTCGGCGCCGCGATTTTGGCCGATGACGGACAAATCTATGCGGGCTGCAACATTGAAAATGCGGCTTATCCGCAAGGCAATTGCGCGGAAACAGCGGCCATATCGGCCATGATCGGCGCGGGCGGAAGAAAAATCCATCGCATCTTTGTTATTGGTAAAGGTGTTGAGCCGGTCACCCCCTGTGGCGGCTGCCGTCAACGTATTCGTGAATTTGCCACACCGGACACCCAAATTACCTGCACAGGTGAAGATGGTGATGCCAAGAGCTACACAATGGACGAGATTTTGCCGGATTCATTTGGCCCCGAATTTCTGGAGTAGGGACCAATGACAGCAAAATATAACATGCGCTTGATTCAAGAACGCGCTGGCGAAGAACCTATCGCCGCCGCCTTGGTGCTTGGGTCAGGCTTTGCTTCGCTTGGCGAAATGCTCAAAGACCCTGTGGTGATCAACTATGATGATTTACAAGGCTTCCCCGGAGGCGGCGTCACGGGCCACGGCAAAGACTTATTGATCGGCTATCTTGAAGGCACGCGGGTTGCGCTACTCACAGGCCGCGCGCATTATTATGAGCTTGGCGATGCCGCGGCGATGAAAATGCCCCTGCGCACTTTGGCCGGGTTGGGCATTGATACGCTGATGCTGACCAATGCCGCCGGATCGATCGTCGAAGATATCCGCCCCGGCGATCTAATGCAGATAACCGACCATATCAATTTTTCGGGGTTGAACCCGTTGATCGGTGAGGTGGGCGACAAGCGCTTTGTCGATATGGCTAATGCCTACGATCCGGCGCTGCGGCAAAAAGCGATTGATATTGCCGAGCGCGATTTTTTGGACCTTAAACAAGGCGTTTACACGTGGTATTCTGGCCCATCATTTGAAACGCCCGCCGAAATCAAGATGATCCAGGGTTTTGGCGCACAGGCCGTGGGCATGTCCACTGTGCCTGAAACGATATTGGGCCGATATTACGATATGCGCGTCTGGGGATGTTCTTTCATCACCAATATGGGCGCAGGCATGTCCGACGAACATCTCTCTCACGACCATACGCAAACCATGGTCGCATCAGGCGGAGAGCGCATGCAAAGTTTGCTGACAAAAATGATTGCAGAACTATGAGTTTAAAAGCAGTTGAAATGCCGCACACGGCACAAGAGCATAAACGTAATCCTGGTTACGATCTGGATTTGGGATGCTGCGCCATGTGCGCATGAACCGGTCCGCATTGGAACGCCGCGCGGCGACCATCGGCACACGCCGTTCAGTGAAAAAACAATGGCAGGCCGCTTGGCTGTTGCGGGCCATCACCAATATCGATTTGACCACCTTGAATGGCGACGACAGCAAAGGCCGCGTTGAACGGCTCTGCGCCAAAGCGCGCCAGCCCGTGCGTCGCGATATTTTGAAGGCGTTGGGCGCTGAAGATTTGCAGGTGACCCCCGGTGCCGTGTGCGTTTATCACAATTTTGTCGCTGACGCGGTAGCCGCTTTGGATGGAACCAATATTCCGGTTGCCGCCGTGTCCACCGGCTTCCCAGCAGGCCTAACACCCTTGAGCACACGCATTGCCGAAATCGAAGCATCGGTAAAAGCTGGCGCCAAGGAAATCGACATTGTAATTGAGCGCCACCAGGTGCTGACCCAGGATTGGCAAGCGCTTTATGACCAGGTCAAAGCCTTCCGTGAAGCGTGTGGTGACGCGCATTTGAAAACCATTTTGGGCACAGGCGAATTGGCCACGCAAACCAATGTCGCCAAGGCTCATTGGTGTGCATGCAGGCCGGGGCCGACTTTATCAAAACCTCAACCGGCAAGGAAAAGGTCAACGCAGATTTGACCACGTCGCTGTCGATGATCCGCATGATCCGTTGGTTCCACGAGGAAACCGGCATCGAAATTGGCTATAAGCCAGCGGGTGGCATCTCCAAAGCTAAGGATGCCCTGACTTATCTGGCTCTGATGAAAGATGAGTTGGGCAACAAATGGCTGGAGCCACATTTGTTCCGCTTCGGCGCGTCCAGCCTGTTGACTGACATTGAGCGGCAGCTCGAACATAATGCGACCGGACGCTATGCGGCCGACTATCGCCAGCCTCTAGTTTAGGTGCACAACATGAACGTTAAAGAGATTTTTGAAACCATGGAATATGGTCCCGCACCCGAAAGCAGCACCGAAGCGCACGAATGGCTTGAGGCTATGGCCGCAAATTTGGTCATTTCATCAATGGTGAATTTACCAAACCAGGCAAGAGCTTTGCCTCTACCAATCCGGCCACGGGCGAAGAATTGGCCAAAGTCAGCCAAGCCAAAAAGGCAGATATTGATTTAGCGGTTTCTGCCGCGCGCAAAGCCCAGAATGATTGGGAAGCGTTGTCTGGTTTTGAACGCGCGAAATATCTTTATGCCATCGCGCGGCAAGTGCAAAAACATTCGCGCCTGTTTGCGGTGCTGGAAACCTTGGACAATGGCAAGCCCATTCGCGAAAGCCGCGATTTGGATATCCCCTTGGTCGCGCGTCATTTCTATCACCATGCAGGCTGGGCGCAACAAGCAGATCGCATGTTCCCAGAACATTCTGCTTACGGCGTGTGCGGCCAAATCATTCCGTGGAACTTCCCGCTCTTGATGCTGTCATGGAAAATCGCCCCCGCGCTGGCGGCGGGCAATACGGTTGTGTTGAAACCCGCAGAATTTACATCGCTCACGGCCCTGCTGTTTGCTGAAATCTGTCAAGAAATCGGCCTGCCCAAAGGCGTTGTGAACATTGTCACCGGTGATGGCGAAGCAGGCGAAGCCATTGTCAATCATCCGGGGATCGACAAGATCGCTTTCACCGGGTCAACCGGCGTCGGCAAAGCCATCCGCAAAGCCACAGCGGGCACAGGCAAGGGCCTGTCGCTTGAGCTAGGGGGCAAATCACCGTTCATCGTATTTGAAGATGCGGACTTGGACAGCGCCGTTGAGGGCGTGGTTGATGCCATTTGGTTCAATCAGGGTCAGGTATGCTGTGCCGGGTCGCGGCTTCTGGTGCAAGAAGGTATTGAAGCGCGCTTTATCAAAAAACTGAAAGCACGCATGGATACTTTGCGCGTGGGTGACCCGCTCGACAAAGCCATCGATATTGGGGCCTTGGTGGCCCCCGTGCAGGTGAAGCGCGTGCAAGAACTCATGAAACGCGGTGAAGAAGAAGGCGCGGAACGCTATCAGCCAGGCGGCGAATTGCCATCTAAAGGTTGCTACGTAAAACCTACACTTTACACCAATGTCCATCCGGCCAATGTGATCGCGGAAGAAGAGATTTTCGGGCCCGTCCTGGTGGCCATGAGTTTCAGAACGCCTGACGAAGCGGTGGCTCTGGCTAACAATTCAAAATATGGCCTATCCGCCAGCATCTGGACCGAGAACATCAATTTGGCGCTAGACATTGCGCCGCGCGTTAAAGCCGGTGTTGTGTGGACCAACTCCACCAACAGCTTTGATGCGGCGGTTGGCTTTGGCGGCTACAAGGAAAGCGGCTATGGTCGCGAAGGCGGCAAAGAAGGCATGCGCGCCTATCTGCGCCCGAATTGGGAATTGAAGCTGAAGTCCTTGCCCAAGGCGCCAGCGCAGGCAAAGCCAAAACTCACCGCAACCGACGGCATTGACCGCACCGCCAAGCTTTATGTTGGCGGCAAGCAGTCGCGTCCTGATGGTGGCTATGCACGGCCAGTTGTGAACGGCGACGGCAAACTTGTCGGCGAAGTCGGCGAGGGGGAACCGCAAAGACATTCGTAATGCAGTGGAAGCGGCGCGAGGGGCCCTGAGCTGGGGCAGTAAAACAGCGCATCTGCGCGCGCAAATCCTTTATTATATGGGGCGAAAATCTCGATTATCGTCGCAATGAATTTGCAGATCGTTTGCGCGACATTACTGGCGCATCCGCCAGCGCCGCGAAAAAGGAAGTGGATTTATCCATTGAACGCCTTTTTGCGTTTGCAGGTTGGGCCGATAAATT
>LLEO01000046.1_pt1 | contig 23383 bp, 38 predicted proteins | sample 595861 | NCBI WGS metagenome assembly LLEO01 (sample SAMN02919315, study PRJNA255460) | bioreactor metagenome | biome: chemostat; feature: culture 2012_25.1; material: sediment; isolation source: day35 25degC chemostat 2012 inoculated with Wadden Sea sediment taken from... | place: Germany: Bremen ... | reverse complement strand
CCATCACCTGTACGGTTTGTGTGCCCAGATCCGCGGCAACGCGCGCGGCGGTGGCATTGCCGCCAACACCAATCAGCCAAGGCCGGGCACCCAAAACAGATTTGGCGTCGGCATGAGCATGGTTTTTTTGTCTTTTACACGGTCGTCCTGTCGCGCAAAGTAGGCTTTGTAACGTTCAACGAAGGAATCAATTGCTGCATCAATGGCAGCTTGATCATCGCTGGCGATAATGGTTGGAAAGCCCTTGGTGCGGATCACATGGTCGGGCGTCGCCACGCCGCGCTTGGCCAAGTCGCCCAGATCGTCGCGGGCGAGAAACTGCAAGATCTGATCATTGGCGCGCAGGTCCAAAAACGGAGCCACCTGATCGTCGTTGCCCGCGTGCGCTTTCATGGCGCGGGCAAGACTGGCGCGTATCTTAGGTAAAATATTCTTGGCGCTGAGCAGCGACCCACGGACTGGGGGCTGTGCTGGGGCGCGGCGCTCAAACCATTCTTGTACGGCACTCACATGGTCCACCATTAACTCATAAGATGTTTTGGCGTCGGGCCCAAAGGTGAAGTGTCCATGATTGATCAGATGCAGCCCTTCAACATTTGGGTTCTGATCAAAGATATCAGCAGCCACTTTCGCCAATTCAAAGCCCGGCATGATGTAGGGCACCAGCGCCACTTTGTCGCCGAAGATCTCTTGGATCACCTCTTCCACATTGGGCATGTTGGCAAGGGCCAGCATGGCGGTGGCGTGGGTGTGGTCGACAAATTTGTGGGGGATATAGGCATGCAACAAGGTTTCTACTGACGGGTTTGGTGACGTGCTGTCCAAAAGGTTAGACCGCTGCAAATTCACCATGTCCTCATCAGAAAGGGCCGGGAGCTGGCGCAACTTTTCCAACGGTGTGATATGCACCCCGGGCAGACCAGCTGCTTCAATGGTTTCAAGGTCCCAGCCACTGCCTTTAACGTGCAGCACATCGATCTCATTGCCGAAAATGTCTTGCCGTTTGACCTTGACGGACGTGTTGCCGCCCCCGTGCATCACCATATCAGGGTCTTGACCTATGATACGGGATGTATAAACCCTCAATGCAAGTTGACGATCTGCTTCCTCTGGGCCAGCATTATCAAGAAAATGTTGAGCGTCTTTTTCGTTCCAGAGATTTTTTACCACGAAGCTGTCCGTCCGGTTGGGGGAATTTTCTGTAATTTGACAAATGTTAGTGACATCTGTCAAATAGAAAAAGAGGGGATTTTATGGCATACGGCAAAAGACGCGCGTCTGGACAGGTCAGTGGTGACGAGATTGTTGTGGAGGCGGCATGGCTTTATTATCATGATGGGCTAAATCAGAACGAGATCGCCGACCGTTTAGAGGTGTCGCGCGCCACAGTTGTCAATTATTTGCAAGAAGCGCGGGAACGTAATTATATCCGGGTCACGATGGCGCCGGATATTTTTATGGGCCATAAGCTTTCTCATCAATTGCGCGAGAAATTCGGTTTAAAGGCCGCGTTTATTGTGCCGAACGGTGTGGGGAACATTCAGGCGCGACTGACACGAGCTGCGCGCGGGGCAGCTGAATGGTTGCCTGATCTGGTCATGCCTGGGGATAAGATCGGTGTTGCCTGGGGGCAAACGATTTATGAACTGGCCGAGCTGTTGGTGTCTTCTGCCAATGTCACAATTCCCGATGTCGAAGTGGCGCAGCTGGTTGGTTCAATGGCCACGCCTTATGGCTTTACTGCCGAGATATGTTCGGCGCACTTGGCCCAAGGCCTTGGTGCAGCCTGCATCAATTTGCATGCGCCAGCCATTGTCACCAATGCCGAGTTGGCCCGGCAATTGCGGGCAGAACCCATCATCAAGAATCAATTGGCCGCACTTGAGCAATGCAACAAAGCGGTGTTTGCCGCAGGCTCCGTTTATACCAATTCGCATGTGGTGATGAGCGGCATCGCCACAGAAGCCGATTTGCAGACCTATGTTGATCACGGCGCGTGCGGCGTGTTGTGCGGCCGTTTTGTTGATAAAGCGGGCAAACCAGTATCTGGCCCATTGGATGAGCGCATGATTGGCATTGAGCTCGAAAAGCTAACCGGGGCTTGAAATGGGGGTTGCTCGTTTCGGTGGGCGAAGACAAGGCCCGTGCGATGGCAGCGGTGATGAATGGTGGCTATGCCACGCATCTGGTAACAGATGCGGAAACCGCCCAGCTTATTTTGGATCTCGACTGATCGCAAAATAAAGAGGGGCGCAAATGAATTGCGCCCCTCTCTGCTTTATTCCTGCTCAGGGAATAGGTCTTTCAAGCATTGACGCGATGCAGCACAAACGCCGCGCTCGGTAATAAGGCCCGTGATCAAGCGTGACGGGGGTCACGTCAAAAGCCGGGTTGCCGCCTGGTGTCGCATCAGGTGAAATTTGCACCCAATCGCGCTCGCCATTTTCCAGCTTGCCATAAACGTGGGGTGACCTCGCGGCCATCGCGCTCTTCAATCGGAATTTCTTTCACGCCGTCATTCACTGTCCAGTCAATGGTGGGTGAGGGCAGCGCCACATAAAAAGGCACATTGTTGTCTTTGGCGGCGAGCGCCTTCAAATAGGTGCCGATTTTGTTGCACACATCGCCTTGGGCTGTTGTGCGGTCGGTGCCCACAATCACCATGTCCACTTGGCCATGCTGCATTAAGTGGCCGCCCGCATTATCGACGATCAATGTGTGCGGCACGCCATGGCTGGCCATTTCCCAGCTGGTCAATTGTGCGCCTTGGTTGCGCGGGCGGGTTTCATCCACCCACACATGCACATTCAGGCCTTTTTCAACCGCATGATAAATGGGCGAGGTGGCGGTGCCCCAGTCCACAGTGGCGAGCCACCCCGCATTGCAATGAGTTAAAATATTGATCGTTTCGCCCGGCGCTTTTTTGGCTGCAATCTCTTCGATGAGCTTGAGGCCGTTTTCACCAATGGTGCGATTGATCTCTACATCTTCATCGCAAATTTCTGCTGCTAATTTATAGGCGGCAGCCGCGCGCTCCTCCGGCGCAATTGCGCCAGATGCGCTTTCGCCCGATTTAATGCCCAGCGCAAATTGATCGCGGTGGGGCGCGTTTCGTGCAAAATCTCCCACGATTTTTCCAAATTGGCGTCCGATGAATCATCGGCCATCGCCAGGGCCATGCCGTATGCAGCAGTGGCGCCGATCAGTGGCGCACCGCGCACCCACATATCCTTAATCGCAATCGCCGCATCTTCCCGCGTCTTCAGGTCGACGACCTTTAGCTCGTGTGGCAGCAAACGTTGCTCAATAATTTTGACGGTCTTTTGATCGTCTCCGAGCCAAATCGAGCGATAATGGGTGCCATCTATTTTCATAGGAAATTGTCCTTTCTAACCGCGCGCGCAAGCTCGGCGATCTGGTGGGGGGATTTGTAGGCCGCGCGTGAAATCACAAGCTGACGGCCAAAGTGCAATGCCCGCGCTTCACAGGCGGCGCGCTGATCATCATCTTCAATGCTGTCGAGCTCCATAATGTGCGCAAGGCCCAAAATTCGGCGGTGCATTTCAATGCCAGCAAAACCAAGCAAGTCGGTCCAAATATCGTTCAGCCGATCGGCGAGCGCCTGTTCTGAGGCAAGTTTTTGATTTTGATCTTCATAAAGCCGTTGATCGTAAAGAATGCCGGTGCGCTCTGTGCGCCACAAATGGCTAAACTCTTCTTCAAAATGGTGCCAAATGTCACACGTGACGTCCAAGATCCACTGGCATAATCGTCGCGTGCGCCTTTTTCGGTTTCGTGGCCATCTTGCGCAAAGAAAGCCATATAGAAATTGCCCAACAACATGCCGATATCGAACCCGATCGGGCCGTAGGTCGCAAATTCAGGGTCAATCACCACGGTGTCGGTTTCGGTGACCATAATGGAGCCAGTGTGCAAATCGCCATGCAGCAAGGTTTCGGCATTGTTACAGAACTTGGCTTTGAAGTGCTGCGCCGCGACCTTAAGGTCAATGTCGGCCCGCAGGCTGGCCACCACGCCATCTAATTGCGGGCTGGTGTGGCGGTTCATCTCGGCCTCAAAATACGGATCGGTGAACACCAGGTTTTCTGTGATGTCACAAAGCTCGATATTATCCGCGAACAGCGCCAAATCCTTTTTACGCTGTTTGGGGTCCATTGAAAGGTCAGACCCGCGGAACAACGTGCGGGCGCAAAATTTGCCTGCCACTTCTGCCAAATTATTATGCTTCACCCCGTCTTTCAGGCTGTTGCGTAAAATGACGTGCGGTGACATGAATTGCATCACGATCAGTGCCTGAGATTCGTCGAAGTGATAAACTTCGGGCACATCCTCTGGCGCATATTTTGCCTGCCGGGTCAGCGCATGATATTCGAAAAAGCGCGCTTTAACGGCAGGGGCCAACTGTCGCCCACAAGGCGCACATAAGGCAGCGCTTGCTTCACGATTGCCTGCCCGCTCGGGCCGGTAACAATAAATACAAGGTTCAAATTGCCATCGCCGACTTCCTGTGCCGTCCAGGCGCTGGAATCGGGGCCAACTTTTTCCTGTAGAATCTTCAAATGGCCAAGTTTGTCACCAATTGTGTCTACATTTAATGGTTCGTATGGATTGCTCACAATATCCTCCCAAGGCGCTGGTCACACTAACAAATTCAAGGGTTAGGGTGACATGCAAAAGCGCAAACGCCAAACACATATTGACCCATGATTTACAATTTAAATGTCAAATGTCAATAACGTTTGACATTTGATGCGAGATGCCTTTAACGTGACCCTATCGGAGGAGACTATGGCTGGAATACCCATTAAAATTCGCGGGCTTGAAAAGCGTTTTGCGGCCAACCGTGTGTTGCGCGGCGTGGATCTTGATATCCCCGCGGGCAAGGTGACCGTGTTGATGGGCGCCAACGGGGCAGGCAAGTCTACCTTGGTCAAAATCATTTGCGGTCTTTATGAGGCCGACGCGGGTGAGGTGCTTTTAAATGAACGGCCCTTTGCGCCGAGCACGCCTTCAGCAGCGCTGCAAGCAGGCATCGTCACTGTGCACCAAAACATCAATGATGGGGTGGTGCCGGATTTGGACGTCGCCTCCAACCTGATGTTGGACTGGCTTGCCAATCCCAAAAGCGCGCCTTTGCTTAATCCAAGGCGCATTCGCAAATCTGCAGAAAAAATTGCCGCTAAGCTCGATCTGAACTTTGATATGAATTCTATGGTCAGCGACCTCACTCTCGCTGACCGCCAGTTGGTGGCCATTGCGCGGGCGATGGCCCATTCGCCCAAGATGATGATTTTGGATGAACCGACGTCCTCCCTTTCCGCGACCGAAGCAGAGCGCTTGTTTAGACTGGTGGAAAAACTTCGCGAAAGCGGTGTGGCGATTCTTTATATCTCTCACCGCATGTCTGACATTCGGCGTGTGGCAGACCGTATTGTGTCGATGCGGGACGGCACCATCGTGGGCAAATATGAAACGGCGCCTCTTGACTATGAGGGTGCTGTCAATGACATGCTGGGTCACACCATGACCGATGTGAACATAAAGGTGCAAGCGCCTGGCGATAAGGTTTTGGAGTTGCAGGACGTGCAGCTCAAGCCTGAAAGTTTGCCCATTAATTTGACCGCGCACCGCAATGAGGTGATTGCGATTACCGGGCTGGTGGGCGTGGGTAAAACCCAGCTTACCGAAGTTCTGTTTGGCCAAATGCAGGCTGTGGGCGGTGACGTGCGGCTCAACGGTAAATCCTACGCGCCGAAATCCGCGCGCGATGCGATCAATCAAGGTGTGTTTTTGTGCGCGAAAGACCGGGGCACCAATGGGTCATTCCGGATTTTGATATCAATCGCAACATCACCCTGCCGTTCCTGTCGAGCCTTTCTTCCTTTGGATTTGTGCGGCGGCGCGCTGAATATAAAATCGCCAATGCGGCCATCGATAAGCTGGGCATTGTCTGTCAGGGGGCCAATGATGACATTGGCACTTTATCTGGCGGCAACCAGCAAAAAGTGATGGTGGGACGCTGGCTCTCGCACGACTGTGACGTGCTGATTTTGGACGAGCCGTTCCAAGGGGTGGATATTGCCGCCCGGCGTGACATTGGTACAAAATTGCGCGAAACGGCCAAGGATCGAGCGACCATCGTTCTGGTGGCGGAGCTGGACGAAGCGTTAGAAATTGCGGACCGTATTTTGGTGATGGCAGAGTTCACCATTGTCGGTGAGCATAAAAACGAACATGTCGATGTGGACTTGATACTCGAGCAAGTTTCTGGCGCTGCAGCGGCAAAAGACCAACAAAAACAAAAAGAAGGGGCAGCTCGATGAGCGAAACCCGTGTGAACACAAAAACAATGTCATTGACCGACTACGCCATTCGCTATGGTTTTGTGGCACTGTTGATCGGCCTTGTGATCTATTTCAGCGTCGCAGCGGACGGGTTTGCCAGTCCTTATAGCGCGGTGTTTATCTTTCAGTCTGTTGCCATTACTGGCATTTTGGCGCTGGGCGTAACTGCCACCTTGGTGGTCGACGGGTTCGATTTGTCAATCGGTGCCGTGGCAACATCTGCCCTCATGCTTTCTGCCTATGTGATGGTGGTTCTGGAGCAAAGTGCGCTGGTTGCCGTTGTTGCCTGCTTGTTGATGGGCGCGCTGGTTGGGCTGATCAATGGCTTTTTGATTGTACAAATGCGGGTGCCGGATTTGCTGGCCACATTGGGGCATGATGTTCTTGTTGATTGGCCTGCAGCGCATTCCAACCGAAGGCCGCTCCATCGCCACAGGCATGAGCTTGCCTGATGGTTCAACAGCCCAAGGCAGCTTCTCCCCTGAGTTTTTGGCGCTAGGCCGGCATCGCTTCGACTTTTTTTATCGACAATCTGATCCCAGTTTCTGTGGTCTTTTTGATCGTTATTGCCATCGGCATCTGGCTGTTTCTTGAATATACCCGCTATGGCCGCGTGATGTATGCCATTGGCTCGAACCAACGCGCGGCAAGCCTTGCTGGTGTGCCGGTGAAAAAATACAAAATCATCGCTTATATGATTTCCGGTGTCTTGGCCTCAATGGGCGGTATTTTGCTGGCGGCGCGCTTGGGCCGTGGCGATATTGCCTCGGGCAACAATTTGCTGCTGGATTCAGTGGCCGCAGCGCTGATCGGTTTTGCCGTTCTGGGCGCAGCCAAGCCAAATGCCTCGGTACGGCAATCGGCGCGCTTTTTGTCGGCATTTTGCTGCAAGGCCTCACCATGATGAATGCCCCTTATTACACACAGGACTTTGTGAAAGGTGGCGTGCTTGTGGTGGCACTTATGTTCACTTTTGCTCTTTCAAATAGACGCTAGGCCCGACCACCCTAGAGCGTTCAACAATATGGTCGACTTAAATCGGAGGAACCAAATGAAACTAACTAGACGCATGTTTGCAAAAATGCTCGCAGGGGTTTCCCTTGCCGCATCTAGCTTTGTAGGCTTGGCCCACGCGGCTGATATGCCTGCTCCATTCGACAATCCAGGCGAAGTGAAAATTGCGCTTGTGCGTTACCTGTCTACAGGCGACTTCTTCCAAGCCTATCTCGCTGGCGTGGAACGTCAGTCTGCTGCCTTGGGCGTTGATCTGCGTGTGCTGGACAGCCGCCAGGATGCCGCTTTGCAGGCAGACATGGTTGACCAAGCCATCGCCCTCGGCGTTGATGGTATTATCGTTCAGCACGGCCTGACTGAATCTATGCAGGAAGCTGTGCAACGTGCAGTGGATGCGGGCATCAAAGTTGTGGCTTTTGACGTGAATGTTGAAAACCCAGCGGTGCCACAGATCGAACAGTCTGACCGTGATTTGGCCCGCTTGGCATTGGAGCAAGCGATTGCTGACAATGGTGAGAGCTGGAAAGCTGGCTATGTTTATGTGCCAGGCATCGCGCCATTGGATCGTCGTAACGAAACATGGGTGGAGTTCAAAGAGCGCTATCCTGCATCGATGAAAAAGCCCAATTCGGCACATTGGACAACCCAATTGCCAACTCAAACGCCAACCAAGCGCGTTCAGTTCTGTCTGCTAACCCAGACATTACTGTAATGTTCGCGCCTTATGACGAATTTGCCAAAGGTGTGAAAATTGCCGTTGACGAAGCGGGCATGACAGACCAGGTCAGCATCTATTCAGCTGACGTGTCGACTTCTGACATTGCCGCAATGCGCGAGCCAAACAGTGCTTGGAAAGCCACAGCGGCGACAAACCCCCCCAGCAGTTGTGGGCGAAGTGTCCGTTCGGGCATTGGCCATGATGTTGGCTGGTGAAAATCCAGGCGCAAGCGTTGTGGTGCCACCAACCTTGATCACCCCCAAAAAGATCTGTTGGAAAAGGACATCAAAAACATGGAAGAATTGAGCGAGAAATTGCCACAGTTTGCCCATGCACCGGTGGCTGTTCCAGACTGGATGCCACTCCCATAATTAATCTGACGTAACCCTTTGAACTTGGGGCGATCAATGGGCAAGACTCCCAGATCGCCCCTTTTTGTGGAGGAGCAAATGCTCAAAGGACTAGACCCACAATTGTCAGCTCATCTCGTCTATATCATGATGCAAATGGGCCATGGTGATGAGATCGCCATAGTAGATGCCAATTTTCCCGCTCATTCGACCGCGCTTGAGACCGTTAGTGGCGAAATAGTGGATTTGCCAGGCATGGATGCCCCAACTTTGATCAGCGCTATGATCAAGCATTTCCCACTTGAAGAATTTTATGATTTTTGCGCCTGGCGCATGGAAATCGACAACGCCCCCGGGCGAGATGGGAGAGGTGCATCAAATGGTTTTTGATGTGCTGGAAAAGACCAAGCCGGACGCCGCAAATCTGGGTTCGCTAGAACGCCAAACCTTCTACGACCGTGCCAAAACATGCTTCGCCGTTGTGCGCGTGGGCGAGATGCGCCCCTTTGGGTGCTTTATCTTGCGCAAAGGCGTGATTTTTTTAGCGCTTTAGCGTCGCGATACGCTTTATTTATCAAATGTTATGTGATACTGACATTAGTAACAATAGTAGAATCTACGCCACACTTTTTGATGGGGGACCGGGTGAAAAACCAAAAGACGACAGAAGAGATCGCGTTGGGCATACGCCGCCGCGTTTTTGAACACTCGATGCGCAACAATGGTGCTATCTCAGCCAAGCTTGTTCGGCCGCCGAGCAATTGGCGTGGCTTTATAATGAAGCCTTGAATTTGGGCGAACCAACCATGCCGATGATCCCCCCACCATTTGGTGGCGTGCCCGCGCCGGGCAATGATGATTATGTCACCGGTGCTGGCTATAACGGGCCGTTTGAACCTCAATATGACCGGTTGTTTATTGCCCCGGCCCACTATGCGCTGGTGGCATATGCCACCTTGATCGAGACGGGGCGCATGGCGGCAGAAGGGCTTGAAATGTTCAATAAGGACGGCTCCTCTGTTGAAATGATTGGGGCGGAACACTCCCCGGGGATGGAAGTCCACAACGGCACGCTTGGCATTGGCCTTTCAACAGGTGCTGGCCTTGCCTATGGCCGTCGTTTACGCGGTGAACCCGGCGAGGTTTGCGTGTTTATGTCCGACGGCGAAGTGCAAGAAGGGCAAACCTGGGAAGCCATTCAGGCCTGCGCGCACCACGGCATCGACAATGTGTGGGCCATCATGGATGTGAACGATCAGCAATGTGATGGCGCCATGTCTTCAGTTATGGAAGTGCGCGACATCGCCACCAAAATGCGCGCCTTCGGTGCCACGGTGGTCGAAATCGACGCCCCCCCATGATTTGGATGCGATGCGACAAGCGAAAAAAGAGCCGCACGAGGGTCAGCCCCCCCTTGATTATTTTGGCGCATTCATCGCCAACACACGGCATGTCATTTTTGCAAAACGATTCCCGCGCTTGCACTATGTGCGCTTCAAATCAGAACAAGAGCGTGACGAGATGAACGCCTCTATCGCCAAAGAGCTGGGGCATTGATCCGGTTCAATTCGACACGCATTAGGGGAAGATCAAAATGGTTGAAATGGTAACGCGCCCTTATGCGGGTGCATTTGAAAAATACGCACTGGCCAACAAAGATGTGTTGTGCATGTCAGCGGATTTGACCTCATCTTGCGAGATCGACGGCTTCCGCGATCGGCACCCAGAACAGTTCATGTCCATGGGTATGGCCGAGCAAAATATGATGAGCTTTGCAGGCGGCTTAGGCCTTGCGGGCTTTCGTCCCTTTATTCACACTTTTGGGGGTGTTCACCTATCGTCGTCCCTATGACCAATTGATGGCGTCGATTGCCTATCCGCGTCGCAAAGTGCGCATTATGGGGCTTTTTGCCGGGCGTAACCACGCCGGGCGGCATGACCCACCAAGCCATTGAAGATATCGCGATCATGCGCGCCATGCCCAACATGTCGATCTTGGAAACAGGCGACGCGACTGAGGTGGAAAGCCTTTGCGAAGCCGCAGATTCAATTGATGGTCCGGTTTATTGCCGTGTGCTGCGCGGCTCGGTGCCGCGTCTATTTGATACCCCGATCAAAGTGGGGCGAAATGCGCGAACTCTCCCAGGGCGATGACGTGTTGGTGGTGACAGCGGGCATCACGACGGAAGAGGCCTTGCGCGCAAAGGCCGCTTTGGCGGGCGCAGGCGTATCGATCCGGCATTTGCACCTCAACACCATCAAGCCGTTTGACTCAAAGCGCCTGCTAGATCATTTGCAATCGGTCAAGCATGGGGTGATCACCTTGAAACCATGTGATTAACGGCGGCATTGGCTCGCTTGTGGCAGAAACAATTGCGGAAGCCGGTATTCAGAAAAAACTGGTGCGATTGGGCCTCCAAGACACTTACGCCCATGGCGGCTCGCGTCCCTATTTGATGCGCTATTATGGCTTGGATGCATTGGCATTGGTGCGCGGCATTGAAGGTCTGATGAATATTGAAACCAACATTGATGCAGACGATTTGGAAACTGTGCGTGTGGACGCAGTGCACTCAAGTGCCAAGGCGGAGGCGCTTTAGACATGGACCGCTTGCAGGTAACCTATCAGATCGAAGCGAAGAGCAATGATGAGGCGCTGGAGCGTGCGCACAATATAGCGTTGGAGCAAACCGTCGAAATTCCGCGTGACGTGGTGCCTCAAGGTTTTATCGAAGACGAGATTTTGGGGCAGGTGGAAAGCTGCGGCCAGTCCAGCAATGGGCAATATGAGGCTGTTCTTTCCTACAGCCCCGAAAGTGTGGGTACGGAACTGACCCAACTTTTCAACGTCATTTTTGGTAATTCTTCGATCCAAAAGGGCTTGCAAGTCACCCACATCGATTTGGGTCGAACCTTGTCACAGGCATTTCCCGGGGGCGCGGTTTGGCATCCAAGGCGTGCGCGAGCGCGCTGCCACTGCATCAGGGGGGTTGATTTCGCCTGTCTTGAAGCCTCAAGGGGTCAAGCGCTGAAGAGCTGGCAGAAATCGCCTATTTGTGTGCGCTTGCGGGGCGCCAATATTGTCAAGGAAGACCATGGGCTGGTGAACCAACCCGCCGCGCCGTTTAAAGAACGCGTGGAGAAAATCTCCGAAGCCGTGGCGCGGGCCAATCAGGAAACCGGACAAAACTGCCTTTACTTGCCCAACATTGGCGGTCATTTCGCAACGCTAATCGAAGATGCCCATTTCGCCAAGCAGGCAGGTGCCGGGGGGCATCTTGCTCATGCCCGGCCTATTGGGATTTGACATCGTCAATCATTTCTCGCGCGATGCGGCATTTGATTTGCCGATTATGACGCACCCCAGCTTTTTGGTCCATATGTTTTGTCTCAGGACACAGGGGTTCACCCACGCTATTATGTTTGGCGTTTTGCAGCGCTTGGCCGGTTCAGATATTTCGGTCTTCCCCAATGTGGGTGGCCGTTTTGGCTTTTCTGTCGCCGAATGCAAATCAATCGCTGATGCCTGCCGCGCGGCAGACGGCATTGGAAAGCCAATGTTTCCCAGCCCCGGTGGTGGCATGTCAAAAGATAGGGCAGGCGACATGGTCAGCATGTATGGTGACGATGTGGTCTATCTTTTGGGCGGCAGCCTGCTGCGCTACGGCGACAAAATTGGCGAAGGCATCAAAGACATGCGTGCCGCGCTAGAGGCTGCGAGAAAGTAGTCTGGTTTTAGGTTCGGCAAAAAGAGCGCCTAGGTGCTCTTTTTGCCCTTCTAGACAGGGGCGCCAAGTGCTTCCATTAGCGTTGGCTTTCCCCGCCAATTGGGCGCGATCCAAGGCCCCAACATTTTCACGCGGCAGTGGTTGCTTGTTCAAAATGTGGTCGGCTGCTTTTTCGCCTGTCATGATTGATGGAGCATTGAGATTGCCGTTGGTGATGCGCGGAAAAATCGAACTATCTGCAACCCCTTAGTCCGTCCACACCGATGACGCGGCATTCTGGATCAACCACGGCCATTGGGTCGTCGGCCTTGCCCATACGACAGGTGCCGCATGGGGTGATAAGCGCTTTCGGCGTGATCACGGATAAACTCATCAAGTTCAGCATCGGATTGTACAGAAGCGCCCGGCTGAATTTCTTTTCCGCGATAAGGGGCGAATGCGTCCTGCGCAAAAATCTCGCGGGTCAACCGGATACAAGTCCGAAAGTCCGCCCAATCGTCGGGATGAGACATATAGTTGAATTTGATTATCGGGGTCTCTGCAGGGTCACTAGACCGGAGCGAAACACTGCCGCGTGATTTTGAACGCATAGGGCCAACATGGGCTTGATAACCATGACCTTCTGCAGCAGCTTGGCCGTCATAACGCACCGCAATTGGCAAAAAGTGATATTGAATATCGGGATAGTCCACGCCCGGCTTTGATCGAATGAAGGCTGCACTCTCGAACTGGTTCGAAGCACCGATACCCTTTTTGGTAAACAACCATTGTGCGCCCACAAAGGCTTTGCCGAGCAAATTCCAATATTTAAACAAGGTGACAGGCTTTGTTGCCGCTTGTTGAATATAAAGCTCCAAATGGTCCTGCAAATTTTGCCCAACGCCTTGTCGATCCGCGACGACATCGATGCCATGCTCGGTCAATTGCGCAGCAGGTCCAATGCCAGAAAGCAACAGCAATTTTGGTGAATTGATGGAAGATGCAGAAACAATGACTTCAGCGCCCGCGCGGACCACTTCGACTTTACCCTTCCGTCCGACTTCAACGCCGGTGGCACGGCCATCCTCAATCACAATCTTGCGCGCAAGCCCACGCACAATTGTTACATTGCCGGAGGCAATGGCAGGTTTGAGGTAGGCTTTGTACGCTGACCATCGTTCACCTTTGTGGATTGTAGCGTCGTAAGGGCCGAACCCTTCTTGCTGCTCGCCATTGTAGTCATTTGTCGTTTGATAACCCGCTTGTGCACCGGCCTCGACAAAGGCTTTGACCAATGGATTATCGCGTTTGCCGCGCGAGATGTGCAACGGGCCATCCTTGCCGCGCCAAGATGGATCACCACCATGACCGCCATCGTCCCAGCTTTCCATGCGTTTATAGTAGGGCAGCACGTCGGCATAGGCCCACCCTTGCGCGCCCATCTCGGCCCAATTATCGAAATCGCGGGCGTGGCCACGCACATAAACCATGCCATTGATGGAGGACGAGCCGCCCAAGACTTTACCTCTCGGGGTCGCTAAGCGGCGGTTGCCCAAATGTGGTTCAGGTTCGCTTTCATAGCCCCAGTCATATTGTTTCATGTTCATGGGGTATGAAAGCGCGCCTGGCATTTGGATGAACGGCCCAGCATCGGTGCCGCCATGTTCGATCACAATGACCTTTTTGCCGGCTTCTGCCAGCCGATAGGCAATGGCGCACCCGGCAGAGCCAGCGCCGATGATTACATATTCTGCGTGCACAACAATATCCTTAGAATGGGGCTTCGACGTCGTTCATACCGACATAAACGGTCTTGATTTGGCTATAGTGCTCAATTGCCGCCTTTGAGTTCTCGCGCCCGACACCTGAGGCCTTCATGCCGCCAAACGGTGCTTCCACCGGCGTCAGATTATATGCATTTATGTAGCAAGTACCTGCCTCAAATGCCGCTGCGACACGATGGGCACGCGTCAAATCTGACGTAAACACACCGGCCGCGAGGCCAAATTCGGTTGCATTGGCGCGACGGATGCCTTCATCTTCGTCGTTGAAGCGCAGGACCGACATTACGGGGCCAAATATTTCTTCGCGCGCGATGGTCATATCATCGGTCACGTCAGCAAATAATGTTGGCTCGATGTAGAATCCGTCGCCTTCAATTATCTTGCCGCCCTTTACCAGCCGGGCGCCTTCATCAGCGCCGATCTTAATGTAGTTTTCGACAATGTCGCGCTGGCGCAAGGAGACCATTGGGCCGATTGTCGTGGCTTCATCCATTGGATCGCCAATGATGGCATTTCCCATGCGTTCGGCGACGCGGGCGACAAACTTGTCACAAAGCCCGTCTTGCACAAAAACACGCGTGCCGTTGGAGCAGATTTGGCCGGTGGAATAGAAATTACCATTGATGGCGGCAGCGACAGCATTTTCCAGGTCGGCATCATCAAATACGACGATTGGCGATTTTCCACCTAACTCCATCGTGACGTGGCGTATGCCATCAGCCGCCGCGGCATAAACCTTGCGCCCGGTGGGCACAGATCCGGTGAGTGACACTTTGTCCACTCGTGGGTCTGTGACCAATGATTGGCCAACGTCGCCTGCACCCTGCACAACATTGAACAACCCTGCCGGTGCGCCCGCTTCCAGCAAAATCTCCGCAAGCTTCAGCGCGGTGAGTGGCGTTATTTCCGAAGGTTTGAACACCATGGCATTACCGCAGGCGAGGGCTGGCGCCGCCTTCCAGCCTGCAATTTGGATCGGGTAATTCCATGCGCCTATGCCGACACAAACCCCCAGCGGTTCGCGTCGCGTATAAACAAAATCGCCACCTGCGACGGGGAATGTGCTCGCCTGTCAATGTGCCTGCAAGCCCGCCAAAATACTCCAAGGCGTCGGCGCCAGAGGCCGCGTCGGCGATAAGCGTTTCGGAAAGCGGTTTGCCTGTGTCATGGGTCTCAATTTCGGACAATTCCCGATTGCGCGCGCGCAATAAATCGGCTGCACGACGCAACACGCGCCCGCGCTCGGTGCCTGAAAGTTTCGCCCATTCCTTTTGCGCGCGCTTGGCGCTTTCCAACGCAGAATCGATTATAGCAGGCGTCGCGAAATGCAAAGTTGCAATCGTTTCGCCGGTATGCGGATAGATCACGTCGAATGCTTCACCATCTTCGTCATCCACATATTGGCCGTTAACAAAATGGCTAGCTTGGGGGCGATAGGTCATGTGTGTATTACTCCTGCGGGCCAACAAGAAGGGCCATTGGATCTGGATCTGCGTGCGCGGTCGAGATCACATCATTTTCTGAAATTTCATTGCATTCTGCCGCGATCGCGCGCAGCACGTGTTGCGATCCCTCCGCGCCATCAAGTTCGTGCGTCTCCGCATCAATCACGCGGATGGACTGGGTATCGAGGGAATAGCGCAAATAAAGACCATCAATTAACCCAGCGATTCGGCGGGCAACATCGGGCGAGCGTTCTCCAATTTTGGGGCGCAGCGCATCCACCAGGTTTGAGTGCAAACGGCGCTGATACACATAAAGCAGCCGCCGCGCACGCTCGGATCTCAAAGACAAAGCATAAAAATTCACCCACGCCGAAATCGATTCACGCCGGAAGCTGGTCATGCCAAAACTCGCCATTGCAATGGCCTCTAGTCGCTGGTCCGGGGTTGTTTTACCCCGAAGCGCTTTACGCACGTCATCACCATACTCGCTTAGAATCGAACGCATTGCGGCGAGAAATAAACCTTCTTTGTCCTGAAAATAGTGAAAAGCCAAACCTGGGGACACACCTGCGCTTTGTGCGATTTGACTTGTGGTCACATTTAGAGTGCCCGTTGCGCCGATTTCTCGGATCGTCGCAGCAATTAATTCTGCGCGTCTTTCTGCTTCCGATTTGCGGGCCATAACACTCTTTCCAGATTCGAAGGTTGCTTTTCTCAAATAAGGTATTATTAATTGACTCGTCAATCAATAACTCATGTGCTCATCATGTAAACAAAACGAGGGAAACCAATGAAACTTTCAATTTCAGCCGCAATTCTCACGCTTAGCGCAACATCTGCGATGGCCAATTGCGATGCCGTAACATTCTCAGACGTCGGCTGGACCGACATCACAGCAACAACTGCTGCCACAACCACTGTGCTCGAAGCGTTGGGCTACGACACAACCACACGCGTGCTTTCTGTGCCGGTAACCTATGTATCGCTTGAAGAAGGCGACGTGGACGTTTTCTTGGGCAACTGGATGCCAACCATGGAAGCTGATATCGCGCCGTATCGCGAAAAAGGCACTGTTGAAACCGTGCGTGCGAATCTGCAAGGCGCGAAATACACACTCGCGACAAACGCAGCCGGTGCCGAGCTAGGCATTAAAGATTTTGGCTCAATCGCCGAACATGCCGACGCACTTGACGAAACCATTTATGGCATTGAGCCCCGGCAATGATGGCAACCGCTTGATCCTTGATATGATCGCGGAAAATGCGTTTGGTCTGAAAGAATTTGACGTTAAAGAAAGCTCTGAGCAAGGCATGTTGTCACAAGTGAGCCGCTTGACCAAAAAAGGCGAGCCGATTGTATTTTTGGGTTGGGCACCACACCCCATGAATGCAAACTTTGAGCTAACCTATCTCGCCGGCGGTGACGACTGGTTTGGTGAAAACTATGGCGGCGCAACCGTTTATACCAACACCCGTGCAGGCTATGTGGAAGAATGTCCGAACGTTGGCAAGCTATTGCAAAACCTGGAGTTTTCCTTGGAAATGGAAAACGAAATCATGGGCGCGATCCTCAATGATGGCGAAAATGCTAGTGACGCCGCTAAAGCGTGGTTGGCGGCAAACCCATCCGTTCTCGATGGTTGGTTGGCCGGCGTCACCACCCAAGATGGTGGAGAGGCGCTACCCGCTGTTAAATCAGCACTCGGTCTATAATCTACGGCCATAAATTGCGGCCCTGCGCGCTGCGCGGGGCGTGGTGCCTATGCACTCAATTTTAAAAAAGGAAAAAAGTCGTGGATTGGCTGACCTCACACAAAATTCCAGTAGGTAAAGTCGCGAGTGCGATTTTCGAATGGATTCGTGATCATGCGGAAGGCGCGCTGGACCTACTGTCTGTTGTTCTTGAAGCCATGATCGATGGCTTTCTTTGGGTTCTTCAAACGCCACATCCATTGGTGGTTATCGCGGCTTTTGTTGCGTTCACTTGGCTGATGCAACGCAGCTGGAAAACCTGTTTGCTTGTCGGGCTCGGATTCCTTTTTATTCTCAACCAAGGCTATTGGGAAGAAACAACTGAAAGCCTCACTTTGGTACTCTCCGCGTGCATTGTGTGTATGTCTGTCGGGGTGCCCATCGGCATCGCAGCGGCGCATAGACCGCGCCTTTATGCCATGATGCGTCCCCGTGCTCGACCTGATGCAAACTTTGCCGACCTTTGTTTATTTGATTCCCGCGATTGTCTTTTTCGGTATCGGCATGGTGCCCGGCTTGATCGCCACGGTGATCTTTGTGTTACCTGCACCAATCCGCTTAACTCAATTGGGCATATCCTCAACGCCATCCCGCTTGACCGAGGCCGTCCGCGCTTTTGGCGGCACCGATCGGGATGTGCTGGTCAAAGCCGAGTTGCCGTTCGCCCTACCGCAAATCATGGCGGGTCTAAACCAAACCATTATGCTAGCTCTTTCCATGGTCGTGATTGCGGCCCTCGTGGGCGCTGATGGTCTCGGGGTGCCCGTGGTGCGCGCTCTAAACCAAGTGAATACCGCACTCGGTTTTGAAAGCGGCATTGTCATTGTGGTGGTCGCCATTTTGCTCGACCGAATGCTGAACCGGGGGAGTGAACAATGAGCGTTGCTGTAAAAATTGAAAATGTCTCCATCGTATTCGGCGACGCGCCAGAGAGTGCACTGCCTTTTATGGATGAAGGATTAGACCGCACCGCCGTACAAGAAAAGTCCAACCAAGTCTTGGGCGTGCACGATTGCTCACTTGACGTAAACGAAGGCGAAATCTTGGTGCTCATGGGCTTGTCAGGCTCAGGAAAATCCACCCTTTTGCGCGCTGTGAACGGACTTAATCCGGTTGTGCGCGGCGCAGTGCATGTCGATGAAGGCAATGGCCTGATCAACGTCACTGATGCGCCAGAAACGGATTTGCGCCGCATTCGCCGCGAGCGCGTGGCGATGGTGTTCCAGCAATTTGGACTTTTGCCTTGGCGTAGCGTTGCTGAAAATGTGGGTCTTGGCCTAGAACTTGGCGGCATGGCAAAAGCCGAGCGCCGCAAAGTTGTGCTAGAACAACTCGAACTTGTCGGCCTTTCTGAATGGGCTGATAATAAAGTCAGCGAACTATCTGGCGGCATGCAGCAACGGGTTGGTCTTGCGCGCGCCTTTGCCACAAAGGCGCCAATCCTATTAATGGATGAACCTTTTTCCGCGCTCGATCCACTTATTCGTACCAAACTGCAAGACGAACTTTTGGAACTGCAAAAACGGCTGAAACGTACGATCATCTTTGTGAGCCACGATTTGGACGAAGCATTCAAATTGGGCAATCGTATTGCCATTATGGAAGGTGGCCGCATCGTACAATGCGACACGCCAAATGGGATCGCCAGCAAACCGGAAACCGACTATGTGGAAGAGTTTGTTGCCCATTCAAACCCGCTCACCTTTTTGCGCGCCAAAGACGTAATGACTGACGCCGCGATCGAAGGCGATTTACGAGTGGACGAAGACACCCCAGTGATGGAGTTTGCGGCCGAATTGACAGCAAGCAAAGCATCGGTTGTCGTCACTAAAAACGGAAAACCTGTTGGTATGGTTACATCAGATTCTCTTTTGCAAAGACTGGTCACCTAGGCCGTTTGCAACCCGAACAGGTACGCAAAAAAAACGAGGCGGCAGATGCCGCCTCATTCTTTTTGGATTTATGCTGCTAAGTTGCAATCTGATTTATGGTCGCACCATTTGTTTCCCGGCAAATAGCGCGAAGCGATTTGTCCTTCTTTTAGTGCAAAAAGGTGCAACCAGCCATGATCAAACAAGTCTTGAACAGAGGGATGGCGCGACAGAATTTCACTAATCGCATCCGCGGGTGCCTCAATCATCACCGAAAGCCGCAATGGCTCATGCACCAAGCGCTCTCCATCATGAACCGCCTGCTGCGGAAGTCCGGGCCGCAGGCGACCACCATTTCCCTGCACAACGCCAATGCCGCCCACAACATTGTGGATCAGTTTGTTGCCGCCGCCAAAAGTGTCAGGGGCGATAGCAGAGCCATAATATTGCAAGCTGATCCAGCTCGCCACCACAACTGGCGCCGTCAAAATCAATTCAAGTGTCCCAAAGCTTTTGTCCGCTTTCCAATCGTATGAATGCAAGAAGGCGCGTCCCCTCTAAGTCCGCTGTCGCGGTGCAGGCCCCGCGGCGCAGCAATAAAAGCCGCACAGCCAGCAAGGCCCCATTCGGGGCGCACTTCGGCCCCAGTTTGTTGCGCGCTTGGCAACATTGGCTGCCGACGCTCCCGGCAATTTTGCCGCCCGTTCTGCTCGCGCAAGTTGCCCAGCACCTGCAAGCCAACTTTTAACCTGGGTCAGGCGTTCCGAAGACATGCACGCATTGTCATCAAACAGTTGGATATGATCGGTTGTTGTATCATGTAATCCGGCTACAAAGTGGGTGCCTTCAGGTAGCTCAATTCCGTGTGCAGCAATACCGGCACGAGTTTCTGGGTCGTTGAGCAACTGCGCAAGCAGTCGTGCGGACACTTCACCTGTTTGCCCGCCACACGCGCCACAATGATAGGCACTTTCATGCGGATTATTAGTGACATGTGCCCCATGGCCCAGGAGCAGGATGGTTTCGCCAAAGTCTTCTGTCATACTCATTGCGGTCAAAACGGTAGCCGCCGTTGCCGCTTTCGCTTCCGCCGAAAGCCCGTCAACCAGTCGTGGCGCCGGGTTACTGACACTGGCGTGTGTGCCCATCCCAAGCGTGTCCTTAAACAGTTTGGCGCCATAGAACGGCCCCGCCGCCTCCACAAACGCAAATGAGGATACAGCAGCCTGACGAAACTACCCCCATGCGCGACTTGCGCGGGCGCTGATCCGGTGGTTCTGCTCATGCAATTCATGTGCGTGGCTGGAGGCTTGCAATGCGGGTTTTAAGAGCACCGGCAGGTGTGTATCAACCACGTCGGACCCGTGTGCTGTGTGGGCGACAGGTAAGCCAAAAAAGCCAGCAAAACCGTTGGTTTCAATTTTGAGGCTCTGCGCTTCAAGCGCTCTCCGGAATGTTTCTGATCGCACGTCAATGCAAAACGCCGCCTGTAAGGTTGGCTTCGACTTGCTTTTGGACGTGCCCTTTAAAACGCTGCCGAGCTTGCTTGGTGCGCGCGCTCTAGCGCCTCTTGCAAGATACAGTCCACAACTTGGTCTTGTGACGGCTCAACAGGTTTGGCGTGTTGGTCAAGGACCTCTTGCCACGCCGTATTTATTGAAGGGGTGTGCGCCAAAAGCGCTTCTTCCCAAACCAACCGAATAGCCAGCAAATCTGTCAACGTGCTGTCGGTTGCCTCATTTAATTCCGCTTGCCAGAGCAACCAGCGTGCATGTTGGGGGGGCCCAGCCGCTCAAGTGCATTAACAGGCGATGGAAAACGGTTTCAGCGGCGTCGCCTTTGATGTCCAGCCGCTCGGCAGCCCGCAGAATTACGCGCTCTGTGGTGTCAGGCGCTGAACTTACATGCTGACAAAAACCTGTAAGACCAGCAATTTCTGGTGTTAGGTCGCGACTGGCCCACGCCTGCCAGGCCGCATAAGCATTTTGGCCAGGAGGCGGGGTCCATAATGCCTGCCCGCGATCAAAATAGCCAGCTGCCCAAAGACCGAAGGTTTTTTCAATTACCGATAGCCAATCAGTTTGGGGTGGCGTCACTCGCCAGTTGAGCAATAGTAGGCAGTGCTTTGGGCGGTGAACTTGTTTCCCGCGCCATTTCCTTCAATTGCGCTAGGTCGCGTGGCTTAAGCTTGAGGGGCTGGCCGCCAAAGCCGCCAAAAGGTCGTTGTCTGTAAGCGCGCCATCCGCCATTTTTTTGGGCGTATACAGTGCGCGGCTGAGTAAGTGCAATGCCGTCAACTCGAGCCATGCGTGCGCACGCAGTTGCTAAGTCTTCGCCTGTTTGGCCAAGGAACGGATTAACAGCAACCGTTGCATCCAGTGGGAAGCTGGCGGTATGGCACGGGCGGCATTCTCCGCGGCAGTCAAGAGTTTAGATATCTGCTTTGGTGCAATTTGATCTTGTTTTAAAAACATGGATTTTTCCTTTGAGATCAATTGGATTTCGCTGCACGGAAGCCGCCAATCAAGCGGTCCAAAAGCGCATTCAGATAAAGGCCATTGGCAACATGTACCCGCAACCCTGCTGTGGACGGGTGATGTGCCATAATGGGAACAAGGCTTGGGCAAAGGCCACCAGGCCAAACGACAAGACCGCCAGCACAAGAAGGGCCCACTCGAGGGGGCTAGGTGCCGGCGCTGCGGGCAAGAAAGGTCCCCAAACCGCCTGAGCCATCAACTGAAATGTGAAATACGCCACCGCCGCTGCAATTGAAGCTTGCGCGGTGCGCCGCGTGAGCGCCGCTGGTGCCGCATCAGCCAAGCCCTGCGCGACAAGATAGGCAACCCCAAAAATTAACATGGTGCCAAGCGCTAGCGTTTGCGCTGATTTCGGCGTGGCAATAAGAGAAAAGCCTGTCGCAATCAGAGCGTAAAGAAACAGCGCGAGCGCAAAAGATTGCAACACCGCTTTGACGCTAGGTGCTGCCACCGGTCCCGGCTTGCGCAAGTTGGCCACCGCGTGCACAGCGCCGCCAGAGCTCAGAAAAGCATGTGCTTTATACATTGAGTGTGCAACAATATGCAGCAACGCCAGAGGCCACAGGCCCAATCCACATTGTAGCAACATGAAACCCATTTGCGCGACTGTCGACCACGCCAGCGCGGTTTTGATGGCGCTTTGCGTCAACATCACCACCGCGCCAAACAACGCGGTGAACCCACCCAGCATCACCAAAGCTGCCATCGCGCCGGGACTCGCCTGCACGAGGTCAGCAACAAGGATCAGCAGGAACCCACCTGCATTGATGATGCCCGCATGAAGCAATGCAGAGACAGGGGTGGGGGCTTCCATAACCTCGGTTAGCCACCCATTTAGGGGGAATGCCGCTGTTTTAAGGGCCGCTGCCAGTACAATTAGTGCCAAGGCAAAGTGGGGCAATAAGCGTCAAACCTGATTGTGACTCGATGGACAATTTGGCAAAGTCGATCGTGCCATATGCTATGTAAAGCAGCGCTGCAGCGACTATCAAAGCCACATCGCCGGCGTGCCACACCCAAGAAAATTTGGTGGCCGCGCGCCGCGCCGCAGGGCGCTCCTTATAGAAAAGCAAAAGCTGGCGAAGGCCAAGGCCAACTAAGATAAAGGCGGGGACCAGGAGCGCAAGGCTGCCAGACTGCATCAAGATCAAAACTGTGCCCAGCGTGCCCAGCATCAATGCGTGAAACGCACCTTCATTTGCCTCGCCATCCAAATAGGTGCGTGAATAGCGCATGACGACCCAGCCAATAAAGCTAACCAACAATGTCATGGTAACGCTGAGCGCATCTAGACGAAATATAAGGGCCACTGGACCTTGGAAGAACTCAAGTTGAACTGGCCCAACGCTTAGCAATTGCATCAACCCGATAATGGCGACGAAAAGCGCGGCCAACGCCGCCGTTTCAGGCAACCAACGTGCAAGCGCTGGCCGACGCCCGGGGCGGGTGGCGATGAGCAAACAAGCCGACATCAAAATAAGGGGGGCAAACAGGCTAAGCGGCAGTGAGGTTAGCATTATCCAGCTCCAATAGTGTGACAATTGGCCGTTGTCTATCAGCTCGATTAAGTTTAAGAAAATATATATATTAGCAGAAAACATTCTATGGAATAGAATAATGGCCTCGATTAACTTGCATCATTTGCGTTTATTTCGCGCTGTTGCGCGCGATGGTACTCTCACCGGTGCCGCCCGTGCCCTCAATCTTTCGCAATCTGCTCTTTCGACTCAGATTAAAACTTTGGAGGCAAGTTTGGGCCATGATCTATTTGAGCGGCGAGGGCGTGGCTTGATCTTGACAGAAGCTGGTCGTATTGCCTTGATCACGCTGAGGCTGATTTT
>LLEO01000045.1_pt1 | contig 23700 bp, 38 predicted proteins | sample 595861 | NCBI WGS metagenome assembly LLEO01 (sample SAMN02919315, study PRJNA255460) | bioreactor metagenome | biome: chemostat; feature: culture 2012_25.1; material: sediment; isolation source: day35 25degC chemostat 2012 inoculated with Wadden Sea sediment taken from... | place: Germany: Bremen ... | reverse complement strand
ACATGAATGGGCTGAACCGCAGCGTTTGAAACGATATGTGAGGGCTTGTGGTACGCAGTGTAAAATCTTACAGACATCGTATTCGGGCTTTGCATTCGGGGGGCTTTCTCACGCTCTTATTAGGCGAGTGTACGTTTTACAATCCTCCTGACAGAATAACGGGGAAATCGACATGAAAGTGCTTAAACCTTTGCAAAATAGGCGCGTAACACTCCATGTTGGCCTTCCAAAAACGGCAACGTCTGCACTGCAATCTACGTTGGCAGACAACTATGCTCAATGCATGGATGCCGGATTGTGCTACCCGCAGGCAATGCGAACACCTGCAGGATATCGGCGTCATAAGCCGTTGCAACATGCCGCAAGGACGTTGACCGAGAGCGATTTTGTCAGCGCATATCAATCTGTTCTGACCGAGGCCGGGGACCGGGATATCGTGTTTTCCTCGGAGGATATTCACTCGCAACTTGCTAGGCGGAAAAACCCGCTTGTCACGTATCTGAACCGGATTCATGGCGCAGAGAATGTTCATATCCTGATTAGTCTGCGCAATGTGTATGACTTCGCGGACTCTGTGATCGCGCAGTTTTACAAAGCGACCTTGTTCGGGATCGAGCCCCATGAACTTGCGCTGGCCGGGAACCTGACGCCGCAGGGCATCTTGGATGCCGCAGAGGATGCATACGGTTTTCCCGTCTATTCCTTTATGAGCTATGTCAACGCAATAAAAGCACATTGCCCAGAGAATGAAATCAGGCTTGTTTCGATTGAGAAGAATGACCTGAACGAACCATATCTAGATTTCATGGCCAGGTATCTGGGACTGGAAGGCGAGTTTGCAAATCCGCCGAGAAAAAACGTTAATGCTCGGAAGGGCAACCAGTTGCAGATGTGTTTTCGAGAAGCCCGGCATTACTTGCGTCAGTCGGAATTTAAAGAACACCAGCGCAGGATCGTGGCCTATAGCGCAAAGCACAGCATCCAAGAACTCGAGGACCGCAACAGGTATCTACACATCGACGATGCCCTGAGAGCTAAAATCAGCATGTGGCCGAGGCGGAGAAAGAGCAGTTGCTGCCCCTTTATGTACACGCCATGCGCTGCCCTGTTTGAAAACAAGCCCGTTCCCCCAACAGAAGATGTCGACCTTCCACGGGCCATGAAAGAAGATATCAGGCGGATCTGCACTGAACCCCCCCAAATGCGGGTTTCAAGCGCGGCCTTTCAAGTCTACGTCGTAAGTTCCAGCGTTAGAAATCTTCGGGACGGATATGCGGCATGTATTCTTTTAAGAACCGCCGGTTCTTCTTCTCGAAATGAGACATAAACTCTGGATCTAGCTGCGTGACATCCAGCTTTGGACCAAACTGTGCCCATCGCGATGCCTTGATCACGCCAGTGATCAGTCGGTGAATTTTGCTTTCTCGCCCGTTGCGAAAGCGTGGAAACAGGCGGTTTGTTCGTCGCAGCAGCCACAATCCCCGACGCGAAAGTGAGACGTTCCGCTCTCCTGCGGGGGTCTCTAGGTCGTCCGCAACTTGCGGCGATCCCAAGGCGCTGAAAAAATCTACCATGATGTCCCCCCCCTCCAATGCGTTGCGGGAAAAAAACCGCGGCATGAAGCGCGAGGACGCGAAATGTGCGGTCCACTTGTTGGCAAAATAGACGTAATTGAAATTGCCGTTTCTCCGGCGTTTTGCGTTCTCCAGATGTTTCGAAAAGCTGCCCGTGCCGCCGACGCTTATATGCGTGCTATAGGCGCTGGACACTTTGCTGTCCTGCCGACGGAAATAGCAGATCACGTCAATATCATCAAAAATACCATTCAAGTACTCTGACAGCTGGGCAATGCTGTTGGGCTGGACCAGACGGCTTTGAAAGTGCTCAGAGGTCACAATCAGCGTGTGATAGTGTTTAGAGAGTTCCTTAACCTCTGCCTGAAAGCCCGCGAGGGTTCTGTTCCTAAACGCTTCAATCGCTTCGGGCGATGTGAGGTTGTTGAGGATAAAATAGTTGTCAGGGTTCTTTTGGAAGCAGGCAACAAGTCCACGATTATTGGTGCTGTCAATCGTATGACTAAGGCAAAAGCCATGCTGATTCAGAACAGCTTCGTTCAAATAAAGCCCATGCTGCAGGGCTGTAGTGCCGGTTTTTTCCTGCCCGATATGTAGGATTAGCTTCATATTTAGCGCCACTTCACGTCCGAAACGATTGCAGAGTTATCAGTCCTGTGGAACTGCATCTACCTGATCTTTTTGCTGACTAGCTGGTAATGTCTCTGTGGTCTATCGCAATGATTGAGTCGTTCCTGATAGGCAGATTCTTGTCACCGGCTGGGAAAGTTCGGTTCGGCCTACTTCTGCAATATTGCGCTTTCCCATTCTGAAAGAAACGCACGCTTCTTGAGTTGATCCAAGAAGACAAGAAGACCCGGTCCGATCCGTATGCGGTTCAAGGCGGCTTCATTCTGGCTGAGATCAAGCGCTGGTTGGTTAGAAGCTGCGCATCTTGCCCATGTGATCGTGTCATCAGGTGATCCAGAAACAGGGCCGCAAGTTCGGATGACGGCGCATTGCTGGGGATCAACGCGGTGCGCAACATGACCGTGGTGAAATCTGCCGGCAGGATGATGGCGAACTCGTCCCGATCCTCGCGGTTGATCGCATAACTTCCAAGAACGTTGTAGGCGATCAGCAGATCACCGGATTTGACCGCGTCGATCATGTCGGACGAGCAACAGTAAAGCTGCGCATCCAGCCCGCCCATGACCTCGGTCAGGCGCCAATAGATCTCGGAGGCCCGCGTGTCTTGGGTCGCGAACAGATAGCCTAGGCCAGACTGGCGCACGTCATAGGTGCCGACCCGGCCGCGGAAAAGGTCAGGGTGCTGGCGCAACAGGTTGATCAGGTCGTTTCTGCTTTCAGGCAGGGGAAGGTCACCGAAACCGGACTTGGACACGACGATCGCCGCGGGTTCCTGCGTGAACGCGAACAACATGTCATTCCACACCGCCCAGTCTGGAAGAGCGCTGGTGGACCCGGGGCGTGAAACGCTGGGCCCAGCCGTCATTGGCCAGCTTGGTTTGCAGGTCCATTGCGCTGGACACGGCGACGTCAAACGCCTCGCCTTCATCGACAATCGCCTTTTGCAGCTCAGACGAGCTGACCACCGTGTACTCGATGGCGGTGCCGGGCACCGAGGCAAGGAAGGACGAGATCATCGGCTCAAAGAAGGCGATATCGGCGGTCGAGATGATCCGCAATTCACTGTCGCTGTCCGACGGGCCAAACCGCGCGACCTCTTCAGCCTCGAAGGCGCTGGCCCATCCAGCAGCGAAGATCAGGACGATGGAAAGAGCAAACTGACGCATGCGCCGCCTCCTGGGTTGTTCGTGATGTGCAAGGTGCCGCCGTGGGCCTCGATCACCTCTTTCGCGATGGTTAGCCCCAAGCCAGAGCCGACGATGTCTTGCGTGTTCGCCCCCGCGCGCAAAGCGCTTCGGAAGCTCGCCCCAACTCATCTGTCTGAAACCCGGGGCCGGTGTCGTTGACGCTGATTGTTGCGCCGTCATCGGTGGTGGTCAGCGCCACGAGGATCTCGGCGCCGGATGGCGAATACTTCACCGCATTGTCCAAAAGATTGTGCAGCGCATTCTGCACCAAAATGGGGTCGCCCTTGATGACCGCCGTCTCGACCTCGGTCGCCTCAAGCGTGACATCCTTCAGTTCCGAAGTCGGGCGCATGCGTTCGACAGTGTCGTGCACAAGGCGATGCAGGCTAATCTCTTCCCGTGCCAGATGATCCAGTCGGAAGGTCACCATCGCGTGATCCAGAAGCTGCCCCGCCGTGCGCGAGCTGTCGTCGATGGCGCGGATCATTTCCCTTAATGCTTTGCGGGTCTCGGGATCATCGGATTTGCGCTGTGCAACCTCTGCCTTGGTTCGTACGACGGCCAGCGGCGTGCGGACCCTATGTGCGGCTTCTGCGATGAAATCCTCGGACCGCATCAGGGATTGCTGCAAACGGCGCATGAAAGAGTTCAACGAGGCAACCAGCGGCACCATCTCGGACGGGACGGGGGCCGCCACCGGGCGCAGGTCTTTGGGGCCCTGCGGGAAACCGAGCTTGTCAGTCGATCCAGCGGGCGGATCGTGCTGCGCGAGATGAGCGCCGCCAACAACACCCAGACAAGGAAGAACCCCGCCCCGATCCCCATCGATGTCCGCGAGATCCGTGCAAGCGTCTGTTTCTGACCGGAAAGTGTCTGTGCCACCGTTACTTTAAGAAAACTTCGACCCGTATCCGTCGACATCCTGCGTCTGACCGTGGCAACACGGACTTCTTCACCAAGGAACATGGCCGACAGATATGCTGGCGACACAGCGCCATTTTCTTTCGCCTCCGGCAAGTCGGCGTAACCACTTAGAAACTCGTTCTCAAGTCGGATCGCATAGAACACGCGTTCGTCCGAGATACTGTCCAGCATCGACAAGGCAGAGTAGGGCAGGTCGATGCTGATCTCGCCTCCGCTTAAACGCGCGCTGTCTAGAATGGACAGGGCGGACGCGGTCAGCACGTTGTCCTGGCTTTCCTGCGCCACCTGCCGCGCCACGGATTGCACGACGAAGTAGACAACAATCGCCAGAACGGCTGCACTTGCCAAAAGTGACAGCAACAGCCTGCGGCGGATCGAGCCATGTGCGACGGGTGTGCTCATGCGACCTCGAGTTTATAGCCAAGTCCGCGGATGGTTGTGATCTTCACGGTCGAGGCCTCAAGGTGGCGACGCAGCCGCCCGATATAGACTTCGATCGCGTTCTCGGTGACGTCTTCGTCATAGGAAAACAGTCGGTCCACCAGCGTTGATTTCGAAAATACCTGTCCGGGCGCGTTCGCCAAAACCTCGAAAAGGCGCAGCTCGCGGGTGCGTAGCTGGATGTCCTGATCGGGGAGTTTCAGCGTCCCTGACAGCGAATCGAAGCGGAGATTTCCGAGGGTCAGAAGGTTCTGCGCGGCGCCACCACGACGGCGCATCACCGCGCGGCACCGTGCTTCCAGCTCGGAAAAGTCGATCGGTTTGACCATGTAGTCATCCGCGCCAAGATCCAGAAGTCCGACGCGATCCGCCACTTCCGAGCGCGCCGTCAGGACGATGACCGGCGTGCTTTCTTCCTGTTTTCGATGCCGCGCCAGAAAGGTTCTCCCGTCACCGTCGGGAAGCATAATATCCAGCAAAATCAAATCATAAGAAGTTGTCGCCGTGAAGTCATGCCCCGTCTGAATATCGGGTGCGTGATCGACGACATGCCCATCCAGCATCAACCTGTCCACGACAGCTTCGGCTAGTTGTTCGTTGTCCTCGATCAGCAGGAATCGCATGTAAGTTTTTCTCTTTTTGCTCGTTTTTTAGTCGTGTCAGCTTTGTGTCAGCTTAGATTGTCACCCTCTTCCGACATGAGCGGCAAGTGTCGCCAATGTCAAATGGGAGGACATAAACATGAAATTCAAATTGGGCCGTCGCGCCTTTATCGCTGCTGCTGCATCACTGAGCCTTGCTGCCCCGGTTTTTGCTGACGACCACAAGGTCGTTGACAGCATTCACTTCCTGATCCCGGGTGGCGCAGGTGGCGGCTGGGACGGCACCGCGCGTGGAACCGGCGAAGCCTTGACCGGCGCTGGTCTGGTTGGCACCGCATCCTACGAAAACATGTCTGGTGGCGGCGGTGGTAAGGCCATCGGTTATCTGATCGAAAACGCGGACAGCCAGCACGGCACGCTGATGGTCAACTCGACCCCGATCGTGATCCGCTCGCTGACCGGCGTGTTCCCGCATAACTTTCGTGACCTGACGCTGGTCTCGGGCACAATCGGTGACTATGCCGCCATCGTTGTGGGCAAAGACAGCCCGCTGAATTCGATGGGTGATCTGCTGGCCGCGTTTGACGCAGATGCATCGGGCACCGCAATTGGCGGCGGTTCGGTTCCGGGTGGCATGGACCATCTGGTCGCTGCAATGGTGATGGAGGCCGCGGGCAAAGACGCGCTGGCTGTGAAGTACATCCCGTACGACGCAGGCGGTAAAGCAATGGCAGCCCTGCTGTCAGGCGAAATCGCAGCCTGTCGACCGGGTTCTCGGAAGCTGTGGCATTGGCAGATGCAGGCGAAGTTAAGATCCTGGGCGTAACCGCAGATGACCGTGTCGCAGCCTATGATGCGCCGACCATGAAAGAGCAGGGGATCGACACATCTTTCGTTAACTGGCGCGGGTTCTTCGCAGCCCCCGGTCTGCCGGCCGACAAGCTGGCCATGTACCAAGAGGCCATCACCAAGATGTACGCCACCCCGGAATGGGAAGCCGTGCGCGCGCGCAATGGCTGGGTCAACATCCACAATTCGGGCGACGACTTCAGAACCTTTCTGGAAGGTCAGGAAAAGGTCATCGGTGACCTGATGAAGAAGCTGGGCTTCCTTTAAAACATCGGGTGCGAGGGGCCAGCCCCTCGCGCTCCCCGAGGTATTTCGGGGCAAGAGGAAGGGGAGAGCGCAGGCCCTCCCCAATGGAAGGAAACACCTTCCCCTTGCACGGTCATCGGCTCCTCAGCCTGTACCGTAGATGGAGCCTAGCGGAAGAATGGTTAACAACCTCTTTCCTCTTGCCCAAAATACCTTGGGGTGAATTGAGCCGCAGGCTCAAGAGGGGCAACGCCCCGTCCCAACACCGGAACAAGGAGGATCCTGATGGCTTTGGATCGCTGGGTCTCATTCATCATTCTGTGCGCCGCGCTGGCCTATGGATATGCCGCATTTTTCACCATGGACGCGTCTTTACCGCCGTTCATGCAGCGTAACCCGATCTGGCCAAGCACCTTTCCCAAGGTTCTGGCTGTCCTGACGATCGCCACGTCGCTGTTCATTCTGCTGGGGTTTGAAAAGTCCCCTGAAAGTGACCAAGAGCCGGACATCGATTATCGACGTCTTGGGGATTATTATCTGGGCCAAGCGCTGTCGCTCTTGGGACTGATGGTGGCCTATGCGCTGCTTCTGCGCCCCGCGGGATTCTTGTTCGCCACCTTCGCCTTCCTAAGCTGCGGGTCTTTCACCTTGGGTGAACGCAAGTTCCACATCCTGTTGCCGGTCGCGGCCATCGCCAGCTTTGTTGTCTGGTATCTGGTGGACGAAGTGCTGGGCATCTTCCTGCGCCCCTGGCCATTCTTTTTCTAAGGAGCTGAGACATGATCGAAGGACTTCTGATCGGCCTGAGCGCCGCATTCTCAATCCAAAACCTTTTGATGGTGATCGCCGGCTGTCTGATCGGCACCTTTATCGGCATGCTGCCGGGTCTGGGCCCGATGTCGATCATCGCCATCATGATCCCCGTCGCCATTACGATCGGGGACCCGTCGGCAGCCATCATTCTGTTGGCTGGTGTGTATTACGGTGCCATTTTCGGCGGCTCGACCTCGTCTATCCTGCTGAACGCGCCGGGCGTGGCGGGGACCGTGGCATCCAGTTTTGATGGCTATCCGATGGCCCGAAAAGGGCAGTCGGGTAAGGCGCTGACCATTGCGGCCATCGCCTCGTTCGCGGGGGGCAGCATTGGCGCTCTGCTTCTGATGATCTTCGCACCCATGCTGTCGACTGTCGCGCTCTTGTTCCATTCGGCCGAGTATTTCGCGCTGATGGTTGTTGGCTTGTCAGCCATCGCGGCCTTCGCGGGGACCGGAAACGTGGGCAAAGCCATCCTGATGACCTTGCTGGGGCTTGTCATGGCCACGGTGGGCGAGGGCGCCCTGTTCAACATGCCGCGCTTCACCATGGGGCTGATGGACCTGCAGTCAGGCTTCAGCTTCATCACGCTGGCCATGGCGATGTTCGCCTTGCCCGAGGCGCTGTTTCTGGTCCTGAACCCCAAGCGGTCAGCCCAAGGTGCCAGCGGCAAGATCGAAAACCTGCGCATCACCCGAGAAGAGGGGCGCAAGATTGCCCCGGTCATTGGCCGCCAGTCGATCCAGGGCTTCTTCATCGGCGTATTGCCGGGGGCAGGGGCTACCATCGCGTCGTTCCTTGGCTACGCAGTGGAACGCAACATCGCCACCAAGGAAGAACAGGAAGAGTTCGGCAAAGGATCCATCAAAGGGCTTGCCGCACCCGAAACTGCCAATAACGCCGCCTGTACCGGGTCGTTCGTGCCGCTTCTGACACTGGGCATTCCCCGGTTCGGGCACCACGGCGATCCTGCTGGGCGCACTGATCGCGCTGAACGTTACGCCGGGCCCGCGCCTGATGATCGACGAGCCGCAGATCTTCTGGGCGGTCATCATCTCGATGTATATCGGCAACCTTGTGCTGTTGATCCTGAACCTGCCGCTGATCCCCTATATCGCCAAGGTTCTGACCATCCCGCGGACCTATCTGATCCCGTTCATCCTGTTCTTCACGCTGATGGGCAGCTACATCGGGCAGAACAACGCGACCGAGCTATTGATCCTTGTTGGCATGGGCATCTGTGCGACAGTTCTGAAGTTCGCGGACTATCCGCTGGCACCTTTGCTGATTGGCTTCATTCTGGGCGGCATGTTGGAGGACAACTTCTCGCGCTCGATGCAGCTCTATGATGGGATCGGGTTCATCATTGACCGCCCGATGACCCTTGGTCTGTTGGTGATCGCGGTTCTGCTGGTGGTCATACCAAGCTATCGCGCGCGCCGTGCGAAAGCGCGTCAGGAAGGTGTGGCAGAAGGTGATTGATGTGTATGTCAACTAAGGCGGAAGGCTAGCAGCATGTCGCGTGCGTTGACCTTTCTGATCGCAGGTGCAGGCAGTCTGGGGTTCTATATCCTTGGGCTGCCTTTGCCGTTTCTGCTTGGACCGATGTTCGCCTGCCTGATTGCCGCGCTGGGTGGTGTACGCCTGAAGGGCGCTGGGCAGTTCGGCATGTTTATGCGAACGTTTCTTGGGGTCGCTGTCGGCAGCTCGATCACGCCCGAGCTGCTGGGTCGCATGCCCGAGATCGCAAGTTCCTGGCCTTCGTGCCGGTGTTCATCGCGACCATTGCTGTGGTGGGATACCCGCTACTGCGCCATGTCTTTGGTTTGGACCCCGTCACGTCCTGGTACAGCGCCATGCCCGGCGGGCTTCAGGACATGCTGATCTTCGGTGAAGAAGCCGGCGGCGATCCACGCGCGCTGTCCCTGATCCATGCAACCCGTGTCGTCGTTCTGGTCAGCTGCGCGCCTGTTTTGATGCAGTTCGTCTGGGGGCTGGATCTGAGCGCCCCACCGGGGCAGCCCATGTCGTCAGTCTCGCCCGTGCAGATAGGGATCATGGTGGCGGCGGGTTTGTTCGGCTGGAAGTTTTTCGAACGCATTGGCCTGTTTGGCGCCTCGATCCTTGGGCCAATGATCGTGACCACCGCTTTGTCCTTGGCGGGGCGTGATTGAAACCCGCCCCCCGGCCGAGATCATTCAAGCCGCGCAGTTCTTCATTGGTATCGCCGTGGGCGTGAAATACGTTGGCATCACCAGCCGGGAAATCCGCGTGAATGTCGTGGCGGGGATCCTGTATTCCGTCCTGCTTGGGGTGATCTCGTTTGGGTTCTTCATTGTCATCACCCGGTTGGACCTAGCATCCTCGCTCGACGCCTTGTTGGCCTTCCTGCCCGGTGGTCAGGCCGAGATGGTGGTGATTGCGATCATCGCAGGGTCGGATCTGGCCTATGTCGTCACGCACCACATCCTTCGGATCGTCATTGTCGTCCTGTTTGCACCGGTAATTGGGCGCAGGTTTCCGGGGCGCTGAAACGCGTCGAACCTGCGATCATCACATTCTAGGAATGTTGGCTTACCCTTCGGACGAGGTGTCCATCAAACCGCGCATTTTCTCGATCGCGGATTGCATGGCGCCTTCCAGCCACAGCCGGGTGCTGTCGCCGAATGCGGTATACTGGTCAAGCACGCCTTGCGCCTGCGGGAAGCGTTCGCTGATTTGCGGGGCGAGTACGTAGAGGCTGACCAGAATCACTGCCAGCAAGATGCTCAGGCTAAAGCCGCGACGGAACCCTTTGCCACCGGACGCGGTGTCCCCGGCCATCGGGCCAAGGTCAATCCGCGTGTCATCCGAAGCCTCGGGCGCGTCGAGGGTCGAGTTGATCTCTTCGATATCCGGAAGCATGTCGCGGCTACGAAGGTCTTTTTCTTCGATACCCTCTTCCGCCTCGGCCGCATCCTCTTCCATTTGTTGAAGGCGGGCGGCAAGCTCGGCATCGTTGTCACGTTGGGCCGCGTCCAAGCCAAGGTCCGGCTGTGTCTCAAGGCGCTGGCTTTCGACCTCGCGGGCACGCAGTTCTTGCTCGGCTTCTTCCTGAAGGATCTGTTTGACCTCTTCGCTGACCTCTTTGCGGGGGCACAGCGGCGGCGGGGATTGGAGTGTCCACGACAACAGCATCGCCGTCGTCAGCTTCGACCTCGGCCTCAGTTTCGGTCGGCGTATCTTCGACATCGTCAGTCGCCACATCCGGAACATCGACAGGATCCGCGTTGGCAACGTCTTTGCTGTCCTCGGGGTCAGCGTTTGGCGTATCTTCCGGCGCGGGCTTGGGAGTTGGAGCGGGTGTCGGATCAGACTTGAATGCCGCTTCGATACTGGGCGCAGCGGGGCTGGGATTTCGATCTTCGGCTCGGGTTTGACCTCGGATTGGGCGGTTGCGGGTCGTGGCGGGGTGAAGAACCACGCGTGACCACAATTCGAACACTGAACATCGCGCCCCTCGTCGGGCATCACTCGATCATCAACTTCGTACTGAGCGCCGCAATTGGGGCAAACCAAACGCATTTTAAACCTATCCCCTAAGATCGACAGGATATTTCCCGTCTCAATCAAGAGTAATATGAGCAAAAAGCTTGCGGAAATCAAACACTCGTGTGTCGCACATTGAAACAATCCGCTAGCTGGGGCACAACTAGCGCCAAGCAAGCACGAGGGCATCACATTGATCGAGCTGGAACAGGTCGCTTATGGCTATGGCACCGGGACGTTGTTGTCCGATGTGACCTTGTCCTTGGCGCAGGGATCGTTTCATTTTTTTGACCGGCCCATCCGGGGCAGGGAAAACCACATTGATGAAGCTGTGCTATGGCGAACTGGTCGCGGAACAGGGCAGTGTTGCTTTGTTCGGCCAGAACGTACGCGATATGCAGCGTGATGATGTGGCTGAAGTGCGCCGCCGGATCGGTGTTGTGCATCAGGATTGCCAGTTTCTGGACCACCTCAGCCTTGCTGAAAACATCATGCTGCCGCTGACAGTGTCAGGCCGCGCACTGCATGATCCGTCCGAGCTGCAAGAGCTTCTGGCCTGGGTCGGGTTGCAGCAGCAGGCCAATGCCAAGCCCCCCCGAGCTGTCTGGCGGTGAACGTCAACGGGCGGCGCTTGCGCGGGCGGTGATTATGTCTCCGGACGTGATTCTGGCGGATGAGCCGACGGGCAATGTAGATTGGGAGATGTCCGTGCGCCTGCTTCAGTTGTTGGTCGAACTGAACCGCATGGGCAAGACGGTGATGATTGCCACCCACGACATGAACCTGATCCGGTCTGCCAAATCGCAGGTGCAGGCACGCGTGCTGCGGATTTCGAACCATCAGGTCGCATTGGCGGGGGCAAATCTGTGATGAACCTCTTGTCCAACATGCTCCGATTTCTGTCTGGCGATGCGCAGGCCGACCGCGTGGTCCCGCCCACCGGGTTCACCGCACGTCTGACGGTCTTTGCGTCGGCCGCGATGGCGTTTTTGGCGGTGTTCGCCTTGGCCCTGTCGCTGGCAACCGGACGCCTGGCCGACCGCTGGGGGCGATGCGCTGGCCAAAAGCGCCACCATTCGTATTTCGGCCCCGCTTGACCAGATGGACGCCCAACTGCTGGCCGTGACCGAGATCTTGGCCACCACCCCCGGCGTGAAAGAGGCGCGACCCCTTGGGGAAGAAGAACAGCGCGCGTTGCTCGAGCCGTGGTTCGGCCCGGATCTGCCGCTTGACCGTCTGCCGATCCCGCGACTTGTCGAAGTGATCGAGAATGACGAGGCTTTGATGCCGACGGGTTGCGTGCCCGACTGGCGGGCGAAGCCCCCGGTGCCATTCTGGATGATCATGCACGGTGGCGTGAGCCTTTGGTGAAAGCGGCAACGCGGCTGCGGTCATTGGGCTTCGTCGCGATTGTCCTGATCACGACGCTGGCAGGGGTGGTGATCACGCTGGCGGCCTCGGCTGCGCTATCTGCCAACGAACAGGTGATCCGCGTGCTGCGTCTGATCGGTGCGCGGGACAGCTATATCGCCCATGCTTTCGTGCGCCGCTACACGTTGCGCGCGCTGGGCGGGTCCGCTGTTGGCACCGTTCTGGGCGCGCTGGCGCTGTTTCTGCTTCCCTCGGCTGGGTCGGAAGGTGGCTTCCTGACCGGGCTTGGCCTTCAAGGCTGGCAGTGGCTCTGGCCCCTGTTGATCCCACCCTTCGCGGCTTTGGTGGCGTTCCTTGCCACCCCGCCAAGCCGCCCTGACAACCTTGCAGGAGAAACGCTGATGCGTCACGCAATTCAATGGCTGCGCTCGCTTCTGTTCATCACTCAGATGTACATCATGCTGCCGATCGTCGGCTTTATCGGTGTCCCCCTTGTCTGGATCAAGCGCGACAATGCGTTCAAGGTGATCCGCTTTTACTGCAACTGGGTCCGCTGGACCGCATCATGGATGGTCGGGCTGAAAAGCGAAATCCGGGGCGAGGTGCCGACGGGCGAGGTTCTGATCGCGGCGAAACACCAGTCGTTCTTCGACATCCTGCTGCTGGCCTCGGTCCTGCCGCGCCTGAAGTTCATCTATAAAAGCCAGCTGAAATGGGCGCCGATCATCAACATCTACGCGGTCTATACCAACTCGATCCCGGTGAACCGCGGTAAGAAGGGGGCTGCGATCAAACAGATGGTTGCGGCCGTGAAAGACGGGCAATCCAAGCCGGGGCAGCTTGTGATCTTCTCGCAAGGGACGCGCGTCGCGGCGGGGGCCAAGAAACCCTATAAGGTTGGCACAGGCGTTCTGTACAAGGAAACTGGACAACCTGTCATTCCCCGCGTCGACCAATGTGGGCGTGTTCTGGAAACGCCATGGGATCATGCGCCATCCGGGGCTTGCGGTGCTGGAATTCCACGACCCCGATCGAGCCGGGCCTTAAGCTGGGCGCGTTTATGGAGCGGATCGAGGATGTGGTGGAAAGCGGCTCGGACGCCTTGATGGAAGAGGCCGGATTTAAGCTGGAGACATAATGGATTTCATCGAAAGTACCGAAGAACTTGAAACGCTTTACGGCACCCCCGGAGAGGCGTCTTTGGTCAAAGTCGCCGATCATCTGACGCCCACCTATCGCGCTTGGATCATGGCATCCCGCTTTTGCATTTTGACGACGGTGGGCCCGGAAGGCACCGATGGCAGCCCACGTGGGGACGATGGCCCCGTGGTGCTAGAGTTGGACGAACGTCACCTTGCCATGCCCGATTGGCGTGGCAACGAACGGATCGACAGCTTGCGCAACATCGTGCGTGACCCGCGCGTGTCCTTGATGTTCATGGTGCCGGGGATCGAACAATGTGGTCCGCGTGAATGGCGAAGCCAAGCTGACCGCCGATCCCGACCTGCGCGCCCGGTTCGAGAAAACCGGAAAACAGCCCCGGACTGTGGCCGTGATCCGGATTCACGAGATCTATTCTCAATGCGCCCGCGCCATCATGCGCTCGAAGATTTGGAGCGCCAGCGATGAAAGCGCAGACCTGCCCAGCGTCGGCGACATGCTGAAAGAGATGACGTCCGGCGCGTTTGACGGCGCCAGCTATGACAAGGAGTGGCCGGAACGTGCGAAATCGTCGATGTGGTAGCTGTCAGGCGCTGAACTGCGCATAGGCTTCGCGTGCCTTGGCGCTGTACGCCAGCGACGGGCCGCCGCCCATATAGGTCGCCATGGCCAAGGCCTCGTTTAATTCATCAAGGGTAGTGCCTAGTCGGACCAGTGACCGCACGTGGAAGCCAATGCAGCTGTCGCAGCGGGTCGAGATGGCGATGCCGAGGGCGATAAATTCTTTGGTTTTCTCGCTCAGCGCACCGTCGGTCTTAGCCGCTGCACCCATTTGACCAAAGCCTTTCATCGTGGCCGGAACGTCCTTGGCAGATGTCCAATATTGCCTTCGGTTTCTGCAAGAAATGCTTTCCAATCCACGGGGGAACCCTCCTGATGTGTGGTTCCCGTGAATATTGTGGACGCGGGGCCGGGGCTTCCAACCCGCCCCACGAAAGCGTGATCCGAATGTTAGGCCGCCAGACCCTTCGAGCCCATCTTCAGGAACTTCTCGCGGCGCTCTTTCAACAGCGAGTCGCCCTTCTGGCGCTTCAGAAGCTCTTTCAACTCGGCTTCGATGGCTTTGCCGACAGCGGCGATGGTTTCATCGCGACCGCGCTGGGCGCCGCCCCATCGGTTCGGGGATGATCTGGTCGATCACGCCGATTTGTTTCAGGTCTTGCGCCGTCAAGCGCAGCGCCTCTGCCGCTTCCCGCATCTTCTCGGCGTCTTTCCACAGGATCGACGCGCAGCCCTCGGGCGAGATCACGGAATAGATCGAATGCTCCAGCATCATGACCGAGTTCGCCGTGGCCAGTGCAACCGCACCGCCCCGAGCCACCTTCGCCAATGATGACCGAGACGACAGGCGATTTCACGTTCAGGCTGCGTTCGGTTGAACGCGCGATGGCCTCGGACTGGCCGCGTTCTTCCGCGCCTTTGCCGGGATAGCTCCGGGGGTGTCGACCAGTGCCACGATAGGCAGACCAAACCGGTCAGCCAGATCCATCAGGCGGATGGCTTTGCGATAGCCCTCGGGGCGGGCCATGCCGAAATTGCGTTCGATACGGGTCTTGGTGTCGTGGCCTTTTTCCTGACCCATGACGACCACCGGGATGTCGCCGATGCGGCCCAGACCACCCATGACCGCGTGGTCATCGGCAAAGTTCCGGTCGCCTGCCAGCGGCGTGTATTCGGTGAACAGCGCATTGATGTAATCGCGGCAATGCGGGCGGTCGGGGTGACGCGCGACCTGGCATTTTCGCCAGGGGGTCAGACCCTCGTACAGTTCTTTCAGAAGCTTGTCGGCCTTGGCGTCCAGCGCTTGCGCCTCGCCTTCGACATCCATCTCTTTGTTGTTGCGGGCAAGCGCGCGCAGCTCTTCTGCCTTGCCTTCGATTTCAGCCAGCGGTTTTTCAAACTCGAGATAGTTGGTCATGGGCCTGCCTGATTACACAATGTTCATGACTATATGACGCTTGGGAAGCGGCTTTGCAACGGGGCGCGAAAATCCAGACTGCTCAAAATGTCGATTCCGGCGACAGGAATCCCCAGCACGCGCGTTTGATAATTAGATGACCGCTTGGGCCATTTGGATCAGACCACGTCGAAACGCGAAGGGAGCAGACGCATGACACAGACCATATTCTCGAAACGCTGCGCCTTTCGAGCCTTCACCGCCAGCTATTTGGTCTTGCTGATGACCCTAAGCTTCGCCGCAGTTGCGACGTCCGAGGTGCTGGTCGGGCTGTAGGAACAGTGAGGGCGGCAACACGCTGTGCCGCCGCCCTGCAGGATCAGGATACGCCTGCGATTTCCAGCAATTTGGCGAACTGCTCTTCAGTCAGAACCACGCGCCAGTGATCGGCGCAGTTTGACCGCATCATCACCAGCTTAACCTCGTTCGCGCCGATCTTGTCGGCGATGGCCTGACGCTCGGCGGTGGGTTTGCCGTCCACGATGGCTTGGCGCAGGGCGGCGCGCAACTCGACCGTTTCAGACTCAAGCGCCTTGCGGTTAGCGGGCATGCTGGCGACCCAGTTTTTCACATCCGCGCGCTGTTCGTCGTTCAGCTGAAGCACGTCCATGTTTTTGGCCAGAATGCCGGTCAGTTGGATCACCGGGCGCGACAGGCCGGTTTTCGCGGGGTTGGAGGGTTGCATTTGTGCCAGAGCAGCCCCGGACAGGCCAAGGGTGAGCGCGGTGGCGATAAGAAGCGGTTTCATCTTTGTGTCTTTCAGTTTGGGATGCGTCCCCAAACGGGCCTCGTCATGACCCGCGCCCACCTTAGCCCCCGACACGCGATTGCCCATGCGACCAGTTGACCGCGCATAAAAAAAGCCCCGCGTAAACGCGGGGCCAGTCGGGGAATATTCTTTTAGTTAGAGCGTTTTCAGGTTCGCATGTGGCTGCATTCGCTGCCTCTCGCCTTCGGCTCGAACGCGATTGCGTCCACATACGGATTGCTGATTCCTGATAACGCTTTAGCTGCCAGCGATCAGCTCGGACTGTGCCACGATCACCTCGGCCTGTTTGATCGACGCGATGTCGACCAGGCGGCCTTTGTAGACGGTTGCGCCTTCGCCGTTGGCTTTCGCCTGTTCCATGGCGGCAAGGATCTCGCGGGCCTCGACGACGGCTTCTTCCGACGGGGTGAAGACCTCGTTCGCCAGCGCAATCTGCTTGGGGTGGATGGCCCATTTGCCGACCATGCCCAAAGTGGCCGAGCGTTTGGCCTGCGCGATGTATCCTTCGTCGTCCGAGAAATCGCCGAACGGGCCGTCGACCGGCAGGATGCCGTGGGTGCGGCAGGCGGCGACGATGGCGGCCTGCGCCCAATGCCACGGGTCGGACCAGTGCTTCACGCCTTCGCGCATCATGTAATAGTTTTCCTGCGTCCCGCCGATGCCGGTGGTCTGCATGCCCATCGAGGCTGCAAAGTCAGCAGCACCTAGTGACATGGCCTGCAGGCGAGGCGACGAGGCCGCGATGGCTTCTACATGGGCGATGCCAGCGGCCGATTCGATGATCACCTCAAAGCTGACCGGCTTGGTGCGGCCCTTGGCGCGTTCGATGGCGGTGACCAGCGCGTCCACGGCATAGACGTCTTCAGCGCAGCCCACTTTCGGGATCATGATTTGGTCGATGCGGTCGCCGGCTTGTTCCAGCAGGTCGACAACATCGCGGTACCAATAGGGGGTGTCGAGGCTGTTGATACGCACCGACATGTATTTGTTGCCCCAATCGATGGTGTTCAGCGCCTCGATGATGTTGGCGCGGGCCGCATCTTTGTCCGACGGAGCCACCGAATCCTCGAGGTCGAGGTTGATTACGTCAGCAGCGGAGGCTGCCATTTTCGGGAACAGCTTGGTGTTCGAGCCCGGGCCAAACAGTTGGCAGCGGTTCGGGCGGGACGGGGCGGCGGGTTGCAGTCGGAAGGACATGACGGGCCTCTCGGTAATGATGTTGCGATTTCTTGGGTGCAATCGTTATTAAATTGCTGCGCTGCCCGCAAGGTTATTTTGCGCCCGCAGCATCGGCGGGCGGATTCTTGGATAAACCGACGTTGCGTCGAAGAAACTTGCGCAAGGATGTCGATTAGACGAAGGAATTTGCGAAATTGCCGCGTTTCGAAGGGAGTTCGGAAGAAAATACGCCGGATAATCGTCAAAATGACGCGACGGATATCTCCACCACTCATCGAAAGGGCCACGGCCATGATCAAGACACCGTATCTTCTGTTCCTGGGCGACGCGCCCGACCAACTGGCCGCCAAAGTGGCCATCGGCATCCGTGACTGGCGCCCTGAAAACGCCGTGGGTCAGTTCCGTATGGAAGGCTGCGGCGCGGATCTGGGTCTGACCGACATGACGCTGGCCGAAGCTAAAGCCGCTGGCGCGAAAACGCTGGTTGTTGGCGTGGCCAACCGTGGCGGCGTGATTTCCAAAGAGTGGAAGAAGGTGCTGGTTACTGCGCTGGAAGAAGGGTTCGATCTGGCCTCGGGCCTGCACAACCTGCTGCGCGACGAGCCCGATCTGGTTGCCGTGGCTGAAGCGACCGGCCAAGAGCTGCACGACGTGCGCATCCCCGAGGTCGACTACCCGATTGCAAATGGCAAGAAACGCACAGGTAAGCGCTGCTTGGCTGTGGGCACCGACTGCTCGGTCGGTAAGATGTACACGGCCCTGTGCATGGATGCTGAAATGCGCGAGCGCGGCCTGAAGTCGACCTTCCGCGCCACCGGCCAGACCGGCATCCTGATCACCGGTGACGGCGTGCCGCTGGATGCTGTGATCGCCGACTTCATGGCGGGTTCGGTCGAGTATCTGACCCCGGACAATGACGAGGACCACTGGGACCACATCGAAGGTCAGGGGTCGCTGTTCCACGTGTCCTATTCGGGCGTGACCATGGCGCTGATCCATGGCGGTCAGCCGGACGCGCTGGTTCTGGCGCACGAGCCGACTCGCGAGCATATGCGCGGTCTGCCCGAGTACACCCAGCCCTCGCTGGAAGCGCTGCGCGACACGGCGCTGAACTTGGCGAAAGTGGCGAACCCGGCCTGTCAGGTGATTGGCGTTTCGGTCAACACGCAGCACATGTCGGATGACGACGCCAAGGCCTATCTGGCGAAGGTTGAGGCCGACATGGGCCTGCCCGCGACCGACCCGTTCCGCTATGGCGCGGGCAAGCTGGTGGATGCGCTGGAAGCGATCTGATAGTGCGTTAGCGGCTCTGGTGGCTGGGGGCTCGGCCCCCAGACCCCCGGGATATTTATGACAAGAAAAAAGAGGGCAGGCGCGTGGAAATCTCAGTCACTCCGGACGTGTTCAAGCTGGCGCAGGTGTTCACCATCTCGCGCGGGTCGCGGACCGAAGCGAAGGTTCTGACCGTTCGGGTTCAGGATGGCAATCATGTGGGTTGGGGAGAATGTGTGCCCTATGCGCGCTATGACGAGACGCTGGAAAGTGTGACGGACGAGATCATGGGCCTGCCTGCGGATGTGACCCGTGCGGCGCTGTATGATTTGTTGCCTGCGGGTGCTGCCCGCAATGCCGTGGACTGCGCGCTGTGGGATCTGGAAGCCAAGCGCACAGGCAAACGCGTGTGGGAACTGGCCGGGTTGACCGCGCCGGGGCCCCGAGGTCACTGCATATACTCTGTCGCTGGCTGAACCTGCGAGATGCAGGCGCAGGCAGCCAAGAACGCATTCCGACCGCTGTTGAAGATCAAGCTAGGCACGCCGGACGATATGCCTCGGCTTGAGGCTGTGCGCGCGGGTGCGCCCACTTCGCGCATCATCGTGGACGCCAACGAAGGCTGGTCGGCCGAGGTCTATGCTGATCTGGCCCCGCATCTGGTGCGTCTGGGGCGTGGATTTGGTTGAGCAGCCTTTGCCTGCGGGTGAAGACGATGCGCTGATCGGAATGGAGCGCCCCGGTGCCGGTTTGTGCCGATGAAAGTTGCCATGATCGCACCAGCCTGCCCCAAGTTGAAGGGCAAGTATGATGTGGTGAACATCAAGCTGGACAAGACCGGCGGGCTGACCGAGGCGTTGGCCCTGCGTGAGGCCGCGTTGGCCGAAGGCTATGAGGTGATGGTTGGCTGTATGGTCGGATCAAGCCTGGCGATGGCGCCTGCCACGCTGGTGGCGCAGGGCGCGATGGTCACTGATCTGGATGGGCCGCTGCTGCTGGCCGAGGACCGCGACACGCCGCTTCTGTTTGACGATGCGGGCGTTCACCCGCCTAGTGCCGCACTCTGGGGCTAATGTCAGCCGCGCCCTGCAATCTGGGTCAGGAAAACGCCTACGCCCATGACCGAAATTCCGGCCACGCGCCAGAAGGTCAGGGGCGTGATATTCGCGCCAAACAGGCCGAAATGGTCAATGGCGGCGGCGGCGATCAACTGTCCGATCAGCACAAAGAACACGGCATTTCCGACGCCAAAGCTGGGCGCAACCCAGGTAATGGTCAGGACGTAGAACGCCACAAGGCAGCCCGCGAAGAACAGGTGTGGCGGAGACCCCACCGCGCCTTTCAGCGACGCGCCGGACAAAAGGAACACGACGCCGGTGGTCAGGAACGCCACCACGAACAGGATCAAACCCGCCGCAATTGGCGACCCCATGCGCTGGCCCAAAGCGGCGTTCAGCGCGGCCAGAACCGGAATGCCAATCCCGGCGGTCAACATGATGGCGGCGGATTGCGTGGCGCTGGGCATGGGGTTTCCTTTGACTCTGGCGTCGGTATTTGTATCAACACCCCAAACAGGAAATGCCGCACGGGTCAAATGGCCCGCAGCGTCACATGCCCGAGCGTCACATGAAGGAGACCTGACATGACCCGCACCGTTTACGTGAACGGAGAATACCTGCCCGAGACCGAAGCCAGCGTCTCGATCTTTGACCGTGGTTTCCTGTTTGCGGACGCGGTGTACGAGGTGACCAGCGTGCTGAACGGCAAGCTGATTGATTTCGAGGGTCACGCCGTACGTTTGGCCCGTTCGCTGAACGAGCTGGGGATCGAGAACCCGATCTCGAAAGAAGATCTTTTGGAGGTCCACCGCGAGCTGGTGCGCGTGAACGAGATCGACGAGGGTCTGGTCTATCTGCAAATTTCGCGCGGGGCCGACAGCGACCGTGATTTCGTCTTCCCCGATCCCGAGAAGGTGAAGCCGACCGTGGTTCTGTTCACCCAGAACAAGCCGGGTCTGGCTGCGACTGTGAAGCCGATGCGCGTGATCTCGATCGAGGATATCCGCTGGGGTCGTCGCGACATCAAAACGGTTCAGCTGCTGTACCGTCGATGGGTAAGATGATGGCCAAGGCGGCTGGTGCAGATGATGCCTGGCTGGTGGAAGATGGCTTCGTGACCGAGGGCACCTCGAACAACGTGTACATCGTGAAAGACGGCAAGATCATCACGCGCGGCTTGTCCAACGACATCCTGCACGGCATCACCCGTGCTGCCGTTCTGTGTTTCGCCGAAGAAGCCCAGATGGAGATCGAAGAGCGTAACTTCACCATCGAAGAAGCGCAGAATGCGGATGAAGCATTCTTCACCTCGGCCTCGGCCTTCGTGATGCCGGTTGTGGAAATCGACGGCAAGGCGCTGGGCGATGGTGCGCCGGGCAACGTGGCCCTGCGCCTGCGCGAGATCTATCTGGATGAGAGCCTGAAGAAGGCCGTCTAAGCCAAAAGGTATCGAATTCCGAAGGGGCTGCAGTTGCGGCCCCTTTTTGTTGAACAGGTGCGTGCGGCTTTACAGCTTCAAAGCGGCAGCCACCTCGGCCGCCAGTGCGCGTACTTCGTCCGCCGCGGGACCAGTTCGTTTCGCTTCCAACACACCCAGTCCGCGACCGAGCGCCTCGGCATAAATTACCCTGCTGGACAGGGATGACTGCAACGGTTTTGCACCAAGCTCGGCGACCGCAGTGGACACCTGTTCGCCAACGCGCGTCCCATTACGTGTGCGGTTCATGACAACATTCGTTGGTTTCCCAGCCCGGTCCGCCAAGTCCAGAACATCATTGGTTGCCCAGACATCGGCCTTGCTGGCCGAGACGGGGACCAGCACCAGATCCGACTCACTTAGCACCCAGCGCACGTCGCTGTCGGCTTTGGGGGGCGTGTCGATCAGAACGACGTCGGCCTGTTCCTTGACCCCACGAATGGCACGGGAAATTCCATAGGCGGTGGCGGTCGCGAACTGAAGATTTTCATCCTCGCCCAGCGTTTCTTCGCGAATATCCAACCACTTACCAAGACTGCCTTGGGGATCCGTGTCCAACAGAGCCACGCTTTTTCCCTCGGACAGGAACGCGATGGCCAGGTTCGAGACGAGCGTTGTTTTGCCCGCGCCACCCTTCTGCTGCGCCACGCAGATGATCCGACTGCTCATTGGTCAAGCCTCCAAATGTCGTTTCTGCGCTGCAGCATACCACTTGGGGGGGAGGAGCGATAGGATATATTGTACGGAAGTTTCCGGGTAATTTTCCCAGAACTTCCGGTGATGTTTACTGCTTGTCCGTCACGTTCTCTTTGAACGCCACTTCGAACGCGGCCTGCTTTTCCGGGCTGGCGTCGGTCTGATAGTTCGCCTTCCACTCGGCCATGGTCATGCCATAGAACGCTTCGCGACCTTCTTCCTTCGACATTTCGATGCCGCGATCGTTGGCGGCTTCCTGATACCAGCGGGCAAGGCAGTTGCGGCAAAAGCCGGCCAGATTCATCATGTCGATGTTCTGCGCGTCGGTGCGGTCTTCCATCAGGTGCTTTTGCAGGCGGCGGAAGGCTGCGGCTTCAATCTCGATACGGGTCTGGTCGTCCATGTGGGTTACTCCTTAGAGAACGTCTTTGGCATAGGAGGGGCTGAGTCTTCGACGTCAACGGATAGGTTGGCGATCTGCGGCAGATGGGCGCGCATGGTGGATAGGATCAGCCTGGAAAGGTCGGATTTCACGGCTTCGGAGCGCCCGGGAAGCAGGGCGAATTGCGCGTGGGCAAAGCTTTGCGCCTCGGTGCCCATCACGGCATAGGCGGTCGGCAGCGCGCGGACCTTGATCGAGGCGGGGTTGGGGATCGCGTCATGGGCGGACAGCGCATCTAGCAACGCCTCGCACAGGGCTTGCATTGCCGCGTCAGCCTCGCCGGTATATTCGATGCGGATATGTGGCATGTCAGAGCCCCGTTTCTGCCAGAGTTTCCATCAAGATCGGCGCCAGACGTTCTGCCCAAGCGCGCTGTTGCTCTTCGGTCTCGATCAGGTCGTTGCGGATCTCGATCAGCACATTGGGGCGCTTTTGCAGCACCGCGTGACGGTCGATGCTGTCGCCGTCCAGATGGCCGCCATAAGGTTCGTTTTCGCCGACGCAAAGATCGGGGTCCTGCTCCAACTTCTTGATCAGAGGTGTCGCAAGGCGGCTGTCTTTTTCATGCAGGACTGCAACGTGCCACGGGCGCGGATCGCGGCCGTTCAGTTGTGGCGTATAGGAATGCATCGCCACGATCACCGTATTGACCTGACGGGCGGCCATATTTGCCAGCGCGTTGTGATAGGGGCGGTGGAAGGCCTCCAGTCGGCGAGCTTTTTCGGTTGCATCCGCATGGCGGTTCGCGGGGATCACGGTGCCGTCGTAAAGCTTCATCAACAATGTCGGATCGTCCTCGCCCCGGTTGGGGTCGATCACAAGGCGCGAGAAGTTGGACAGGATCGCGGGCGCGTCCAGAAGCTCGGCCAGGTGGATGCTGACTCCGGCAGCACCAACATCATAAGCGATGTGGCGGTTCATATCTTCGGGCGCGATGCCCAGATCGCCGTTGCGACGCAGGTGGGCACGGTATTTGCGGCATGGTCACACGTGATCAGCCAGCGCGAGGGCCGATCCGGCCCATGAACGTGAAATGGAAGGTATGTCATGATGGTGTTGTTTTTCTGTTTCACATCCCCTTTAAGCGAGGTCAAAGCCGAGCGCCACATGTGAGCGCTAACATTTTGTTGTCAGCGCTAACAAAATGGGGCATAGAGCGGCTGACCCCGCGTAAGAAATGAAAGAGAGGTGCGCCGTGAGACGCCATCGTAATGTCAAGATCGTCGCAACACTGGGCCCGTCTTCAAGTGACTACGATACAATTCGTGCGCTGTTCGAAGCTGGGGCCGATGTATTTCGCATGAACATGTCCCACGGCACCCATGACGAGCAGCGCGCGCGTCATGCCCTGGTGCGTCAGGTGGAAAAAGATCTGGACCGCCCGATTGCGATCTTGGCCGACCTACAGGGACCGAGCTGCGCTGCGGTGTGTTCTCTGCCGGGGCCGCCGATATCGAAGAGGGG
>LLEO01000044.1_pt1 | contig 24044 bp, 29 predicted proteins | sample 595861 | NCBI WGS metagenome assembly LLEO01 (sample SAMN02919315, study PRJNA255460) | bioreactor metagenome | biome: chemostat; feature: culture 2012_25.1; material: sediment; isolation source: day35 25degC chemostat 2012 inoculated with Wadden Sea sediment taken from... | place: Germany: Bremen ... | reverse complement strand
TGAGTTTATTGTTGCGAGCCCCAATAACCCGCGACGCCATTTCTCTGTCGACGAGTTGGAAGATCTGACCAATTCGATCAAAGAAAAAGGCATCATGCAGCCTATTTTGGTGCGGCCGAGCAAAGTGGAGCCAGACCAATATGAATTAGTGGCTGGCGAACGACGCTGGCGCGCTGCCCAGCGCGCTGGGTTGCATGAAGTCCCTGTCATCATTCGTGAACTTGATGATCGCGAGGCACTTGAGCTCGCAATCATTGAGAACGTTCAGCGCTCAGACCTGAATCCTTTAGAGGAATCAAGGGGTTATGATCAGTTGATGCAGCAATTTGGCTATACGCAGTCCGACCTCGCACAAGTGATCGGTAAAAGCCGCTCACATGTGGCCAACACATTGCGTTTGATGAAGTTGCCAGAAAGCGTACAAGGTTATGTGGCGGACGGCGCCCTATCTGCCGGACATGCCCGGGCGCTGATCACAGCCCGCGACCCCTCCTCACTGGCACAACGCATTGTTGAAGGTGGGTTGAGCGTTCGCGAGGCAGAAAACCTAGTTCAGAAGCAAGCGCGGGCGGACGAAGAGGGCGATACGCCTGCAAAATCAGCCCGAAAACAAAAAGATTCCGATACGCTGGCGCTCGAAAAGGAGCTTTCTGATCGGTTGGGCCTTAAGGTCTCTATTGATCACAAAGAACGTGGCGGCAAAATCGAGATTAAATATCGCACATTGGATCAATTGGACGATGTGTGTGCGCGGCTTCAACGCGGCAACTGATCCAGATTTACAAAATTATTGGTAGGAGCGGGCCGAATTTTTCGGCCCGCTTTTTTTGTTCGATCGCTTTTTGCAAATAAAATAGAAAAATAGGCCACTTTATCGAAAAATGGTGCGTTTCTGTGGTCGCCTTCAGCATGAAAATCCGGGCTGTGACACGCTGGAGGCGACGAGAGAACACGTCAAAAATGGGGGTTTTTAGCCAAATTTAGGCAAAAATATCGGTCGGGCTGGATGTCGACGTAATGGTTCGGCCGATATCATGCGGGATGTACTAATGACGCGCAGCGATGGTGGCGATGGCGAGGAGAGCTTGCCGCGTATGGGCCAAATCCAAAGATGCATTTTTGCGCGTCTGAGCAATAGCGTTGTAGATGCGGGTGCAAGCGGTTGCCAAATTACTACCCGACCAGGTGCGGATTTGAGTTTGGACTTTTGCTTTGCGCGAGAAATGAATTGGCGGTCTAGCGCTATTCACCAATTGATCGAGGCTCATGCCCTCGTCCATTTTCGCACGTTGCGCCCGCAACCAGCTGAAATGCATTAGCGAGCGCGTAAGGATCGCGGATGAGTGAATGCCGCTATCAAAGGCGCGGGAGAGGGCCTGGTCAAGCTTTTGCACATGGCCGGTGCCCGCGCTGTCAATAATCTCATCAAGGGCCAGCATGGCGTTGTCGCCACAAAGAAGCATGACGTCTTCGAGCGTGACTTTTTTACTGTGTGCCGCAAAAAGGATCAGCTTTTCAACTTCAGACCGCGTGATTTGCCGATCGTTTCCAAGTTGGTCTTTAAGCGCTTGCAACGCGTCATTGTCGATTTGCACTTGGTTTTCACGAAACATTTCACGCATCAATTGATCAAGACTGCGGGCGTCATCGGCAAAACAGGGCAGGGCGCGGGCTGATTTGGCTTTTTCCAAAACTTTGCGCAACTTGTCTTTTGGCGTCAAATTGCCGGCTTCAACCAGAATGATTGCGGGCACATTTTCATCAGCCAAGCGTTCCAACGTTGGGGCGAGGGCGTTTGTGGCGCCACGCACGCGTACAATGCGTTGGCCGCCAAACATGGAGCTGGTGTTCGCTTCGGTCTCAATGGTGGCGTCGGCATTGTCGAGATCAGCATATTGCAGGCTGATCAAATTCATTGGATCTGCGTCTTTGCCCTGAAAGTGACGTTGCAATTGGTCGGTTGTTTCGCGCACACGGCCCGCATCCGGTCCATAAATCAGGATTATACCGGATTTGAGGTCCGGGGCGTTGCAAAAATCCGGTGACATCGCGCGCCTTCAGAGCGGTCACTTGGCGTTGGCCTCGTTGAAAAACTGCAAAAGATCAATCACAACAAGCTTTGCAGCAGCTTCGCTTGCGCGCTCTTCCGCATCCTGGGCCGCAGCTTTGTCGGCGACGAGCTGACCGGACGTTTGGTAGGTTGCTGTCGCGAACCGGGAACCAGACAACACTTGTTCATCGTCGTCCAGGTTGATCAATTGGTAGCTAATTGTCGCCTTCATTTCTTTTTCATTGCGGGCGAATTGTGAGCCAGCTTTAAAAAGGCTACGCGCTGACGCACTTACGCGAACGTCGAGCTCGTACGGCGCGGTTTTGGTTTCGCCTAAATCAAAGCGGATCTTTTGTATAACAATTTGTTCGAGCCGTGTGTCGGCTTCGGCATAGCTGATATCGAAGTCGGCTTGCGACCTCCCATCCGCTTGGTAGGCCGGGCGCAAGGTGCATCCGGCCAGTAAAGCGGCGGAGAGAGTGGCCAGGGCGGCCAGCTTAAATGATTTAAATAACAACATTTACAATTCTACCCGGTACGACAATCACCTTTTTCGGTGCGTTGCCATCTAGCATGCGCGCAATCGGTTCTTCTGACAAGGCGGCCTGCTCAATTTGAGCTTTGGTTGCATCCTTGGCAATGGTCAATTCACCACGTTTTTTGCCGTTCACTTGGATCGGAAGCGTGACTGTATCGTCAGTCAAATAGGCTTTGTCCGCTTCTGGCCATGCTTCATCCACCAACAGGCTGTCGTGCCCGAGGTGCGCCCAGCAAGTTTCGGTCAAATGTGGGACAATCGGATTAGACAGTTTCACCAAAGTTTCGATGGCAAACTTCAGTGCTTTACGCTCGTCGCTGGTGGCATCACCTTTAATTTTGGCAATGGATTTAGAAAGGGCGTTTGCCAATTCATAAATCTGGGGCGATGGCGCGGTTGAAGCGCAAGTTATCGTAGGCGTCTGTCACTTGAGCGATGGCGCGGTGGGCCGATTTCAACAAATCATCGGTTTCAATATGGGCTTTTGATCCCACATCTTCGCTGGCCAGTTTTGTGGTTGTGTCATCAACCAAGCGCCAGACGCGTTGGATGAAACGCCAAACGCCTTCGATGCCAGATTCGGTCCATTGCACGTCGCGTTCCGGCGGGGAATCTGACAAGACAAACCAGCGGGTGGCATCTGCACCAAAGCTTTCGGCCATGGATGACAAGTCGATCACGTTCTTTTTCGACTTCGACATTTTTTCGATGGAGCCAATTTTTACTGGCTTGTTCGTGCCCTTCAGGACAGCTTCGCGGTTATTTTCTTCGCCCTTCAGGTCGATTTCGGTTGGGGCGACCCACTCACCAGCTACGTTTTTATAAGTTTCATGGGTGACCATGCCTTGGGTAAACAGGCCCTTGAACGGTTCTGTCACCGACAAGTGGCCAGTTGCCTTCATGGCGCGGGCGAAGAAACGAGAATAAAGCAGGTGCAAAATCGCATGTTCCACGCCGCCAATATACTGATCCACCGGCAACCAATGGTCCGCCAAATCTTTTACGGTTGGCGTTTTGGCGCGCGGTGCAGTGAAGCGGGCGAAATACCACGAGGAATCCACGAAGGTGTCCATGGTGTCGGTTTCGCGTCGTGCGGGGCTATCGCAGTTTGGACAGGTGGTGTGTTTCCATGTGGGGTGTCGATCAAGTGGATTGCCTGGATCATCAAACGTCACATCGTCGGGGCAACTCCACCGGCAATTGATCATCTGGCACGTGGACAACGCCGCAATTATCGCAGTGGATGATGGGGATCGGGCACCCCCCAATAGCGTTGACGGGAAACACCCCCAGTCGCGCAAACGGTAATTGACCTTGCGCTCGCCTTGCTCACGATTGTTGATCGAGATGTTTTCCAACCGGCGCGCAACTTCATCGAAGGCAGCTTCAGGTGTCATGCCATCCAAAAACTGCGAGTTGATCATGACGCCGTCGTCCGTGAAGGCTTCGTCGCCAATCTCGAAACTGGCGGCGTCTGAATCTTTCGGCATCACCACGGGCACAACCGGTAATTCATATTTTCGGGCGAAGTCCAAGTCGCGCTGATCGCCAGATGGGCAGCCGAAGATGGCGCCGGTTCCATAGTCCATCAAGACGAAATTGGCGACATAAACAGGCAACGTCCAGCTATCGTCGAACGGGTGTTTCACGTGAATCCCAGTGTCGAAGCCTTTTTTCTCAGCTGTCTCCAAGGCAGCAACGGATGTGCCCATGCGGCGACATTCTTGAATAAACTCTTGTAGCTCTGGATTGTCTTTGGCAGCAGCTTGCGCCAAGGGGTGATCCGCAGCGACCGCCATAAAGGACGCGCCAAAAATGGTATCGGGGGCGTGTGGTGTAGACTTCGAGCTCTGAGTGATCTTCTGGGGGCGGTCTCCTGATCCAACGCCCAGCGGATCAACAGGCCTTCCGACTTGCCGATCCAGTTGCTTTGCATCAAGCGCACTTTGTCGGGCCAGCCGTTCAAATTGTTGATCTCGTCCAAAAGGTCTTCGGCAAAGTCAGTGATCTTGAAGAACCATTGGGTGAGTTCTTTTTGCTCAACCAATGCACCTGAGCGCCAACCGCGCCCATCGATCACTTGTTCATTGGCCAACACGGTGTGGTCAACAGGGTCCCAGTTCACTTTCGAGCTTTTGCGATAAACCAGGCCCTCGCTCAAAAAGTCGAGAAAAAGCTTTTGCTGTTGGTGGTAATATTCGGGATCGCAGGTGGCGAATTCACGTGACCAATCAAGGCTCAAACCCAAGGCAATCAATTGCTCTTTCATGGACTCAATGTTCTTGTAGGTCCACTCCTTCGGGTGGGCGTTGTTTTGCATGGCCGCGTTTTCGGCGGGCATGCCAAAAGCATCCCAACCCATCGGGTGCAACACATTGTACCCTTTGGCGCGTTTGAACCGTGCGATCACATCACCCATTGTGTAGTTGCGGGCGTGGCCAACATGGCAACGGCCAGATGGATAAGGGAACATCTCAAGGACGTAATATTTCGGCTTGTCGCTGTCCTCATTTAGAGCAAAGCTTTGGTTATCCGCCCAAACTTTTTGCCAATGGGGTTCGCTCTCACGCGGGTTGTAACGTTCCGAAGTCATACCGGTTTCTTTTGTCCTTGAATAATATTGATCTGTGGTTCAAACCTTGATGTTGACCTTCACCAGAATTTGCCTTGTCGGTCAAGCTTTCATCAGGCTTAGGGGTCCAATGCAAGCTTCAGATATGATAGGGCAGGGACATTGAAAAAGAGGTAAAATATGGGCGCGAAAGAACTAGATGATGTTCAGGCAAATATGGCGCGGGCGGCAAAGCGGTTTGATGGCGCGGATCGTGAGCGCCCAAAGCTGATCGCGGTTTCCAAAACATATGGCGCAGATGATATTTTGCCGATCCTGGAAGCTGGGCAACGCGACTTTGGCGAAAACCGGGTGCAAGAAGCGCAAAGCAAATGGCCAGAATTACGTGAGCAGTTTCCTGATTTGACATTGCATCTGATTGGTCCACTGCAAACCAACAAAACCAAAGAGGCCGTCGCGCTTTTTGACGTCATCCATTCATTGGATCGTGAAAAGCTTGCGCGCTATTTGAAAAAAGAAATGGAGACGCAGGGCAAAACCATACCTTTGTTTGTGCAAGTCAATATTGGTGAGGAAGAGCAAAAAAGCGGGATTTCGCCGGACCAGACCGTCGAATTTGTTCGGTATTGCCGAGAGGATTTGGCGTTGGATATTCAGGGCTCATGGCGATTCCACCAGTTGGCGATCCACCAGCTCCATTTTTTGCCCGTCTCGTGGAGTTGGGGAAACGACGCTGGCTTGGACAAATTTTCCATGGGCATGAGCGCGGATTATCAAACAGCCATCGAAATGGGCGCGAGTTATGTGCGGGTCGGGTCTGCCATTTTTGGCGCGCGGGACTATGTCTAGGCGCAGCTGTTAACTACACAAATTGCTAACGCCCCTTGTGATGAGCATGTTAAGTGCGCATGATGCTAGATAGAGATATTGCTGATTTGCCCCTTTGGCTTGAACATTTTGGACTGGACCTATGAATAAACGCCGTTTGTTGATTGTTGATGATGAAGCTGAATTGCGTCAAAGCCTTGTAGACCAACTTGCGCATTATCGTGAATTTGAGATTGTTGAAGCCGAGAATGCCAATAGCGCCTTACAATTGGCAAAAGAGGGACATTTCGATTTGCTGGTTTTGGACGTCGGCTTGCCCGATATGGATGGGCGCGAGGCGGTCAAGATTTTGCGACAAGACGGGATAAAGTCACCAATCTTAATGCTGACGGGCCACGATAGTGATGCGGACCAAATCCTTGGCCTTGAGAGTGGTGCCAATGATTATGTGACCAAGCCGTTTCGTTTTTCAGTGTTGCTGGCGCGGGTCCGGGCCTTGTTGCGGCAACATGATCAAAGCGAAGATGTGGTCTTTTCCATTGGGCCATATCGGTTTCACCCGTCCACCAAAACCCTTGAAACAGATGATGAGCGCAAGATCCGTTTGACCGACAAAGAGACTTCAATTTTGAAATTTCTTTATCGTCAGGGATCAAAAACAGTTTCGCGCGATGTGTTGTTGCAAGAGGTTTGGGGCTACAATAATCGGGTCACCACGCATACATTGGAAACGCACATTTATCGTTTGCGGCAAAAAATTGAGCGTGACCCATCCCACGCGCGCTTGCTTGTGACGGAAGAAGGGGGCTATCGTTTAGTCCCATAGAGGGTGGGAAATGTTTGGGGGGCAGGCGGTAATGGCGCTTGAGAAAATGATTGAAGTTTTGGGGCAGGTTTCCTTTTTCCAAAACTTCTCGCAGGACCAGCTTAAATTGGTGGCGTTTGTCTCGGATTTCCGTCAGGTCCAAAAAGGTGAACTGTTGGTGAAAGAAGGGGATGTTGCTGAAGGCGCATTCATTCTTGTTTCGGGTCAGTTGGCCTTGGACCACGAGGGTGGGAAACATCATGACAGTATTATTGAAGATGCTGGCGCATTAATTGGCGATATGGCGCTGCTTGCGGCAACTCCGCGGGCGGCAAGCATTTGCGCACTTACAGATTGCGAAGTTGTTTTTGTGCCGCGTACGCACTTCAAAAAGCTTATTCAGACCTATCCTGAATTGGGGGAGATGATGTCGGCCCACATACGCAATTCGCTTTCCAGCTTTGTGGGCAATCTTACATCGGTCCGTGCCAAGTTGAAGAGTGGTTAGGCTCTATCTTAGATAAGTAATGATTGGCACATGATCTGACGGCTTTGGTTGCCAGCCCCGTGCGTCGCGCAGCACTTCAGTTTTATGAGCGTAAGGTGCAACGTCTTTAGTGGCCCATATATGGTCAAGTCGGCGGCCACGGTCAGACGCGGACCAATCTTTCGACCGGTAGCTCCACCAAGAAAATAGCCGCTGGTCATGGGGAATATGCTGACGAACAAGGTCTGCCCCATTCCCGCTTGGCTTGGATGGCGTTAAGTCGTTCTGTCTCGATTGGTGTGTGGCTGACCACTTTCAATAATTGCTTGTGTGACCACACATCATTTTCGTGTGGCGCGATATTAAAGTCACCCACAATTACGTGCCCTGCATCAAACTCTGGCCCGCCGAACCACTGCTCCATTTCATCTAGAAAATCGAGCTTGTGCTTGAACTTTGGGTTTGCAATTGGGTCGGGCTCATCGCCGCCCGCTGGTACGTAAAAATTATGAATGTTGAGGGGAGCGAAGCCCGCATCCAATTTAACAGAGATGTGCCGCGCGTCACCCATTTGGCAAAATTCTCGCTTGGCCTGTTCTAAGATCGGTAGCCGAGAAATGGTGGCGACACCATGATAGCTCTTTTGTCCATTCACGGCCTGATATTCATATCCAGCTTTGGCGAGCGCTTTTGATGGGAATTGCTCATCCTGGCATTTAATTTCCTGCAGGCACAAAACGTCTGGCTGATGATTATTTAAAAACTCAAGCACCATAGGCAGGCGCAATCGCACCGAATTGATGTTCCAGGTTGCGATTGAAAGCGCCATAAAAATACCCCCGCCGGATCGTTCGAATCATGAATGCACATAATGACCGATCAGGGCGAGGGAGCAACCCGGATTTTGAAAGTGGCGAAAATCTATTCGTTGCGCGACTTGTAATCTGCGGGGATGTAGAAATATGATTTTGGAATATCTATGTCGGTGGTGACATCGTAAATCGAAAACGTCACCTCATTGCCGTTCGGTTCGGTCAACGTCCATTGATTGAGTTCTTTGGTGGCAAGATCAAAAATCATTGTCACAGAAACCAAGCCAATCGGCGTTTCATCGGAAACGGAGATAGCGATCATTTCCTCGGTTGTCGTGACATCGGTGATGTTGGTCTGAAAGAGATCGATTTGATCTGACAAGAACTGGCGCAAAGGCACACGATGTTGCGGGTACGCAAACTTTGTTTTTTCTTTGCGGTCCAGCACGTAAAAGCCGCGACCGACAGAAACCACTTCTTCGCGTGAAGGCGGTGCATATTTAAAGCGGATTTTTTCCGGGCGCTTGATATAGAAAATACCTTCGGCGCGGTTGCCAGAACTATCCAGTTGGATAAAGCGACCTGCCATTTGTTCGACGGCTGAGTGGTGGGCACTAATGTCATTAATGATTGCCACTTCCTCTTCGGTCAATTGCCGATCAAGAGCGTGCGCAGAAAAAACGGCGCCGAGGGAAAACACCAGTGCGGCGATGCTAAGCTTTAAAAAACGCATGAAGCTGTCCTTTGTCGCAGAATTGCTTTTTATCATTATGATCAAACATTGTGGCGAACAAATGAGTAAATGGTGGTGAAACTATAGCCTTTAAAGGGCTGATTCGTCATCGCCGACCAGAACTTCGCGTTTGCCTGTGTGGTTTGCGGGGGAGATGACCCCTTCTTCTTCCATGCGTTCAATCAGGGTTGCCGCTCGGTTGTACCCGATGGAGAGTCGACGTTGGATATAGCTAGTGGAGGCCTTGCGATCCGTGAGAACAATGTTGACGGCCTTGTCATATAACTCATCGCCAGAATTGCCGAGGTTGGAGTTGCCTGGCCCCGTTGTCTTCTTCAATTTCTTCGGTGACATTTTCTAGGTATTCTGGTGCGCCCTGAGATTTGAGATGTTGCACAACAGCCTCGACTTCTCCGTCGGCGACAAACGGCCCGTGCAAACGACGGGTGCGGCCGCCACCAGCCATATAAAGCATGTCGCCCATGCCCAACAATTGTTCAGCGCCCTGTTCGCCCAGGATGGTACGGCTGTCGATTTTTGATGTCACCTGGAATGAAATCCGCGTGGGGAAGTTGGCTTTGATGGTGCCGGTGATTACGTCAACAGATGGGCGCTGGGTCGCCATGATCAAATGAATGCCCGCGGCCCGTGCCATTTGGGCCAAGCGCTGGATGGCGCCTTCAATGTCTTTGCCGGCCACCATCATCAGATCAGCCATCTCATCGACAATTACCACGATGAAGGGGAGCGGCTCGAGATCAAACTCTTCGCTTTCAAAAATGGCCTCACCCGTTTCACGATCAAAGCCGGTTTGCACTGTGCGGGTGATCACTTCGCCCTTCTTTTTGGCGTCAGCGACACGCTGGTTGAAACCGTCAATATTGCGGACGCCGACTTTTGACATCTTTTTGTAACGGTCTTCCATTTCACGCACCGCCCATTTGAGAGCGGTTACGGCTTTTGAGGGATCGGTGACCACAGGGGTAAGCAAATGGGGAATGCCATCATAGATCGAGAGCTCAAGCATTTTGGGATCGATCATGATCAAGCGGCATTGCTCAGGCGACCAACGATAGAGCAGCGAAAGAATAAAAGTGTTTACCGCGACAGATTTACCTGAACCGGTTGTACCCGCGATAAGCAAATGCGGCATACGCGCCAAATCGGCAATGATTGGTTCGCCACCAATGGTTTTGCCAGGCAAAGAGGTAGCTTACCTTTGACTTTTTCAAAGTCCTGCGATGCCAATAGTTCGCGCAGATAAACGGTTTCGCGGGTTTCGTTAGGCAGTTCGATGCCAATAGCATTGCGACCTGGCACCACGGCAACGCGGGCTGAAATCGCGCTCATAGATCGGGCAATGTCATCGGCCAAGCCAATCACGCGTGAGGATTTGATGCCGGGTGCGGGCTCCAATTCATAAAGGGTGACAACGGGGCCGGGGGCGCACGTTAATAATGTCACCTTTAACGCCAAAATCTTCGAGCACGCCTTCGAGACGACGAGCGTTTTCTTCAAGTGTTTCTGGCATGTGTTCCTTGGCGGTGCCAGTGTTGGGCACATCGGCCAAATAGGACAATTCCGGTAGTTCAAATCCATCGTCGCGCAACAAGGAGGTTTGCGCTTCCTGTGTGACGCGACGTCCGGGGGCTGGCCGTGGGGCTGGAGCCGTGACGCGCGGTTTTGCTTGAGGGCCAGAAGTTGCAGGTTGCGTTGCGGGCGCGACTTGCGGTTCAATTGGCTCATCATCCAAATCGGGATAGTCAATATAATCTTCGGTGAATTCGCTTGGGGGACCGTTACCTTCGACATGGCTTTGCGCGGTACGTGCCATGCTGTCCTCAAAGCTAGGCTCGATTCGGCGTTCTGGCGCGCTCACCTTCGGCTGCGCTGTTGGCGCATCATTGCGCTCAAAAACAGGCTCGATGTTTTCACGTGAATCATTTTGCTGTGCACGCTTTTCCTGCTGCTTTGTGCGCGCTTTTTTTAGGGCAATGTTGGCGGAAAAAATTGAGTGGGTGATCGCACCGAGCGTAATTGCACCCAGATTTCCTAAGGCTGAGAGGATGGCCATGGTTACCGATTTGGGTGAATCAGATCTGCCTTTGGGCTTGGGCTGATGCATCTCAAATGGATCGATAGAGCGCACGGCCAGCCAAAAAGAAACGGCCGCGGGCGTGAACAAGATTAGAGCAAACAACCACCCCGCCTGTTGAACCACAAGGTCACCTGCCACAAATGTGGCCAACGCAGAAAAGCCAAGGCCAATTATACCCCCCAGTCCGGAGGGCAGAGGCCATGTTTCCGGCGCGCTGAAAAAGGCGAGCATGCCGCAAATTAACATTGAGGCGATGATCCATAAAAGGCTGCGCAGTGCCATGTGCGTGGGCAGTTTGCGTTTGATCATTTTCATGGACCAAAGCACTGGGGGAATCATCAGAGCGAGAATGCCCAAGCCAAAGAACTGAAATCCAATATCAGCAATTACCGCGCCGGGAAAGCCAAGCCAATTTGACACCGGCGAATCGCTTGCAAAGCTCAAGCTCGGATCGTTAACCGACCAAGACATGAGCGCCAGAAAGATGATGGCGATGGCGCAAAGTGAAAGGATCCCCATAAGACGTAAGGGGATTTTCACGGCTATCGCCGCATCGCGCTTTTCTTTTTTTCAATGGCAGTTGACGTTGGCATGCGGTTCAACAGATCTCTTTTGACGCAGTTACTCAAACGATAAAGCTAGATTGCTATAGTTAATTTGAGCCTAATTTTATCCAAAAAAAGCGTTGATCCTATGGCATGAAAAAGCCCGGCCAAAATGGCCGGGCCTTGGGATCTGGTTTGTTTGTTATTTAATTAGAATTCAGGATAGGCTTCCACCCCAACTTCAGCTTTATCCAGTCCCAAAGATTCGTTCTCTTCGGATACCCGAATGCCAATTGTGACTTTCAGGGCCATCCAGACAAGAGATGAGGCCACAAGTGTAAAGGCGCCAATGGCCAGAATACCCACGAGCTGCACACCGAAGCTGCCTGAGCCGCTCAATGGTGTGACCATTGTGCCCCAAATACCTGCGAGCAAGTGAACTGGGATCGCACCAACCACATCGTCGATTTTTAGTTTATCGAGTAACGGTACTGCAAATACCACAATCACACCGCCAATTGCGCCAATGAGTAGCGCCAAAGGTACGCTTGGGGCCAGTGGTTCCGCAGTGATGGACACAAGGCCTGCCAATGCACCGTTGATCACCATGGTCACGTCGATCTTTTTGTAGATCAGTTGCATCAGAATAATTGTGGCAACTGCACCTGCGGCTGCGGCGAGGTTGGTGTTCACGAAGATACGTGACACGTCACCTGCGTCGGAAATGGTGCCCAGGGCCAACTGAGATGCGCCATTAAAGCCGAACCAGCCGAGCCACAGGATAAACATACCCAAGGTTGCCAAGGGAATAGAAGAACCAGGCATTGGCGTAATATGGCCATTTGGACCATAACGACCTTTACGTGCGCCGAGAATGATTGCGCCTGCCAGGGCCGCCCAGCCACCGACTGAGTGAACGAGTGTGGAACCAGCAAAATCAGCAAAGCCCATGCCAGCCAACCAGCCAGCGCCCCACTGCCAAGAACCCGTGATCGGGTAAAGAATACCGGTCAAAATTGCAGTGAAGATGAAGAACGGCCAAAATTTAATCCGCTCAGCCAATGTACCGGAAACGATTGACGCTGTGGTGGCACAAAAGACCATTTGGAAAAACCAGTCTGAAGCGACCGAATAGCCAGCGCTATGGTCGTCAGCGCCGACGCCAGGCAAGTCATATGGCCAAAAGAGCCGATGAAGCCACCATCAACACCGGTATACATCAAATTGTAGCCAGTGAGCCAAAACATGATGCCTGCGATGGAATAGAGGGCGATGTTTTTTAGGCCCTGCATGGAAACGTTTTTGGAACGCACCAAACCCATTTCCAACATGGCAAAGCCAGCGGCCATCCACATGACCAAGAAACCACCGATCAAGAACAGCAAGGTGTTAAAGATCATGGCATATTCAGGGGTAGGCGCAGCTTCTTGAGCTTGCGCCGCGGTGGGCAACAGGAGGCCCAGAGCGATCAGCGGCGCAGTTTTTAGCGCGCGATTTAAAGTCAAGCGAGTCATTTTCTTCTCCAGCTTAATTTTTCTTGGGTTAGAGCGCTTCTACGCCGGTTTCGCTGGTGCGAATGCGCATGGCTTCTTCGAGATTGAGAACAAAGATTTTGCCGTCGCCGATGCGGCCAGAGCGGGCAGCGTTGGCGATGGTTTCCACCACGTCGCTGCTTGCTTCATCAGAAACAGCAATGTCGAGCTTGAGTTTGGGCAGGAAATTCACCGCATATTCAGCGCCGCGATAGATCTCAGTGTGGCCCTTTTGTCGTCCATAACCGCGCACTTCAGCAACGGTCATGCCGTGGATGTCTTTATCGCTTAGAGCGGTACGTACATCTTCAAGACGGGACGGTTTGATTATGGCACTTATCAGTTTCATGATCGGTTCCTCTTGTTTGATTGTCCGGCGGGACAATTGTCGAACTTAAGGATTCAAGATGCGTGCCAGTTTTTTTTTATTCCGATAATCTATTGAATCTTATAGTTGAATCCCAAGGGTCACGTGGATTGATTCAACAGGCGCTTATTTTACATGCACAATAAATGTGCAGAATCTTAACTGTGCCTAAAGATTCATCTACTGCGACAAGGCGGAACTTGTTTTTCTAGTGACATGGGTCCACAGTGCGGCCAGCTGAAATAAACAGGTGCGATATGGCGCGGGGCAAAATCAAAGTCTTATCGATTGGATATATTGATTGCGGGGGCGGGGCCGGCAGGGCTGACGTTGGCGCTTGCGCTTAAGCAGGCCATGCCTGAATTGCGTGTAGGCCTCAATGATGTGCGCAAGATCGACGTGCCTGAAAAAGATGAGCGCGCCTCGGCGTTGGCACTTGGCGTGACCTCGGTGTTCGAAGCGTTGGGCGTTTGGGCTGATATGAAAGCAGATGCGACGCCAATTGATGGCATGCATATCACGGACAGCTCTGACAATGATTTGACCCGCCCTTTGTTCCTGCGGTTTGAGGGTGATGTGAAACCCGGACAACCCTTCGCACATATGGTTCCCAACAAGAGCACAGTTGGCGCATTGCTGCATAAGCTTGATGGTCTTGGCGTTGAAATGTTTGCGCCCGACAAAATTTTGTCAATTGTGCCGGGAAGTGCCTATTCTACGGTGACATTTGAAAGTGGCAATTTGATTGAGGCCAGCCTGGTTGTTGCAGCGGATGGTGCTCGCTCGAGTGTGCGCCAAATGGCTGGGATCCAGACCACGGGCCATGATTATGGCCAGTCTGGCATTGTGACAACCATTGAACATGAGTTGGACCACAATAATATCGCATTTGAACATTTTCTGCCCCATGGGCCATTTGCCAGCTTGCCATTGCCAAACAAGCGGTCGAGTTTAGTTTGGTCTGAGCAGTCAAAACTTGTGCCCGATATCCTGGCAATGCCCAAAGATGAATTGGCACGCGAGATTGAGCGTAAAATGGGGTCCAGCCTAGGCAAAGTTAGGGTGCTTGCGCCTGTGCAAGCTTTTCCATTGAAATTGCAAATTGCCAAAGAATTTGTGGCCGAACGGGTGGCATTGATTGGCGACGCGGCACATGTGGTGCATCCGATTGCAGGGCAGGGGATGAATTTGGGTTTGAAGGACGTGGCAGCGTTGGCCGAAGTTTTGGTTGAGGCGGTGCGCCATGGGCAGGACTTGGGGTCGGTTGAGGTGCTTGAACGGTATCAGCGTCTGCGCCGCTTTGATACGGGGCTTATGGCCTTGGCGACAGATGCGTTAAATATCCTGTTTTCAAACGATCAAGCTTTTGTGCGCGTCGCACGGGATATCGGGCTCGGGCTTGTGGATCGCGCGCCGTTTTTGAAGAATGCCTTTATTGGCCATGCCGCTGCTGCGAATGATGAATTAAGATTGCTCAAAGGCTTGCCGCTTTAAGGGATTAGCGGCGCTCGTGGTCTTTAAGATGACGAGCGCCATCGAGAACCATCAACGGAACGCCTTTTTCGATTGGAAAAGCCAGCCGTGCCGCGTGAGATACCAATTCTTTCCCATTGGATGAAAGCTCGAGCCGGGTTTTCGTAAACGGACAGACCAGCATTTCGAGCATTTTTGGATCGATATTATGGTTTTCCATTATTGCATCGTTTGGGTTGGGTCACTGCGTGACATTTCAACTTCAGCAAGCGCCATGAGCATTTCAGCGCGCTCTTTCAATGTTGAAGTTTCCAATAACGCCTGTCGTTCTCTTGGCCGGTAAGGACTGGCCATGACGCAACTATTGACCAGATCCTCAGTGTCAGTGTCTTTTATTTCCGACCAGTCCAATTCAAATTCGGCGAATTTCGCATAGTTTTTGAGCACTTTTTCAAAACGCTTCCGGTCAAGCTCGCTCAAATCTTCCGGTAATTCCAAGTCGTCTTTGAAATTCTTGTAAGAAATTTTGGCAATACGGTACGGCGTATCGTCTGAACTCTTTAGCTCCTCAACAATTTCGAAGCGCGAAACGCCGGTCAAACCGATCATATAGCGATTTTGTGGAAGCTCCTCGAAATGACTGATGCGCCCTAGCGTGCCTACCCGTGACAAGGCATCCTTATCGTCGAGAGCGGGTTGGATCACGCCGATATGACGATCAGCTCTAAGTGCAGCGTCGACCATGGCCACATAGCGCGGCTCAAATATATGCAATGGCAACACGGCGCGCGGGAACAGCAATAACCCCTCCAACGGAAATATCGGTATAGGCGAGGGTAAGTGCATTGCGTTTTTTCCTAACTGAACAACAGGCCAGACAACATCCGACGAGCTCTTGCCGTGTCTGGATCAGCCGGTCCCCAGGCATCAAACAATTCTAGAAGTTTTGTGCGGGCGCCATCATCATTCCATTCTCTATCGGTCTTAATGATGTGCATGAGCTGCTCCGCTGCCTTCAATTTTTCGCCCTGAGCATTATACGCCAATGCAAGGTCGAAACGTAATTGATGGTTTTCCGGATCATTGGCCAGTTCTGCTTCCAATTTTGTGGCATCGCCAACGGCAGCGGCTTCGTCTTCAAGCTTTAGCGCAGCCTCCAGGCTTTTATACGCTGGGCTTTTTTGACCCCTCTTCGGAAACTTTTGCCATGGTTTCGCGTGCGTTTTCATCATTGCCCATTTTTTGGTGAATGGTGGCGATGCCAACGATCGCGGCGTCGTTTTGTTGGTCAAACTGTAAAATCTGTGAATAGATTTGGGACGCAGTGCCGAAATCATCGGCATCCATCGCTGTTTGAGCTTGCTCCAGCGCCGCCTCAATTTGCGCGGCAGGATCATTTGGATTTTTGGGGGCTTGGGCGGTTATTTTATCAATAAATGCTTTGATTTCGCTTTCAGGCACGGCGCCCCCCCATAAAGCCATCAACCGGTTGACCGTCAACGAATGCGATCACCGCAGGAATGGACTGAATACCCAGTTGGCCCGCGATTCCCTGATTTTGATCAATATCAATTTTAACAAGCTTAACTTTACCGCCTGCTTGTGTGACCACTTTCTCAATCATCGGACCCAATTGCTTGCAAGGGCCGCACCACGGTGCCCAAAAGTCTACCAAAACCGGGGTCGTCTTAGACGCTTCCATCACGTCTTTTGCAAAATTAGCTGTGTCTGAGTCTTTGATCAGATCATTTGGTGTGGCTTGACCATTTTGTGGGGTCAGATTGGCCTGCATTGAGAATTCCATAGAACACCTGAGTGGTTGGTCGCGATTGAGATGAATGTGGCGCGGGGCGATTTTGAAAAACAAGAGAAAAGCGCTAAACACCGCCCGGTAAGCCGCAAAATTCATCAGCGAAATTTAACGTTAGATCAGCGGATAACATAAAAGTTTCACAGATGCCAATTTTTGACTTGCAATTGCGTTCCTCATTAGGCATATAAGCGCCGAACGTTGATCGCAGGATCATTGTTCCGGACGCGGGCGTAGCTCAGTGGTAGAGCACAACCTTGCCAAGGTTGGGGTCGTGAGTTCGAATCTCATCGCCCGCTCCAATTATTCGGCTTCATACCCCAGCCGATAAAAAATAAGCGCCGCAAGGGCGCTTTTTTTATGTCTTGATGAAACTGGTGTTTTGCTAGGCCTGCGCCTTGGCGGCGCTTAGGGCCTCTTCCAACACATCGCGGTCGCCAATATGGTTGGCGAGTATCAGCAGCAGCCTTGCGTTGTAGGCGTTGCTTTGATCAGTGCTGAGGCCTTCATGTGCCGCCAAGAGATCGGCGTAGAAATCATCGGCATTGGCAATATTGGGCTTTAAGTTCAGTTTGTCGCTCATTTTTGCCTCCTACGCGGTTTTGCCAATGACGCGCCGCAGCGCATCAGCAAAATATTCCTGATCAAAATTATGGTGCCGGGCAGCGACATGCTGGTCCGGGCGGATCAAATAGACCGCTTGCGCCTGATCACCTAAATAACGTTCTTTGATGGCACTGCTCTTATCATCAGCGCTGGATAGGGCCAAGTGCTTGATGGTGATGCCATCGATCTCAAACTGGCTGGTGCTTCTGTGTTGATGGTGAGCAGGGTGAATTGATCGCCTAATTGATTGAGCAGGTAGCCATCACCCAAAGGTGCGTCCGGGCAGGGTGAGCCAGGGCGGGTGCGCGCCGGGCCATCCAGCATATCGGCACTGTTCAGTTTCGACTGGTCGTAGGTGCATGGCACCGACAGGCGACCTGAGTTCACCAAAGGCCGGGCAAATTCATAATGTTCAGACAAATCCAGCACCGCATCGCGCAGCAGGCGGGACATGTCAGATTTTGGGGTGATGAAGTCGGTGGAGCGGGAGGAGTTTAGAATATTCTCATCCGCGCCATAGACCCGTTCGTCATCATAGCTGTCCAGCAAGCTTTCGGGGGCGTGGCCGTCCATCACCAATTTCAGCTTCCAGCACAGATTGTCTGTGTCCTGCAGTCCGGAATTGGCACCGCGGGCGCCAAAAGGTGAGACCTGGTGGGCCGAATCGCCTGCGAACAGCACCCGCCCATGGCGGAATTTTTCCATCCGGCGGCACTGGAAGGTGTAAATGGACACCCATTCCAGTTCAAACTGCACGTCTTCGCCCAACATGGCTTTCAGGCGGGGGATGACATTTTCCGGCTTTTTCTCTTCTTCCTTGTCAATGTCCCAGCCCAATTGCAGATCAATGCGCCAAACACCATCGGGTTGTTTGTGCAACAACGCGGATTGGCCTCTGTTGAATGGGGGATCGAACCAGAACCAACGCTCGGTTGGAAAATCCGCATCCATAATCACATCGGCGATCAGGAAATTGTCCTCAAAGACGCGGCCGACAAAATCGAGGCCCATCATTTGTCTTGTGGGCGACGCGGCGCCATCGCAGGCGATGACCCAATCGGCTTCAAGATTGTAGGCACCTTCGGGGGTGTCGATGGTTAGGGCCACATGATCGCCCTTTTCGCTTAAGTCGATCACCTTGTTGCCACCGCGAATCTCGATCGGCGCACCTTGTTTTTCCAATTCGCGCGCGCGGTCGACCAGATATTCTTCGAAATAATATTGCTGCAGATTGATAAAGGCTGGGTATTTATGGCCTTTTTCGGGGAGCAGGTTGAAATCATAGACTTGGCGTTCATCAAAGAACACCTTGCCCAAGTTCCACACCACGCCCTTATCCACCATCGGGTCGCCGCAGCCGAGACGGTCTAGAATTTCTAAGGGACGCTTGGCAAAACAAATGGCGCGGGAACCAAAGCTGACCTTGTCATTATCGTCAACGATGATGCTTCGATGCCCTGCTGCGCCAAATCGATGGCTGCCGCCAGCCCAACAGGGCCAGCGCCAATGATCACCACTTTGCGCCGCACAGGGGTTTGCGCAGATTGATCTGCGTGCCGCGCATATGGATAAAGCGGCGTCTCGAATATCTTGGTCATTTGGTTTCCCCCCAATTAATGGCTTAGCCTTGCAAAGCTTCCCACATTTCCACGTCGCGTTCGGCGGTCCAGATGCGCGGTGTGTCGAGGCCGCGGGCTTCGTCATAGGCGCGGGGCGACATTGAAGGGTAGGCAATGCTCATAAATGGCATAGTCCGCGAATTTCGGGTCACACTCGGCGCGAACTGCATCCCACGCTTCTTTCAAGCTGCCGCCACGGGCCGCAATTTTTTGCACAGGTTTGTAAGTTGACGCCACAAAATCACGCGTGTTTTCAATGGCGGCATTGACCATCTTTTCGCCCACCAGCGCGTCGCCGCGACCCGGGGCGATGGCATCCACTTCATAGGCTTTGATGGCATCAAGTGTCGGGCCCCAATCGGCAAAATGGCCATCGCCGCAATAGCAGGCGGAGTGATATTCCACGATATCACCGGTGAACATTACATTTTGGTCCGGCACATAAATCACCGCGTCGCCTGCAGTATGGGCGCGGCCCAGATGCATGATCTCAATCTTGCGGTTGCCGAGATAGACAGTCATTTTGTCGTTAAAGGTTGTGGTGGGCCAGGTGAGGCCAGGGATGCTTTCATGACCTTCAAAAAGACGTGGGGAAGCGCTGGAATTCGCTATCCCAATCTTCCTGCCCGCGTTCCACCACCATGGAGCGCGCCTTATCCGACATGATGATTTGTTGTGCGCCATAAGCGGAGGCCCCCAGCACGCGCACTGCGTGATAGTGGGTCATCACCACGTGGGAAATCGGTTTGTCGGTAACAGAACGCACACATTCAATGACTTTGTTGGCCAAGCGCGGTGTCGCCTGTGCTTCAACGATCATGACGGAGTCATCGCCAATGATGACGCCGGAGTTTGGATCGCCCTCAGCGGTGAAGGCATAAAGACCGTCGCCCACTTCGGTAAAGGAGATTTTCTTTTCAGTTGTGTCCCCTTGGGAAGCGAATGCTTTGGCCATAATAAACTCCTTTGAACTGGCTGGTGGGTGAGGTGCGTCACACGCGGATTTACACCCATAAATAACATGCATGGATGGCGTGAAAAACCATATGCTTATCGCGTTAAGCGTTAATAGTTGTTTTTGTAACTAACAAGGTGCCGCAAGGTCAATGCCGTACGGTCAAATGCAAATAACTAAATATTTGGCTGACAGCGGCGCTTGCCCCACAATTGCGGCAAAACTTGCGAATCCGCTAATCGAGGCGAGACTTTCGCGGCGCAAGCAAAATATTGGTCTCTGTGAGACTGACGCCTTCGATCAAACGAATGCGGCGCAGCACATCGTCAAACTCGATCAGATCTTCGGTTTCGAGCTGGGCGATAATATCCCATTTGCCGTTCGTGGTGTGCAAGGTGCGCACTTGCGGCAGGCCCAACATGGTTTTGATTACCGCTTCGGCCGAACGGCCTTCAATTTCAACCAAAGTGATGGCGTGGATGCTTTTGTCATCCCGGGGAGACCCGGTGATGATGGTGAAGCCTTTGATCACGCCGTTCTTCGTCAATCGATCAATGCGCGCCTTGATGGTGGCGCGGGACACATTGAGTGTTTGGGCCAAGCTGGCCACGGGGGTGCGCGCGTCATGACGCAAAAGCGCAATCAGCCGGGAGTCAAGTTCATCCATTGATCAAAATGCACATAAATTGGTTTCGATTTGCAAAAGCATATCGCAATTTTGCACACATATCCATCTTTTCGTTGATCAATGACGGCGGCATACTGCGCAAAACGCCAGAAAATGGCGAGAGCTAGGGTAAGATTTAGGATCGTAAAATGGCAAAACGCTCAATTGCATTGATTGGGGCGCCGGTTGATGGTGGCGCAGGCATGTCTGGCTGTATTATGGGGCCGGCTGCATTGCGGGTCGCCAATATTGGTGGAGCGCTAAGTGATTTGGACTTTGCGGTCGAAGATTGGGGCGACGTAACCCCGGAGAAAGTTAATTTGACCCTTGGGGGTCAAACCCACCATGAGAATGAAGTGGCTGGTTTTGCACGGGCACTTTACAAAAACGGCGTCGAGGCCTTTTCAAGAGGCATGTTGCCAATTTTTCTTGGTGGTGATCATTCTCTTTCCATGGGCACGGTGACAGCTGCGGCGCGACATGCGGCGGCAACGGGCAAAAAATTGCATGTGTTGTGGCTTGATGCGCACCCTGATTTTAACACGCCGGATACATCCCATTCAGGCAATATGCACGGCATGTCTGCGGCCTTCTTTTGTGGTGAGCCCGGGTTTGACGGCATTTTGGAGCAGCGGATTGACCCGGTTGATCCCAAAAATTTCCATGTATTTGGCGTACGGTCTATCGATCAAAAAGAAGGCGAATTGCTGCGAGACCGGGGCGTCGATGTGATGGATATGCGTCACATTGATGAGAAGGGTGTCGCCAGCTTGATCCGATCGGTGCTTGAAGCGGTGAAGCGCGATGACGCTATGTTGCATGTGAGCCTGGATGTGGATTTTCTTGATCCAGCCTGCGCGCCGGGCGTGGGCACCACAGTGCCGGGGCGGCGCGACCTATCGCGAAGCCCATTTGGCCATGGAAATGATTTGCGACAGCGGTCTGATGACCTCGCTCGACCTTGTAGAGCTTAACCCCTATCTCGATGAGCGCGGCAAGAGCACGCGCATGTTGGTCAATTTGACAGAGAGCGGCTTTGGCCGACGCGTCTTTGACCGGCCCACGAGCGCATATTAGAATTGTTGCACCGGTGAGGGGCATTTAAACCGGTACGTGGGGTGCCGATTAAATGTCTTTTACCGTCTCCATCGCCACAAAGGTGGAGGTTTGTGCAACATGGGGGAGGGCTGAAATGACCTCCCCCAACATCCGCCTATAGGCTGAAATGTCTTTGGTCCGCACTTTCAGCAAATAGTCGAAGCTGGCGGCGATCATGTGGCATTGTTCAATTTCAGGGGTGGCCCGCACCGCATCGTTAAAACCATCAAGCGCTTTGGCGCGCGTGTCCGACAGGGTGACTTGCACGAAAGCGATGTGACCGTTGCCCCAATTTTTCATGATTGACGCGCGTGTGGTAACCTAGAATGACGCGGTCGCGCTCAAGTTTTTTGACCCCCCCGCATTTGCGTTGGGGTTTTTGACAATCCGATTTTCTCTGCCAAATTGGCCATCGACATGCGGGCATTTTTGGCCAGCGCATTGATGATTTTATGATCGATAGAGTCCATTTGATCTGCCTTTATGCAATTTGCATGTCAATAATGTCTCTGACTATCATGTTTATAGTTTTTTGTACTCAATAATATCGTTCTATAGATCAATGATCTTTTGTGGATCAGATAGAATGAGCAAAACAAGCAAGGTTCTGGGAGGTCACATGCTGGACCAAATTCGCGAAACGATGCGGGCAAATCATATGCCTGACGAAGCTGAGGCGGTGAAGCGCCTTGTGGACATGGCGGCATTAAGCGCAGCTGATCGGGAGAAAATCAGCGATGAAGCGACCCGTTTGGTGCAGCAATTGCGCGATGAAGCACAACAAGGGCTGATGGAAACATTTCTCGCTGAATATGGCCTTTCTACGGATGAAGGCATTTCCTTGATGTGTTTGGCCGAGGCCATGTTGCGGGTGCCCGATGGTCCCACAATTGACGATTTGATCAAAGACAAGATTGTTGACGAGGATTGGTCGAAGCATCTGGGTGCCGCCGAAAGTCTGCTGGTTGAGGCATCGACGATCGGGTTGGTGGTCACCAAAACCTTGTTGAACGACAAACGCGCGCCAAATGTGCTTAAGCCATTGAGCTTGCTGGGGCGTCGGATGTCTGAACCGGTGATCCGCACCGCGGTGGGGCAAGCCATGCGCATTATGGCTCACAATTTGTGTTGGGCCGCACCATTGAGGAGGCGCTCTCGAATGGCGCCAAGCCGATGGCGAAGGGCTACACTTATTCTTTCGATATGTTGGGGGAAGCGGCGCGCACCGAAAAGGATGCGCAGCGTTATCACGATGCCTATTTGGATGCGATCCAACGTTTGGTTAAAGATTCAGTGCACGGCGATGTGCGGAAAAATCCTGGGATTTCCATTAAACTGTCTGCACTTCATCCACGCTATGAGTTTGGCAAGCGCGAGACCATGGTAGATGAAATGGTCGCCCGTGTGTTGGAGCTGGTGAAACCTGCGGCCAAAGCGCAAATGGGCTTAAATATCGATGCGGAAGAGGCTGATCGCCTCGACCTGTCGTTAGAGATCATCGAAAAAGTGTTGTCTGACCCCGCGCTGGAAGGCTGGGACGGCTTCGGCGTTGTGGTGCAAGCCTATGGGCCACGCGCCTCTTATGCCATTGATTGGCTTTACGCCTTGGCCGAAAAACTGAACCGAAAAATCATGGTGCGGTTGGTGAAGGGGGCCTATTGGGACACCGAGATTAAGCGTGCCCAAGTAATGGGGCTTGAAGGCTATCCAGTGTTCACCCGCAAGGTGAATACGGACGTCTCCTATTTGGCCTGTGCTCGCAAATTGCTGGACATGCGCGACCGGATCTATCCGCAATTCGCCACGCATAATGCGCACAGCGCCTCGGCGGTGTTGCACATGGCGGGTAATGACCGCGAAGGCTTTGAGTTTCAGCGCTTGCACGGCATGGGCGAAGGTTTGCACGAATCGTTGCGCAGCCAAAATGACACGCGCTGTCGGATTTATGCGCCCGTTGGCGCGCACCGCGATTTGCTTGCGTATCTGGTGCGGCGCTTGTTGGAAAATGGTGCAAACTCAAGCTTTGTGAATCAGGTCTATGACAAAAAGATTCCACCAAGCATGATTGTGTCGGACCCGATTTCTGAAGTGCAGGAACTGGGCCAAATCGCCAATGATAAAATCCCGTTGCCGAAGGATTTGTTTGGCGAAAAGCGGCTGAACGCCAAGGGCTGGGACATAACAGATCCGCTTGAATATGCCGAATTGGATGCAGCGCGCTCCAAGTTCGCTCATCCGCATAAATGGCCGTTCGCGCTGGATGAGGCATTGGGCGCCAAAGGTAAAGTGCAAAAGCTGATCAATCCTGCAGTGCCGGGCGACGAAGTGGGGCAAATTGCCAACGCCACGCCTGCTGTGGTTGAGAAGGCGATCAAATTGGCAACCAAAGGGCAAAAGGCCTGGGGCGGCAAAGCGCCAGCTGACCGCGCGGCGGCACTGCGCAAAGCGG
>LLEO01000043.1_pt1 | contig 25060 bp, 35 predicted proteins | sample 595861 | NCBI WGS metagenome assembly LLEO01 (sample SAMN02919315, study PRJNA255460) | bioreactor metagenome | biome: chemostat; feature: culture 2012_25.1; material: sediment; isolation source: day35 25degC chemostat 2012 inoculated with Wadden Sea sediment taken from... | place: Germany: Bremen ... | reverse complement strand
TGCGGCACGGGCGGGCGCTTAGGTCAGAACTTCGGCGACCACAGGTCCGGGCGTCGGTGCCTCCCCGATGTGATAGGCCGCAGACAGCTGCGCCTTCGCTGCCTCGGCATCCGCGTCCGAGGCCGCATGGATCACCGCAATCGGATCTCCTTTTTCCAGTTTCGCGCCGAGAGGTGCCAAACGCGTCAGGCCCACAGCCGGGTCAATCTTGTCAGCTGCACGGCGGCGTCCCCCGCCCAATTCGACCACACACAGCCCAACTTCGCGGGTGTCGATGGCGCTGACATATCCCGCTTCAGTCGCGCTCAGTTCGGTGATCACCGGCGCTTTGGCCAGATGAGCTTCGGGACGGTCCACAATATCCGACGGGCCACCCAATGCGGCCACCATCTGTCCAAATTTTTCCGCCGCACGACCGCTCTCCAGCACAGAGCGGACCCGCGTTCTCGCAGCCGCCCCATCGCTTTCGACACCCGAGGCAACCAGCATCTGTGCGCACAGGGCGGTCACAACCTCGTCCAACCGCGCGGTACGGCGCGCACCGGTCAGAAACTCGATGGCATTCAAGGTCTCGACTGCGTTACCTGCCGCATCGGCCAAGGGTTCGTTCATATCGGTCAGCAACGCGTGACAGCGCAGCCCGGCCAATTGCGCAACGCGCTGGATTGACGCCGCCAAGTCGTGGGCATCGTCAAAATTCGACATAAACGCGCCATTGCCGAATTTCACATCCATCACCAGAGATTCCAGCCCCGCCGCCAGTTTCTTCGACAGAATCGAGGCCGTGATCAGCGGGATGCTTTCCACAGTCGCCGTCACGTCCCGGATTGCGTAAAGGCGTTTGTCGGCAGGGGCGAGGTCTCCGGTCTGGCCAATAATGGCGCAGCCCACGTCACGTACGACCCGGTCAAACAGCGCATTGTCGGGCTGCGATGTATAGCCGGGAATCGCGTCCATCTTATCCAGCGTGCCGCCCGTGTGCCCCAGGCCGCGGCCCGAGATCATGGGCACATACGCCCCGCAGGCGGCCAAAATGGGGCGCAAGCATCAAGCTGACATTATCACCCACACCGCCGGTCGAATGCTTGTCCACCACTGGGCCGGGGCATGTCTGGCCAGTCGAACACATCGCCGCTGTCGCGCATTGCCAAGGTCAGCGCGGCGGTTTCGTCCGGCGACAACCCTTTCAGCCATGACGCCATCGCAAAGGCCGCGACCTGCGCGTCGCTTGCCCCGCCCCCGGCGATGCCGTCGACCATTGCGGCAATGTCGGCGTCGCTCAGGGTCTGGCCATCGCGTTTCTTACGGATCACTTCGGATATCAGCATGGTCGGCTCCGTTTTCTTTCACCTTCCGCCCAATCCTGTGGCAACGCAAGGGGTTGCCAAGGGTTAGGTATCGCCCCAGAAAGCATCTATGATCACGCGCGAATTTCAAAAGGGCGACGCCCATTCCACTGCCGTTTATTCGGACTGTGAAAAATACCGCTATACGCTGACGCGTGTATGGGAGCCCGCTGGGCGCAAGGCGCTGTTTATCATGTTGAACCCGTCAACGGCAACCGAAGTGCAAAACGACCCGACGGTCGAACGCTGCGAACGGCGCGCACGCACCCTTGGATTCGGGGCGTTTCGGGTGACCAATATTTTTGCATGGCGCGACACAGATCCGCGGAAGATGCGGGCAGCAACGGATCCCGTAGGTCCGGCGAACGATGCCGCCATTTTGGAAAGCTGCCCCCTGGGCCGATCAGGTTATCTGCGGCTGGGGCACCCATGGCGCGCATTTGTTACGCGGGCCAGAGGTAGAGCATCTTCTTCGGCAGACCAATCTGCCGACATATCACTTGGGCCTGACCAAAGATGGGCACCCGAAGCATCCGCTGTACATCGCCTATGCCCAGCAACCCGAACGCTGGTTCTAAGCCCCTACCCTAGGCAAAAATGTTCTCGCGCAGCTCGACATAGATGTCGTGCACGGTCGCGTCCGGGGCACCCTGCAGGATGGCAACCACCTGCCCGCCCACAGTGACCACACCATCTTTCCCGTCGTCTGAGGGGTTAACTTCGCAGGTCAGATCGGAATGCCCCTCATCCTCGTCCAACGAAATGCGCAAGAAATCGCGGCCGGTTTCGAAGTCTGTGACCTGCGCCACCGGCATGCCGTCTTCACCATCAGGGTACAGCCAGAAGATGTCACTGCCTTCCCCCCCGGTTGCCACATCCGAGGCCCCGAAGATCAGGGTGTCATTGCCTTGCCCTCCATCCAGCACATCTGACGCGTGGTCGTTATGCCAGGCATAGTCATGCTGCTCGGCGCCGCTTTCTTCCATGGCATGACCGAAGTGATCGATCACATCATCGCCGTCTCCGCCCAGCAGCCAATCCTCTCCAAGTCCACCTTTCAGGATGTCATCCCCATCGCCGCCATCAAGAATATCGTTGTCCGTAAAATCCAGATCGCCCGATGGCTGATTTTCGTGTGCGCCACCGAAAAGCTGGTCGTCGCCGTCACCACCTGTCAGAATATCATCGCCCGTGCCGCCATCCAGATAGCTGTCGATGCTTTCCGAGCCGTCCAGATGGTCATCACCCTGCCCGCCATAGGCCGCAAGTGCGCCATCACCCGCAATGATCGTGTCGTCCCCGTCATTTCCGAACACATAGGCTGCGTCATCACCCGCCCGGATCGTGTCATTGCCCGCGCCTGCGTCATACACGTCAACCGGCCCATCGCCCGTGACAACTGCAGTTCCCCGAAAGGTCGAGATCGCCCCAGGGTCGGCCCCGGCACCAGATGCGCCAAGGGTCACGTCATCGTCCCCACTACTCAACACATGTTCGGTTGTCCCGGCCACAAAGCTATCCAGGTCTTCACGTCCGTAGTGCAAATCGGTTTCGGTGCCGAGAAGCTGATCCAGCAAGGTCTGACCTTTGTCGGGGCTATCATCGTCCCCCAACCCGTCGTTGGGGGTCAGAATACCACCCCCCACATCGTCATCATCGGAACCGCCGCCGTTCCCTTCAGGACCGTTGCTTACGTCATCGGTGAAGCTGTCCGCCAACACTACCACCGGCAGGAGGCTTAGAAACAATAACCCAAATAGCATTCGATACGCCGCCTGTTTTTACTTACCCGCTTAACATCCACCACAATGATGTAGATCACCGCTTGCGAATGTATGAAACACCACGCATTCTTTGGCGGGTATTTGCGGACAAGTTTATTCAAACCTAAAGTTAACAAAGTGTTAACGCCCGCGCCGCAGCGCAAAACAAGGATCAAGTGATGCAAGAAAAGGACAGTGACGCGACAGACCAGCTGACCCAACGCGAGGAACAGCTCTCGCAAGAGGTGCGCGCGCTGCGGGCCGAAGTCGAGCGGATGAACAACCACCGCTTCATTCGCCTTCATGACAGCTTGCTCAAACTGGGCCTATTTCAACTGTATCGCGGGTTGGCGTTTGGTCTGGGATCCGTACTGGGCGCCACCATTCTTGTGTCCTGGGTGATCTATATGCTGGGATCCATCGACTTTATCCCGGTACTGGGCGATTGGGCCAGCCAGATCATCGAGGAAATCCAGGTCATGCCGACCGAGCAATAAGGGCCTTGGCGATTTCCTTTGCGTTTAAGGCAGAATCCTTCTATACGCCCCCATCCGTCAGAAAATGGCGGGTATCTCCATGGGCCTTGCTGGACGACATCCCGGCCTGCGCCATCCACTCTAACCTATGAAGGAGACCCCGATGTCGATTACTGCTGAAGAAAAGAACCGCCTGATCAAGGAATTCGGCACCAAAGAAGGCGACACCGGTTCGCCCGAAGTTCAGGTTGCCATCCTGTCGTCGCGCATCGCGACCCTGACCGAGCACTTCAAAACGCACAAGAAAGATAACCACGGCCGCCGTGGTCTTCTGAAAATGGTTGCCCAGCGTCGTAAGCTGCTGGACTACGCCCGTGCGAAAGACGAAGCACGCTATCAGGACCTGATCAAGCGTCTGGGTCTGCGTCGCTAAGACCAGAGTCATTCGGACAGAAACGCCCGTCTTGCAAAAGGCGGGCGTTTTCTTTTGTGGGTCTGCGCCGAAAGGGCATCCCACCTGCTTTACGTTTGGTCTGGCTTGAAATGACCCGCGGTCATCGCTCACCCTATGCACAGGTGAGGAGAAAACGATGAAAGAAACCATCCGCGTCCTGATGAACATGGGCAGCTTGCAACGGCTGTTTCCGTTCTGGCTTTCGGGCCTGATTGTGCTGGGGGTCTGGTTCACCCCATGCTTCTGCTGGCCATCGCCTATGGCGTGCTGGCGCAGTTCTTCGTCGAATACGCCATGCACCGCTTCCTTTTGCACCGCGAGCCGCCCACCGATCAGGCGTCTTTAACGAGCTTTATCGCAGCCATATCGGCCACCATGAGTTCCCGAACGATCCCGAGTTCTTCACCGGCGGCGATCATTGGTATCCGCTGCGCTTCGGCACGATCTCGTTCGTCGCGCACACTTTGGTGCTGTGGCCCGTTCTGGGGCTGGGACCAGCGGCGCTGTTTGCATATGTGGCCCTGTTTGTCGGCTCGGTCAGCGCCTTCACCTTCTACGAATACTGCCACACGCTGGCCCATGTGAACGTGCCGAAAGGCTGGTTCGGGCAGCGCGTGACGCGCACCCATCTGGCGCACCACTTCCAAGATCACGAGGCCACGTTCCATGTCAGCTTTGGCATGAACTGGATCGACCGGCTGTTCGGCACGAAGCACGACGCGCAGGTCGCGCGGGAACGCTTTGACCGCGAAACCATCCTGTCGATGGGCATGGACCCCGAGGATCTGCGCCTTGTCACTGCCCGCAAGGCATTTGGCATCACCAAGCACCCCGCGCCGCCGCCACAGCCAGGCACATCAGCGCTAACGGTTTTGCTTTCCAAACCCCTTGTTTTCCTGTAAGGCGCACGCATCTGAGACGTGACGCTTCGACCCCGGCGCATGAAAAAGGTAGAGGGGTCGGTGGCAATGGGGCCACCACGAAAACGGAAGACCCGGAGGCCGGGAGTGCTTCCAACTAGGAAAACATGATGTTTGACGTAACTAAAAAATCGATGGAGTGGGGCGAAGAAACCCTCACTCTGGAAACGGGCAAGGTTGCCCGTCAGGCCGACGGTTCGGTCATCGCCACTCTGGGCGAGACCTCTGTCATGGCCAACGTGACCTTCGCGCGCCAGCAAAAGCCCGGTCAGGACTTTTTCCCGCTGACGGTTCACTACAACGAGAAATACTATGCCGCTGGTAAAATCCCCGGTGGCTTCTTCAAGCGCGAAGCGCGTCCGACCGAAAAAGAGACGCTGACCTCGCGTCTGATCGACCGTCCGATCCGCCCGCTGTTCGTTCCCGGCTTCAAAAACGAAGTCTGGTGATCTGCACCGTGCTGTCGCACGACCTGGTCAATGACCCCGACATGGTTGCCATGATCGCTGCCTCGGCAGCCCTGACCATTTCGGGCGCACCCTTCATGGGTCCGATCGGCGCCTGCCGCGTTGGTTTCGAGGATGGCGAATACATCCTGAACCCGACCTGCGACGACATGCACGATCTGCGCAACAACCCGGACCAGCGTCTGGACCTTGTTGTGGCTGGCACCAAAGACGCCGTGATGATGGTGGAATCGGAAGCCTACGAACTGTCGGAAGCCGAGATGCTGGGCGCCGTGAAGTTCGCACACGAACAGATTCAGCCGGTGATCGACCTGATCATTGATCTGGCCGAAGACGCTGCGAAAGAGCCCTTCGACTTCCAGCCTGCTGATTACTCGGAACTGTACGACGCTGTTAAAGCCGCTGGCGAAGACAAGATCCGCGCCGCATACGGCAACACCGACAAGCAGGAACGCGTTGCTGCTGTTGCTGCCGCCAAAGAAGAAATCATCGCCTCGCTGACCGAAGAGCAGCAAGAGGACGCAAACCTCGGCACCGCTCTGAAGAAGCTGGAATCGGCTGTTGTGCGTGGCGATGTTGTGAAAACCGGCAAGCGTATCGATGGCCGCGCACTGGACACTGTCCGCGCCATCGACAGCACAGTTGGCATCCTGCCGCGCACCCACGGTTCGGCCCTGTTCACCCGCGGCGAGACCCAAGGTCTGGTAGTGACCACTTTGGGCACCGGCGACGACGAACAGATGATCGACGCGCTGACCGGCACCTACAAGTCGAACTTCCTGCTACACTACAACTTCCCTCCCTATTCGGTTGGTGAAGTTGGCCGCTTTGGCCCTCCGGGCCGTCGTGAAATCGGTCACGGCAAGCTGGCATGGCGTGCGCTGCAGGCTGTTCTGCCGTCGGCCACCGACTTCCCCTACACCATCCGTCTGGTCTCCGAGATCACTGAATCGAACGGATCAAGCTCGATGGCGTCGGTCTGTGGTGGCTCGCTGTCCATGATGGACGCCGCTGTTCCGCTGAAGGCTCCGGTTGCTGGTGTCGCCATGGGCCTGATCCTGGAAGATGATGGTTCCTACGCTGTTCTGACCGACATTCTGGGTGATGAAGATCACCTGGGTGACATGGACTTCAAAGTGGCTGGTACCGAAAACGGCATCACCTCGCTGCAGATGGACATCAAGGTCGCAGGCATCACGCCCGAGATCATGGAAAAAGCCCTGGCGCAAGCCAAGGATGGCCGCCTGCACATCCTGAACGAGATGGGCAAAGCCCTGACCGAAGGACGTCAGGAATTCTCGGCGCACGCACCGCGTATCGAGACCATGAACATCCCGACCGACAAGATCCGTGAAGTGATCGGCTCGGGCGGTAAGGTCATCCGCGAAATCGTGGAAGTGTCGGGCGCTAAGGTCGACATCAACGACGATGGCGTGATCAAGATCGCATCGCCCAACGGCGACGCCATCGCCAAGGCTTACGAGATGATCCACGCGATCGTCGCCGAGCCGGAAGAAGGCGCGATCTACACCGGTAAAGTTGTGAAGATCGTCGACTTCGGCGCCTTCGTGAACTTCTTCGGCAAGCGCGACGGCCTTGTGCACGTCAGCCAGATCGAAAACCGCCGCCTGAACCATCCTTCGGACGTTCTGAAGGAAGGCCAGGAAGTCAAAGTCAAACTGCTTGGCTTCGACGACCGCGGCAAAGTTCGCCTGTCGATGAAAATCGTCGATCAGGAAACCGGCGAAGAGATCGCTCCGGAACAGAAGAAAAAAGACGAAGACTAAGTCGAACGGTTCGGGGCAACCCGATCCGGTACCGGCTTCGACTGGGTGTGAGTTTTCAGACAAACGAAAGCCCCGGTGGAAACGCCGGGGCTTTTTTTTCATGGAAATGGTCCCGCAACCAACCATGCACGGCAGCATTGGCTTCTGAAGACCCCCGCTTCCTGCGGCAAGAAAAATCAGCGAAGTCGCTTTTGTGTTAGAAACCTACGCCCGATGGGGTTGGATGAAGCTGTAGTCGCGAACGGAGGAATGCGAATGCAGGACCACCCAAAAGATGCCCCGATGAGCCGAGATTGGAATTATCACCCCGACCTTCCGCTGGCAGACACGTCCATCTTTCGATGGCCTGCAAGTCCCAAATATCTGGCGGTCTGGTTCGTACATAACTGGCTGATGCTCAGCGAACGCGTGATGATGGTCATTCTCGCAATTCTGCTTTGGATGTTCGCCTTCCCGTCAATCGAAACAGCTACACAAATCGGGGTCGGATGGATTGTGCAAGTTTGGCTGGTCAACTTGTTGATCATGATCGTGATCGCGGGCGGGCTACACGGCTATTTCTACATTCTGCGTGGACAGGAGAAGACGTTGAAGTTTGACCGCCGCGACATGGCAACGGGCAATCGACTTTGGGATTTCTCAAATCAGGTCCACGACAATATGTTCTGGTCCCTGGCAAGCGGTGTGACACAGCTTTCTGCATTTCAGGTGCTGACGATGTGGATGATGGCCAATGGCTATATTCCGACGCTCACGTTTGCCGAGAGCCCCATCTGGTTCACACTGGCACTTATGCTGCTGCCAATCTGGTCAGCTTTTCATTTCTACTGGGTGCACCGCCTGCTGCACGTGCCTTTCCTTTATAAACACGTCCATTCTCTGCATCACCGCAACGTCAATGTCGGGCCGTGGTCCGGATTCTCGATGCACCCGGTCGAGCACTTCATCTACCTAACATCCCTGATGATTCACTGGATCATCCCGACTCACCCGATCCATCTGTATTTCCACGTGATCTATCTGGGGCCGGGGGCCGCGATGACCCATACGGGGTACGAGGAACTGCTGATCAAAGACAAACGCCGACTGGCGCTTGGCACCTTCTATCACCAGCTCCACCATCGCTATTACGAGTGCAACTATGGCAATCAGGAAATGCCGTGGGATCGTTGGTTCGGCACCTTCCATGATGGAAGCGATCAGGCCACGCAGAATACCCGACAGCGCAAGAAAGCGATGTATCAGAAGGCGAACGAGTAGGATCGACGACACAACGATCCAATCGAGAGCGGCCCTTAGGAAAGAGTGTGCGTGTCGGAGGTCAGGACGGCCTGCCGCCCAGCAGCCCCCAGCACCCACGCATCGCGCCCCTCGATCACCACGGCCGAGATGGCTTTGCCGTGTCCGGCGCCGGTGTCGATGTTCAGGCGGTTGCCATAGTGCGTGACCGCGTCCACCGGCGTGTGGCCGTGCACGATCAGCGGGCCGTGATCGACGTTTGATTGGTGGAATTCTTTGCGGATCCAGCACAGGTCATCCTCGGTCTGTTGATCCAAAGGGACGCCCGGACGGATGCCTGCATGGGCGAAATAGAGATCCCCCCAACCGATAGCTGGACGGCAGGTTTGCCAGATAGTCGCGGTGGCGTTCCGGCACAGCTGCGCGGGCTTTGGGGTGCAGCTGATAGGTGCGGATCTTCGGGAACCTCGACCCCATAGCTGGCAAGCGTTTCAATCCCGCCAATCCGGGGATGCAGCCAATTGTGGTCGATCAGAAGCTGGGTATCGACCATCGGATGTTCGCGCAGGAACATCTCCATCATCCGGTCGTGGTTGCCTTTCAGCACCACCCAGTTTTCCCCGCGCGCCTGCCCGTCGATCAGATACTGGACCACGCCCTTGCAGTCCGGGCCACGGTCCACGAGGTCTCCGATATGCACCACGGGTGCATCCATATCGCCACAGCGCGCGCGGTCTTCCGCGATCAGCGCGTGGGCGGCTTGCAGCTTGTCCAGATGGCCGTGAATGTCTCCGATCGCATAGGCGCGCATGGGGGTGCTCCTTCTTCTGTGGCCAACCTAAGCATATGCCCCCAAAAAGAAAAGCCCCCGGCGTAGAACCGGGGCTTTCCACTGTATGATTGACGCTTAAACGTCGAATTCAAGCGGGGCTGACCGAGTTGAACAGGCCAGTGTCGCGCAGCGTGTTCAGCACGTCATCCGAGATCCGGTCGTCCACGTACAGCAGCGCAATCGCGTCACCGCCGGTTTCCTTGCGGCCCAGGGTAAAGTTTGCGATGTTCACGCCGTTTTCACCCATGGTTTTACCCAGAGTACCGATGATGCCCGGCACGTCGTCGTTGGTGGTGTAGAGCATGTGGCTGCCGATCTCGGCGTCGATGTTGATGCCTTTGATCTGAATGAAGCGCGGCTTGCCGTCCGAGAAGACCGTACCCGCGATCGAGCGCTCGCGGTTTTCGGTTACAACGGTCACCTTGATGTAACCATCAAACGCGCCGCCCTTGGCTTGCGTGGTGGTCGAGGTCTTGATGCCGCGATCAGCTGCAACAACCGGCGCCGATACCATGTTTACATCCGGGGTCTGCGGCTTCATCAGGCCTGCGATCACCGCACAGTCCAGCGCCTTCAGGTTCATTTCCGAAGCAACACCATCATAAAGGATGTTCACAGCCTTGATCGGCTCGTCGGTCATCTGACCTACGAAGGCACCCAGATGCTCGGCCAGTTTGATCCACGGGCCCATGACCTTGGCTTCTTCAGCGGTGACCGACGGCATGTTCAGTGCGTTCTGAACGGCACCAGTCAGCAGGTAGTCCGACATCTGCTCGGCCACCTGAAGCGCCACGTTTTCCTGGGCTTCAGTCGTTGCCGCGCCAAGGTGCGGGGTGCAGACGACGTTGGGCAGGTTGAACAGCGGGTTCTCGGTGGCGGGTTCAACGGCGAATACGTCGAAGGCAGCGCCAGCAACGTGACCCGATTTCAGCAGATCGGCCAGAGCCTCTTCATCCACCAGACCACCGCGGGCACAGTTGATGATGCGCACGCCGGCTTTGGTTTTCTGCAGATTCTCGCGGCTTAGAATGTTGCGGGTCGCGTCGATCAGCGGCACGTGCAGAGTGATGAAGTCAGCGCGGGCCAGCAGCTCGTCCAGCTCGACTTTTTCGACGCCCATGCTGTCGGCTTTTTCTTCCGACAGGAAGGGATCGTAAGCGACCACTTTCATCTTCAAACCCAGCGCACGGTCGCACACGATGCCACCGATGTTACCTGCACCAATGACACCAAGCGTCTTGTTGGTCAGCTCGACACCCATGAACTTCGACTTTTCCCACTTACCGGCATGGGTCGAGGCCGAGGCTTCGGGGATCTGACGCGCCACGGCGAACATCATCGCGATGGCGTGCTCGGCGGTGGTGATCATGTTGCCGAAGGGAGTGTTCATGACGATCACACCGGCTTTCGATGCGGCAACTTTGTCGACGTTGTCGGTACCGATCCCGGCGCGGGCAACAACCTTCAGGTTGGTCGCGGCTTCAAGAATCTTGTCGGTCACTTTGGTGGCCGAGCGGATTGCCAGACCGTCATATTCGCCGATCCTGGCAGCTAGCGCGTCCTTGTCTTTACCCAGCGTGGGTTCGAAGTCGACTTCGATGCCACGGTCGCGGAAGATCTGAACGGCGGTTTCCGAAAGCTTGTCGGATACGAGAACTTTGGGGGCCATGTGTTTGGTCCTTATTTTAGAGAGCGGGGCACCGGAGTTTTTGAAAACTCCGACGAATTTCTTCGAAGAAAATTCCCTGCCCGAAATATGTTTACTGAGCTTCGATTTCGGCGTTGAACGCCCAATCAAGCCACGGCATCAGGCCTCGACGTCCGACGTCTCGACCGTACCGCCACACCAGATGCGCAGACCCGCAGGGGCGTCGCGATAGGCGCCAACGTCCAGTGCAACACCTTCAGCTTCCAGACGCTTGGCAACAGCCTTGGCGAACGTGGCGCCATCCTTGATGCGATCGTCGGTGAACTTCAGGCAGACCGAGGTGTTCGACAGCGTGGTCGCATCTTCAGCAAGGAAGTCGACCCAATCGCGCATCTCGACAAAGTCGGCGACGGCCTTGGTGTTGGCATCTGCGCGGTGGATCAGGCCTTCCAGCCCACCAACCGAACGCGCCCAGTCCAGCGCGAACAGATAGTCTTCGACAGCCAGCATCGACGGCGTGTTGATGGTTGCGCCAGTGAAGATACCCTCGATCAGTTTCCCACCTTTGGTCAGGCGGAAGATTTTCGGCAGCGGCCAAGCAGGCGTGTAGCTTTCCAGTCGTTCAACAGCGCGCGGGCTCAGGATCAGGATGCCGTGAGCCGCCTCGCCGCCCAGAACTTTCTGCCAGCTGAACGTGGTCACATCCAGCTTGTCCCACGGCAGGTCCATCGCAAACGCGGCCGAGGTCGCGTCACAGATGGTCAGACCTTCGCGGTCGTCCGCAATCCAGTCGCCATTCGGAACGCGCACGCCCGAGGTGGTGCCGTTCCACGTAAAGACAACATCATTGGTGAAATCGACGGACGCCAGATCAGGCAGTTGGCCGTATTCGGCGGTCTTGGCGACGGCGTCCAGTTTCAGCTGTTTCACAACATCGGTGACCCAGCCCGAGCCGAACGATTCCCAAGCCAGCATCTCGACCCCGCGGGCGCCCAGAAGCGACCACAGTGCCATTTCAACCGCGCCGGTGTCCGACGCAGGAACGATGCCGATCTTGTAATCAGCGGGGATGCCCAGCACTTCGCGCGTACCTTCGATGGCCGCTTTCAGCTTGTCCTTGCCGATGGCGGCACGGTGCGAGCGACCCAAGGCGGCGTCGGCCAGGGCATCAAGGTTCCATGTGGGGGGTTTGGCGCAGGGGCCAGAGGAGAAACGCGGGTTAGCCGGCCGCGTTGCCGGTTTCGAAATAGCCATCGATGCTATCCTTCCAGATAAAGCGCCCCTCGTTGGGGAGGGGTGTCCCACTGACCGAAGTAAGGCGCGCTTTGATGCTGCACAAGCAAAAAAAGCGTCGGAATTAACATTCGATAGGTCGAAAACGGGCGCAGAATGACCACTATCGGAAACTTGCGACGCGGCTGGAAACGGGGATTTCACGCTGCTGGCGCCGCAATTCTTCGGATTCGGCCTTGTGAAACAGGCGCGATCTGCCGCATGAAACGGGAAGCTTCAATCTGCCCAACAAAGGCCCGCCCCATGTATTTCGCCACGCTGATCGCATCGCCCTCTGCCCGCAACCTCGAGCCCGCTTTGGTCGAAAACCTGCGCAACGCGTGGGGCGGAGGCGACGCGGACTGGCTGGCCCCCGGACGAGGCGGCCGAGTTTTCGCTGGACGCCCTGCCCGACAATCGTTGGGACGTGTGGGGCGACCTGCAGAAAATGGGTGTCGACCTGATCATTCTGCCTGCCGAGGGGCGCAAAAAGAAGATGCTGCTGGCGGATATGGACTCGACCATGATCCAGCAGGAATGCATCGACGAGCTGGCGGACGAGGCAGGTGTGGGCGAGCGTGTGAAAGACATCACCGCCCGTGCATGAATGGCGAGCTCGACTTCGAAGGTGCCCTGACCGAGCGTGTCGGGCTTTTGAAAGGACTGCCGGAAAGCGTCATCGGCGACGTGCTGGCCAACCGCATCACCTTGATGCCCGGCGGCAAGGCCTTGCTGTCCACGATGAAAGCCAACGGTGCGTACGCCGCGCTGGTGTCCGGCGGCTTCACCGCCTTCACTGCACAAGTCGCCGCCACGCTGGGCTTTGACGAGAACCGCGCCAACACGCTGAACGTGGCTGATGGCGCGCTGACCGGCACCGTGGGCATGCCCATTCTGGGGCGCGAGGCGAAAGTGCAGGCGTTGAAAGAGATCACCGCCCGCCTTGGCCTGTCCCATGACGATGTGATGGCTGTGGGGGGTGACGGCGCCAACGACCTTGGCATGCTGGGGCTGGCAGGCGCAGGTGTGGCGCTGCACGCCAAGCCATCCGTCGCGGCCGAATGCGATATCCGCATCAACCACGGCGACCTGACGGCGCTGCTATACATTCAGGGCTATGCGCAGTCAGACTTCGTAGATGGCTGAGTTTTCAGCAGACATCCTGCTGTTCCTGCTGGCCGCAGGGTTTGTCGCCGGGTTCATCGACAGCATCGCGGGCGGAGGTGGTCTGATCACCGTCCCGGCCCTGTTGATCGCGGGTGTGCCGCCGGTGACGGCGCTGGCCACCAACAAGGTGCAGGGCCTGTTCGGCGCGGGCATGGCAGCGGTGACCTATGCGCGCAAAGGCCACGTGAACCTGCGCAGGCAGTTGAAATCCGCGCTCATTGCCTTTGGCGCCGCCCTTCTGGGCGCGCTGTCTGTCAATGCGCTCCCGACCGAGTTGATCCGCATGGTGCTGCCCGTTTTGCTGGTGGCAATCGCGCTCTTTTTCGCGCTGAAACCGGGCTTGGACGACGTGGATCGTCACCAACGACTGACACCAGCTCTGTTCTCGCTCACCTTCGTTCCACTGGTCGCGTTCTATGATGGCCTCTTGGGACCGGGTGCAGGCGCTTTCTATATGCTGGCCTTCGTCGCCATGGCGGGCCACGGCATCCTGAAAGCCACAGCCCACACGAAGCTTCTGAACTTTGCCTCAAACGTAGGCGGGCTGGCCGGATTCCTGCTCGTCCTTTCCCCGCTTTGGCTAATCGGACTGGCGATGGGGGCAGCCCAAATGGCAGGCGCATACGTCGGCTCCTCGCTCGCCTCGCGCATCGGCGCCAAGCTGATCAAGCCGCTGCTGGTGATCGCTTCATCCGCCATGGCGTTAAAGCTGATCACCGATCTTCTCTAGCTTTTTCTTGTCCCAAATATCCTGGGGGAGTGTGAAGCCCGAACGGGCTTCACACGGGGGCAAAGCCCCTTATACCGCCAACACAGCCTCGGACGGGCGGATGAAACCCGTGTTCAGTCCCGCGAAGTTCAGGACAACCGGGTTCAGACGCTTCTTTACATCCGGATGTGCGGGATCCAGCACGCCCAGCTTCACCAAGATCGCCGCAATCGCGCATTCGGACGCGCGGGTCGAACCGTCCTCGATCTTCAACGCAACCCCCATCTCTAGCTCGGGGACAATCGCGACAAAGAACGCCTCGGCCCCGGTTTTCAGGGCCACCTTGCCGGGGGCCGCGCGCATCAGTTCAGTACAGGCGCGGGGTTTCACCGGCGACAAGCTCGGGGTGCAGCATCATGGCTTCGCGCAGACGAACGGATGCCTTCTGGCGCGCGTCGCCGCTTTCCTTCGCGGACGCATAGCCGGCCATGGCGCGGCCCATGCCCAGAAGGGTGCTGGCGTGGTTCGGGGCCGAGCAGCCGTCGATACCGAAGCCGGGGCTGACCTCGTCCGTGACCTCTTCGAACGCTTGCTTGATCGCCACCTGAATGGGGTGATCCACCGCGACATATTCCGGGGTCGCTCACCCCCATATGGCGGCTCAGCGTCAGGAACCCCGCATGCTTGCCCGAACAGTTGTTGTGAATGCGGCAGGGGCTATCATCGGTCTTGATCAGACCCACCTTGGCAGGCTTGTCGGCAGGCCATTGCGGGCCACAGCGCAGGTCATCAATGCCCAGCCCCATATCTGCCAACCAACGCGACACGCGGTCGGTATGGATCGCGGCCCCTTGGTGGCTGGCGCAGGACAGGGGCCAACTGCTCGGTTGTCAGTCCGGCCGCATCCGCCGCCCCGCTTTCCACCAGTGGCAAAGCCTGCAGCATCTTGGCTGACGAGCGTGGCAAAATCACCTGATCAGGATCGCCCCACGCATGTACAATCTGACCGGAATTATCCACGACAACAGCGTGCCCCATGGTTCTGGCTTTCCATAATATCGCCACGCCAGACCTCGACCAGACGCTCTGCCTTACCCATATCGCTCTCCTTCAGCCCGGAAACACGCGGAAATCCGCCACCGGGGCTTTCATTACCCTGTCTTTTGGCGCTAGACTGCGCGTGCAGACATGGAAACGACCTGAGCGGTTTGGTCAAGAGCCACTTAAGATGGCCGGGGGCAGCGCAACGGTCCGAGGCAGAGGCAGCGGAGGCTGTATTAGACATGAATCGTTTGATCTTGGGTGCAATTGGCGCCTTTGGCCTGTCGATGGCAGCGACAGGTGTCATGGCGCAAGAAAGCTCGAACCGGGTGTCGGCAAACACCGATTGGAGCGTTTTCGTCGAAAATAACCCGACCGAGTGCTGGAGCGTCTCCAGCCCGAAGGAAACCGTGAACACCAAAAACGGCCGTGCCGTTGCGGTGAAACGCAGCGACATCCTGCTGTTCGTCAGCTATCGCCCGAGCAGCAATGTGAAGGGTGAAGTGTCGTTCACCGGCGGCTATCCTTTCGCGCCCGGCTCGACCGTCGATCTGGCCATCGGCAGCAACAGCTATCAGTTGTTCACCGACGGCGAATGGGCCTGGGCGGCCAGCCCTGCCGATGATGCAAAGATCATCACGTCGATGAAGGGCGGAGCCAATGCGGTTCTGTCGGCGCAATCCGCGCGCGGCACCAAGACGCAGGACACATTCAGCCTGCTGGGCTTCACCGCTGCCGTGGACGAAGCCGGAAAACGCTGCGCCAACTAAACCTGATCCAAATCGGGCAATCTGCCACGCGGGGGTGAAAACCTTCGCGTGACAAGCTATATGTGTTTCCCTATAAGCTGCCGCCTTGCACAGTAAGGAACGCGACATGGACCCCAAGGCCCCGATCACTCAGGATGTGATGACCATCCCCCGCAAGACCGACGAAGGTGGCAAGCGCAACCTCGTGGGCCTGACGCGCGACCAAATGCGTGATGCGTTGATCGAGATGGGCACCCCCGAAAAGCAGGCCAAGATGCGCACCGGTCAGATCTGGCAGTGGATCTATCAGTGGGGCAAACGCGACTTTGCCGACATGACCAATCTGGCCAAGGCCTACCGTGCCCAACTGGCCGAGCATTTCACCATTGAGATCCCCGAGGTTGTGACCCGTCAGGTGTCGGAAGACGGCACCCGCAAATACCTCTGCCGCATCGCTGGTGGCCACGAAGTCGAGGTCGTGTATATCCCCGAAGAAGGCCGCGGCACGCTGTGCATTTCCAGCCAAGTTGGCTGCACGCTGACCTGTTCCTTCTGCCACACGGGCACGCAGAAACTGGTGCGCAACCTGACGGCCGCTGAAATCGTCGGGCAGGTCATGATGCGCGCGACGATCTGGACGAATGGCCTGTCCCCGGCGCACCGAAAGACGAAACCCGCCTGCTGTCGAACATCGTTCTAATGGGCATGGGCGAGCCGCTTTATAACTTCGACAACGTGCGCGACGCGATGAAGATCGCAATGGACCCCGAGGGCATCCAGCTGTCGCGCCGCCGGATCACCCTGTCGACCAGTGGCGTCGTGCCAGAAATCGCCCGCACTGCCCAAGAAATCGGCTGCCTGTTGGCCATCAGCTTCCACGCCACCACGGACGAGGTCCGCGACGTGCTGGTTCCGATCAACAAGCGCTGGAATATCGAGGAACTGTTGGGCGCGCTGTCGGCATACCCCAAAGCCTCGAACAGCGAGCGGATCACGTTTGAATACGTAATGCTGGACGGCGTGAATGACTCGGACGAGGACGCACACCGCCTGATCGAGCACATCAAGCGCCACAACATCCCCGCCAAGATCAACCTGATCCCGTTCAACGAATGGCCCGGTGCGCCCTATAAACGGTCGTCCAACAACCGAATCCGCGCCTTTGCGAACATCATCTATCAGGCCGGTTACGCCAGCCCGATCCGCAAGACACGCGGCGAAGACATTATGGCCGCCTGTGGCCAGCTGAAATCGGCCACCGAACGCGCACGCAAATCGCGCAAGCAAATTGAAGCCGAGGCAGGTCTGAGGGGGTAACCCCCCCTCTTGGTTGTTTGCAAACTTTTTACACACCCTGCAGTTGACTTGCTGTGACTTGGGATATTTAACACCCCCAAGTATCGGGTGCGCCTGCGCCTGAGAAACGCGAACACATAAACTGACACCACCCGCATTCCACATCGCGGCGCTTTCTCGGCGCCCGGTCCGACACGCATGCGCAATCCCCCATGAGAGCCCCATGAAAACCTCTGTTTTTTGCAGCCTGATCCTTTTGACCGCCAGCCCCGCCTTTGCCGCGGGCCGCAAGTTCGAATGTACCTCGGTTGAAGATGGCAGCGTGATCAAGCTGTGGCAGGACGAAGAAGGGCGCCACGGCCATCTTGACACCCCCGTCCTGTCCAAGGACGCGCAGGTGCTGCACGGGTTGCACGACAAGAACGACGATCTTGCCGCCGAGACCTTTCTGGTGATCGACGATGACACGGTGCTGACCTTCACGATCGACTTCGGGAAACTGACCTATGAAATGTTTGTCAAAGGGCTGGTGAACGACACCGACCACGGATCCTGTGTCGAACTGACCGGCTGAGAACGCTCACCCTTTTGGGGTTCTCCGGCAGATTTAGGTGATTTTTAAGGGAAATTTGACAGACACATGTTCAATTGGCTAAATGAAGTTGCTTTCTGAGTACTGGGGAGAGGTGGGCTCAATCCCAGAGAGAGTGAGTGTGTGCGGGGTATAAACATGGCGTCATTAACGCTTACGTTTCCGCCGGGGACTGTTGCATATGTTTCTAAGTCAACCGGTGATTGGTATGTAGATTCTGTCAATGCCACTGCGGTGGTCATTACCGTCGAGGATTTCGACGGCGACGGGTTCATTTCGAATGACGAGTGGGATGCAGCGGTATCTGGCGATGGCAATGATATTGGCGATTCAGGGTATCTGTATCGCGATGGTGGTGTGTCGGGTACGCTTTATTCGACCGACGGCACCACAACCTTCACCGAAGGCCAGAACGTTACCTCCATTCGCGCTGCGATGTCGAACCATTTCGAGGCGGATGTGTCGGCCATTGTCTGCTTCGCCACGGGGACACGGATCGCCACCCCCACCGGCCCACAGCGGATCGAAACGCTGACCGAAGGGGACAAGGTTCTGACCGCCAATGGCGACAGCCGCGAGATCCGCTGGATCGGACGCCGCGAAGTCTCGATGTTCGAAATGCTACACGCCCCGAAATTGCGCCCCGTGCGCATCCGTGCAGGTGCCTTGGGCAACCAGCTGCCGGAACGCGACCTGCTGGTCAGCCGCCAGCACAGGATCCTGATCCGCTCCAAGGTCGCCGAACGCATGTTTGGAACGAAAGAGGTGCTGATCCCCGCCATCAAGCTTGTCGAATGCACCGGCATCGCGGTCGAAGACCAACCCCGCGCGCTGGAGTATTTCCACATCCTTCTGGATGAGCACGAGATCCTGCTGGCAAACGGCGCCCCGGCCGAAAGCCTGTTTACGGGGCCAGAAGCGCTGAAATCCCTGTCGCCCGAGGCGGTCGACGAGATTGCGACCCTATTCCCCGAGCTGCTGGAGCGGATTGCGCTACAAGGCCCGGCGGCCTTGGTGCCGTCCAACAAGAAAATCAAGCGCATGGTCGAACGGCATATCAAGAACGATAAAGAGCTGATCAGCGGTTGACAGTCTACACGTTCCAGCCCGCGATGCTTATCGCCTTCTAAACTCACTTACATAAGTCGCCTTACCCACATGCGCGCCGCGGGTCTCGATTACCGTGTCCACCAGCTCCAGCCCACAGGCGACAAATGCCTCAACGTGATCGCGGGTTAACACCCATGGCGGGCCTTTCGCAAAATCGCGCTGCGCGTCGCTGACTTCGGCGACCACAAGCAACGTGCCACCGGGCGCGACGAAATCCGAGATGCTTTTAATCAACTGCTCCTCGTATTTCGGAGGCAGAGCTTGCACCGTGAAGATCTCAAGCACGAAGTCAAAAGCACGGCGCCAATCCGGCTGATCCTCCAGCAAATCCGCTTGCAGAAACTTGACGGTGCTGTCCGGAAACCGCTGTTTGCAAAGATCAATTGCGGATGCGGCCACATCAAACGCCGTGACTGTAAACCCCCGGCCCTCAAGCTCGATTGCGTCATCCCCCATGCCACAGCCAACGACAAGCGCGGTCTGCCCTTCACCGGATACCGGATGCGCCTCTAACCACAGCGCAAAAGACGGATGAGTCGCCATATTGGCCCACGGCACACCGTCTCCGCTTTTGCTCGCGCCCGAGTAAAGTGGCTCGAACCAATCCGAGGGGCGGTCCTCGTCAATCGAAAAGGGCGGACGGGACTTGGAGGGCCTGTCTTGCATACTGTGTCCTGATTTTTTGCTGGGATGAGGTGGATCGATTTACCGCCCCGGCAGTTCGTCCCGCGCCTCGCGGCTTGGCCAGTTATCAATCGCGTCTACCGCTTCCTGAGCGGTTTCGACAAATTTGAACAGCTCCAGATCCTCGGCGCTGATGGTCCCGGCGTCGGACAGGGCCTCCCAGTTCACGATCTTGGTCCAGAACTCGCGGCCAAAGAGCAGGATCGGGACTTTCTTCATGCGGCCTGTTTGGATCAGGGTCAGGCTTTCGAACAGCTCGTCCAGTGTACCGAAACCACCGGGGAAGATGGCGATTGCCTCGGCGCGCATCAGGAAATGCATCTTGCGGATGGCGAAATAGTGGAAGTTGAAGCACAGGTCAGGTGTCACGTATTCGTTCGGCGCCTGTTCATGCGGCAGCACGATGTTCAGGCCGATGGACACACCGCCCGCGTCTTCTGCGCCGCGGTTGCCGGCCTCCATCACGCCGGGACCGCCGCCGGTGACAACGACGTTCTCGCGATGGCCATTCACCTTCGAGCGCAGGGTTAGCAGCCGGGCGAACTCGCGTGCTTCGTCATAGAACTTGGACAGGTCGGCCAAAGTCTGGGTGCGGGCGCCGTCCTTTTTCGACGGTTCGGGAATGCGCGCGCCGCCGAACAGGACCACGGTGCTTTCCACGCCATATTCCTGCATCATCAGTTCGGGCTTCAGAAGTTCCAGCTGCAAGCGCACCGGGCGCAACTCGTCGCGGCACATGAAATCCTGATCATCATAGGCCAGCCTGTAGGCTGGCGCGCGGGTCTGTGCTGTATCAGGCGTCTGATGCGCGGTTTCGCGGTCCTGATGACTGTCACGAAGCGGATGGTTGCGGTCGTCTTTCATGGCACTGGTCCTGTCACTTTCTGCGTCTCTACCCCAAGGCGTAACGGCTTTGAGCCGCAAGGACCAGAGCCTGATGGTCACCTTCCCGCGATGAAAACGTCGCTTGAGAGGGGCTTGTCGCCGCAGATGGGCGCACCCGGCCCAATCATCGTTGCGAAAAAGGGGCGTGGGCCTTATAGCCCTTGTGGAACATTGACGCGCCTACGGAGATACCGACATGTCGAACGCCCAATTGGAAGCCGCCATCGAAGCCGCCTGGGAGGCGCGCGACACGATTACCCCCGCCACCACCGGTGAAACTCGCGAAGCCATCGAAGACACGCTGAACGCTCTGGACAGCGGAAAACTGCGCGTGGCCGAGAAGCTGGAAAACGGCGACTGGCACGTAAACCAGTGGGCCAAGAAGGCCGTGCTGCTGGGTTTCCGCATCAAAGATATGGAAGAGCACGCGGGCGGCCCGCAAGGCGGCGGCTGGTGGGACAAGGTCGACTCGAAGTTCAAAGGCTGGGGCGACAACCAGTGGAAAGCTGCTGGCTTCCGCGCCGTACCGAACGCCGTTGTTCGCAAGTCGGCCTATATCGCACCGGGCGTGGTCCTGATGCCGTCATTTGTGAACCTTGGTGCTCACGTTGATGAAGGCACCATGGTCGACACTTGGGCCACCGTGGTTCGTGCGCCCAGATCGGCAAAAACGTGCACCTGTCGGGTGGCGTTGGCATCGGTGGCGTGCTTGAGCCCATGCAGGCCGGACCGACCATCATCGAAGACAACTGCTTTATCGGCGCGCGTTCGGAAGTCGTCGAAGGCTGCATCGTGCGCGAAGGCTCGGTTCTGGGCATGGGCGTGTTCATCGGCCAGTCGACCAAGATCGTCGACCGCGAAACCGGCGAAGTGATGTATGGCGAAGTACCGCCCTATTCGGTCGTCGTGGCTGGCTCGATGCCGTCGAAGAACGGCGTCAACCTGTACTGCGCTGTGATCGTGAAACGCGTGGACGCCAAGACCCGCTCGAAAACGGGCATCAACGAGCTGCTGCGCGACTAATCTTACGACTTTAGCCCCGCACCTTGGCGGGCCTGAAACCTGTATTCGGCGGTCATGCGATGGTTATCGCGGGCCGCGAACCACTTTACGGACAGATCTGAATAGACGCCGGTTTCGATCAGGCGCAGAAGCGCGACATTGATGTCTTCGCGCAAAGGCGTGCCGGTCGGAAGCGCGATGCCATAGCTTTCCGGGCGGAACACGCTGTCCAGCACCTCGCCATAATAGGCACCTTCATTCTGGGCATAGTGGGCCAGAATGGGACCGTCAAAGATGACGCGTCCAGCTCGCCCTGCTCGAAATCGCCAAGCAAAGCATCCAACGAGTCATAGCCCGAATAGACCATGCCGCGATCTTCCAGGAAGATCGACGCGGTGGAGCCTTCGGTCGTACCGACGCGTTTTCCGTCCAGATCGGTCACCGAATGGATCGAGCCCGAAATCGCGCTGACCGTGATGGACGCAGTGATATGGGCGACGAAGACCGACACGACAAACAGGCTTGAGATCACAAGGAACGTGCCGAACAGCCGCCCGAAGATCGACCGCGGCATGCGCTCTTCAAAGCCACCATTCACTACCAAGTTCAGCGCCCACCAGAAGGCTGGGAACATAGCCTGTTTGGCGTCGCCCTCGAAGTAAGGCTGCTTGTCGCGCTCGAAGTACCACATCAGCATCCCGCCGCCCAGCAAAAGCGCGAAGGCGGCCAGAATGGCCAGCGCCAGATCAAGACTGATCAGCGTGGACCAAATGCTGACCGCAGCCTGATCGCGCGGCACCATGATGCGTAGACCGCCGTGATAGATCGGCTGCGAGAAATCCATGCGGGCTTCCCGGTCACGCGTGATTGATATATTGGCAATCGCCCCATCGACCTGTGCGGATTCGACCATCTGCAACATCTCGGGGAAGCTATCGGCGATCTCGAAGCTGACTGTCTGCCCCATCTCGGTGGCGATGGCGGTCATCAGATCGACGGCAAACCCAGTTGGCGCATCCTCGCCGGACATCGCGAAAGGAGGCCTCTCGACCGTTACAAATTCCAGATCAGATGCCTGAGCATATGACACCGTGGCCATACAGATTGTTGCCAGACACACAGCGGCCAAGTGGCGGAGCCTTTGTGCAATCATCGCGCTTTCCCCAAAACTACACTTCCCACATACCGCGACCGGCGCAAACTTCCAACTGTTAGCGTTTGACACTTGTGCTTTCCGTGGCGTTCTGGCACCCCTTTTTTCATGACCAAGACAACCAAAACCAAGAAGCCTCACAAAGTGTATACACTGCTGGTTGAGGTGGGACGGAAAGACGATGACGGCCTGCCCCGAGGGTGCCACGGGGGCTGCGCTGGTGTGCTATGCATCCGGCGTGGACGAGGCCGAGGCCGTGCGCGAAACCGTCGCCATTCTAAAGCAGGCCGATTTGGCCCCGCTGGATGTCAGCGGATACGGATCTCTGGATGACCGTCTGGCCGAGGGCCACGACATCCCCGCCGAGGAACGCAAGCTGATGGGCCGCGCACTGGCCGAGAACAGCGTGATCGTCGCTCAGATGACCCCGTTTTACGACGACGAAAAGCGGCCCCTGCAATGATCTTTTGGGATCTGGATGGCACGCTGACAGATCCCAAGCCGGGCATCACCGGCAGCGTGATCAAGGCGTTGCATGATCTTGGCCTGCCTGCACCCAGCGCAGACGATCTTGAATGGGTGATCGGCCCGGCGCTCTTATGGAGCTTCGAAAAGCTCGGTGCCCCGGACCCAAACGCCGCACTCGACGCCTACCGCAAGTACTATAATCACGGCGGTGGCATGTATGATTGCACCGTCTATGACGGTATTCTGGCCGTGCTGGACGATCTGTCGACGCGCCATAAGATGAGCATCGCGACCGCCAAGCCCCACGCCTACGCCCGCAAGATCACCGCGCATTTCGGGTTGGCCAAACACATGGCGCACGAATTCGGCCCCGAGCTGGACGGCACCCGCAATGACAAGGCCGAGCTTTTGGCCCATGCCCTGACGATCACCGGCGCCGATCCTGCGCGCTGCGTGATGATCGGGGATCGGCACTATGACCTGAAGGCAGCCCGCGCCAACAACATGGCGTTCATCGCGGTCGATTGGGGCTATGGCGGTCAGGACGACATGTCCGACGCGGATGCCCACGTCAAAACGCCCGACGAATTGCCGGGCGTCATCGCGTCTCTGATCGGATAACGCGTTAGGGTGTCACGATCGTGACAAAGCTGTCCGGGATCGACGGATCCTGCATCGCGAACTTGTCCAAGGGAATGATCAGTGTCGCCATGTCGCCACTGTCCGACAGCGTGCCATTGGTTTCGACGATCTGACCTTCGATCGTAAAGGTCAGATTCCGCCCCACAAGCATCTGCTGCATCATCACCAGCATTCCGGGATCCATACCACCTTCCGCAACACTGGCTTTCATCTCGGCCAGATCGAAGGTGACGCGCAGGTTGCCGTCCTCCAGCTTCTCGATTTTAGCGGTCTGGTCCGGTCCATCCCTTCTTTCGAGGCTTCCAGCTCGGCGATCATTTCATCAACCGTACCCGACATCTCGGTCGTGCACTGATAGTCGCCGTTGTCCAGCATCGTGCCGACACCATCCTCGCACATGTCCTCGCCGCTGGATGCCATCATCTGATAACCTTCAGGACCCATCGTCACCGTCGACGAAACGGTCGCGTTATCGCCGTCGATCTTCAGGGTCAAATCCATGTCGACGCAGGCTGCAAGTGGCAAAAGGCACAGAAGGAACAGGAGTTTACGCATCGGGCGCTCCAATCAGGGGTTGCAATATGCAGGCAGGGTAGCGGCAGCGTGGCGCAGGGTCCAGCGCGACAGGGCACAGTGACGCCTCACGGGGCAAGGTTTCGCAGGCAAGGGACGTTTCCACCGGTCGCGGCACCTGTTAAGGGTGGGTGGAATGGAGAATGTGATGACGACGACCCAACCTGCCCCGCTAGATCCTGTGGACCTGACCCAACGACTGGTACGCTGCGCGTCGGTCACGCCGGACGAAGGCGGAGCATTGACGCTGCTTGAAGGCATCCTGACCGGGGCGGGCTTCACCTGCACCCGTGTGGATCGGGGCGAGGTGTCGAACCTGTTTGCCCGCTGGGGGTCCAAGAACGCCCGCACGCTGGGCTTCAACGGTCACACCGATGTGGTGCCAGTCGGCGATGTCGGCGCGTGGAGCGTCGATCCCTTCGGCGCGGAAATCCGCGATGGATACCTCTATGGCCGAGGCGCGACCGACATGAAATCGGGCGTGGCCGCATGGGTGGCCGCCGCCGTGGATTTCACCCGCCACGCGCCCGAGGATGCGTCCTTGGTGATCACCATCACGGGTGACGAGGAAGGCCCGGCCACTGACGGCACCGTCGCCATTCTGGACTGGATGGAGGCACAGGGCGAGAAGATGACCGACTGCATTGTCGGCGAACCCACCTGCCCCAACGAAATGGGCGAGATGATGAAGATCGGGCGGCGTGGTCCATGACCGCGTACTTCACCGCCCGCGGCGTGCAGGGCCACGCAGCTATCCGCATCGCGCGCTGAACCCGGTGCCCGCG
>LLEO01000042.1_pt1 | contig 25184 bp, 42 predicted proteins | sample 595861 | NCBI WGS metagenome assembly LLEO01 (sample SAMN02919315, study PRJNA255460) | bioreactor metagenome | biome: chemostat; feature: culture 2012_25.1; material: sediment; isolation source: day35 25degC chemostat 2012 inoculated with Wadden Sea sediment taken from... | place: Germany: Bremen ... | reverse complement strand
TTATGCCGACATCGGCATAATGCCCATGCCACGAAAGCTCCGCATCGACTGAACCGTGATTTCGGGTTCTCGAAGTTCGGCAACACCTCCTACGCCCGCGAGGAGATCGTCGCGGAACTGACCTCGGTGTTCCTGGGGCAAACGCTCGGCTTCACCGCGCATACACTCGAGTTGAACGCTGCCTACCTCCACAACTGGTTGCGTGTCCTTCGCTCAGATAAGGGCGCGATCTTCAAGCACGCCGCGGATGCGCAGCGCGCCTGCGACTATCTGATCGCCAGGTCGGAGACGGGCAGGGCAGGGCGCAGCGCCGAGGCCGCCTGATCACAGCGAGAACGGAGACATCTATGCCACGCAAGGAACCCAAGACGCTGCGGGGTGGCCTGCTTCGCTGACGGCCGCCGCAAGATCATCACCTTCAAGCGCAGTGCCTATTGGTGGAGCGCGTCCGAGGGTGCTTATCCGCTCTCGGCAGCGCTCGAGAGCATCACGGACCAGGGCGGCTGGATCGAAACCATCCCCAACCCGAATTACAGACCCAAGGGGCTGTTCGGGTAGGGCACCTTCTGCTTCGGTTCCCCCGCCCCGCGGAAAAGAAAAAGCAGGCTTTGGGAAGTGTGTTTCAACTTCTCAAAGGAGAGCCCTATGACCAGTACCGCGCAATCCCAGACAGACCGTCCGGATCCGAGTGTGATCGCTGCGCAAAACGACGCATTCCGCCAGCTCGCATGCCTTGGGGTGCCGCCCGCGCAGCACATCCAGGGTCGGATGCATGTCACCCGCTCGCTCATGGAGGCCGGCGATGGCTTTATGGCCGAGGCGGTCAAGGCCACCGGTGAGTTTGCCACGTTCGAGCCCGAGAATGATCCCGAAGGCTGGCATGATTTCGGGTCGGTCACGGTCCGCGGCGAGACCGTGTTCTGGAAAATCGATCTGTATGAAGCGGATTCCGACTTTCGCTACGGGGCCGAGACCCCGGACAACCCCACGACCACCACGCGCGTGCTGACCATCATGCTGGCGCGCGACTGGTAGGGCGGGGGGAACCTTAAGTCCTACACCTCCGACACGGAAGGCCCACTGACCCTTCAAAGGGAGAGTGGGCCTTTTGTCGTGGTGATCCCTGAAGCCGGGGATTGGCCGCGCGCGAGCGCGCGGACCGCATCCTACCCATCGAAAAGGACATCCCATGACCGCAAACTTTACCCCTCTCACCGTCGCCATCGGCGATCTGATCCCGCATCCCGCCAATGTGCGCAGCAACTCCCCGGAAACCTACGACTCCGAGAACATCGCGCATCTGAAAGCCAGCATCGCCGTTCTAGGCCTCCTGCAGCCGCTCCTCGTCCAGAAGTTCGACGGCAAATACGCCGTGCTCGCCGGTGGCCGCCGTCATGCCGCGCTGAATGAACTGGTCGCCGACAAGGCCGCGAAGGCTTCACCGCCAAGACCAAGATCGACTGCCGCCTCGTGCCAGAGGATTGTGACGTGACCACGGCGCTGTCCCCTCGCCGAGAACATCACGCAGGCCCCCATGAACGCGATTGATGAGTTCGAGGCCTTCGCGCGGATGATGGAGGTCGACGGCCAGACGCCCGAGACCATCGCAAAAACCTTCGGCACCACGGTGGCGGCCGTGAAAGGCCGGTTGCGCTATGGCCTGATCCACCCCGACATCCGGGCCGCGGCCCGGGCCAAGACGATCACGCTCGACACGATGAAAGCCTTCGCCGAGCACCCGAGCCAGGACGTGCAGAAGGAGGTTTATGAGGCGCTGACCAAGGAGGACAGTTATCTTCAGGCATACACTGTGCGGCAGGCTCTCAAGTCCCGAGGCGTGCAGGTCAGCGACGATATCGGGGGCCTTCGTGCGCGAGGAGTATGAGGCCCGCGGCGGAGCGATCGCAGCCGATCTGCTGGAAGAGCATTCCGTGCTGGAAGACGCCGCGCTCGTCGAGACCATCCTGCTCGAGAAGCTCAGGGCCGCTGCCGAGGAGGCACGTGCAAAACTTGGCTTTGCCTGGGCCGATGCGATGGTCCGCTATGATTACGCGACCATGGCCGAATATGGCCGCGTCTACCCAGGACCCGTCGAGCCGGATGAGACCGCCCAGAAGCGCGTGGATGAGATCACCGCTGAACTTGAGAAACTGCAGCTCGAAATGGAAGATGAGGGCTTGAGGACGGTGCTTACAATGCGCTCTACGACCGCGTGGACGCTCTGGAAGAGGAAGCCCGCGATCTGCAGGAGGCCTACAGCGCCGAGGATCTCGCCCGTGCAGGCGTGATTGCGTCTTGGTCGAACGGTCAGGTGACGCTGCATGTCGGCCTCGTGCGCCCGGAGGACACTGTGAAAGAGGAGAGCGCGCGCAGTTCCTCGACCAACACCACCGGGGAGGAAGCCCCCGACGCTGGAGAAATCAGCTACCCCAGCCTCGCTGGCCGAGGATCTCAAGACCGAGCGGGCCATGGCGCTCGGGGCCGCGATGGCGCTGCATCCCGAGGCCACGCTCGATCTGACGCTCTTCAAGCTGGTCAGTGATGTTCTGGCCAGCGGCATGAGTGTCACGCACGCGATCAAGATCGATGCCCGCAAGGAATACCGCAGCCATGCCAAAATGGACGAGATCGACGAGACCTCGCTCGAGCAGGTGGCGGCGGCGCATGATGCGCTTGATCTCTCCTGGCTCGATGACACCCGCGCGCCCGCCGATCAGTTCGCGGCGTTTCGCGCGCTGGAGGCCGGCGAGAAGGCCAAGCTCGTGGCCTATGCGACCGCCAGCACGATGCAGTCCTGCTTCGCACGGGACCGCCAGCGCGACAGCCTGATGCATGACTTCGAGATCGAGATCATGCCCGACATCCGCGCCCACTGGACGCCAAATGCGGCGCTCTTCAACCGCTTCAAGAAGGCCTGGCTCCTGAAGATCCTCGGCGAAGATCTGGGTCTGGCCCAGGAGGCGGTGACGCTGGCCTCGTCGAGCAAGAAAGAGATCGTCGCCTTCTGCGACAAGCTCTTCGCCGAGCCTTTCGCGACGCTCACGGACGCGCAGCGCGCTGCTGTGGCCGCCTGGTGCCCGCCCATGATGCAGACCGCCGGCGTCGCCTGTGATGAGGCGGAGCATGCCTCGCAATCTCCCGAGCCTGACAGCGAGATCGCGCAAGCGGCCTGAGTCCTCACGCGACCCGCGCGAGCCATGACGCCTGCGCGGGTCGATCTTCTCATACCCAACCGAAAGACATCCCCATGCTATTCTCAAGTTCTCTGCCTCCGCTGTTGCGGCGCAGATCGCCCATGCGCGCGCCTGCAAAACCTTCCTGCCCAACTGGAACGGGCCCGTGGACAGGCCGGCCCTGATCCTCATCGTCGGCAATGGCGTGCATCTGCGCTCGAACGGCATCGACGGCACAACCACCCGCATCGTCACGACCGAGCAGGCCGATCCGTCCTTCGCCTTCGCCCAAGGCATGAACCCGTTTCGGGATGCCGACTGGATGGCGCAGCGCCGCATGGCGTTTCGCGATCTGACCGGCCAGTTCTACACGGACATCCTTGACGATGTGCAGGCGCTCATCGATCGGGGGCAGGGGGCGATCCGGCTCGCCACCGATGGCCACAGCATCCGCGTCTTCGTGCGCCGGGCCTCGGACTATCTGATCGGCGGGACCTACGAGGTGCCTTCAGGTCTTGGCGGTACCTTCCGGGTCATCCTCAAGGATGCCTGCGACACCTTCGCGATCGTTCAGAACTGCGGCAATTGCGAGGATTTCGACGCCATGCAGCCCTACCGCGTGCCGCTCGATGCGCTGATGGAAATCGATGACCGGAGGGCGGCGTGATGGGTTGGCTCTTCTACACCGACGGCCGCGTCAAGACTTACGCGGATGAGAAAGCGGAGATCGCCCGGCTTTGCACCTTCGAGGGCGACACGCGTAAAACTGAACTGGTCAAGGCCTGCAAGGTCGGCTCGTCCTGGTATGCGGCGGCAAGGGTCACCAATCTCGACGGCACCCAGGTCGAGGACACGACCTATGTGACCGATGCGGATGGGTCGATCACTTTTGGGGCTGTCTTCCTCACCCGATACGATGACGGCTGCTGGGGGCTACAAGGACATGGAGGAAAGTGCGGGGGCCGGTCGAATCCCGCGCGCCACTGAGCCTATTGGCCCTGCTGTCCGAGCTGAAAGATCCGGACAGCTACGCTCATGCTTGGCGGCAGCGCTGTCAGAACTGGGCCGCGATTCCCGACTACGCCGAAGGCGACAAGATCAGGCTCGCAGCGCCTGTGATGCTCTCCGATGGCAGCACCTGCCAGATCGTCACAGCGACGCACTACAGGCGCGGGCGGCAAAAGCGCCGCTGGTATCGCATCGAGGAAACCGGCGCGCTCGTGCGCCTGTCGAAGGCCTCGCTTGCGGGGCTCGGAGCTGCTCAGTTCCGCGAAAGGTGCTGCCAGCCCGGTGCTGGCGGAGTTCCTGGCGAGGCGAAATTAGGTCCTGCGCCGGACGGGTCATCGACCTGCCCGGCGACAGCAGATCCTGCGGCTTATCTTGACATGGCAATGCAAATGCATTACCTAGCGCAAGCAGCAAAGACCCCCATTCTTTCAGGAGACTGCCATGACAGCCCTCGCACAAGATGTCTCGAAGCTCACGGATCGGTATCAGACGACCGTGCCGGCGGGTGTGCGCAAGCAGCTCAAGCTGGGCAAGGGCGACCAGATTCGTTACTGCACCGAGCCGAGTGGCAGGGTCTATATCGAGCCCGTGCGCAGCGACGAGGAAGATCCCGTGCTAGGAGCCTTTCTCGATTTTGTCGAGGCCGATATCAAGGCGCATCCGGACCGCATTCGGGCGTTCGATGGGGCTTTGCATGACCGTCTTGCAGCACTGGTCGGAGACGTTGACGTCGATCTCGATGCGCCGCTATCGCTCGAGGATGAATGAGCGGCGATAGCGTGCCCGCCCAAGCGCCCCTTGTCGTAAACGGATGGTCGATTTATGCGCATCCGCTCTTTCTGGATCAGCTCGAAGGGCTGATTGAAGAGGTCGAGGCGCGTAAGGCACGCGATCCTAAGACCTGGCGCAAGAAAAACCCGACGAAACGGCTGGCCGCCATCTTCAAGCTGGTCACCGAGGCCATACCGGTAGATCCGGGTGCCGCCGCCTTTCGGCAAGGCGGCACACTCGGCGATCACCGCAAGCACTGGTTCCGTGCGAAATTCTTCCAGCAGTATCGGCTGTTCTATCGGTTCAACAGCGATGCGAAGGTCATCGTGGTGGCCTGGGTGAACGACGACAAGACCCTGCGCGCCTACGGCAGCAAGACGGATGCCTATGCGACGTTCAAAGGGATGCTGGAAGATGGAAATCCACCTGACGATTTCGACGCGCTCCTGAAAGAAGCTGCGGCGGCGGACAAGCGGTTCGAGACGTCTCTTGAAGCGGCGCCCGATCGGTAGGTGGGGTGGAATGCTAGATAGGGGCAGAATCCTACGCCAAGGCTGTCCGTAAGGGCGGCTTTAGTTTTACAATCTCCCGTCACCTTTGAGCCGAGTGAAATGGTCGACATTGGTGTACGAGATGGCTGGTGCGGTGAAATTCTCAGAAGACCCACCGTATCCGTACACCTGCCGTTCGCTGCATCGAGTACGAACTGGTAAGATGCGGACAAAGCGTGCATTCGCTGCGGCTGCGCCAACGGCGGCTTTCGGTCCTTCGACGAAACCGTCGATGTTGTCACAAGCAACTGAATTTCGCCTAGCGTCCGGATAAGTCTGCGCTACCGTCCGGCAGATCATGCGCACCGATACAGAGCCGGTGATCCCCCAGAACCTCGATGACGCGACACTCTCCGGCGTGGCTGGATCGTCCGCACTGGCCATCCGCACCAGTTCTTCCCGAAGCTGCGCGAGAATGGTCATGCGCCGGTCCACCGCCGCGAGCTGCTTGCGTGCGATCTCATGGGCAGGTGCGCAATCCTCTGACGGGGCTTCTGCCAAGGCCATCAGATCGGCGATGTCATCGAGCCCGAAGCCCAGTTCCCGCGCGTGACGGAGGAAAGCGAGGCGTTCGAACGCCGCTGCATCATAGCGCCTCTGCCCGCCTGTCGTCCGCGCCGGTGCCGGTATCAGGCCCCGGCTTTCGTAGTAGCGGATCGTCGTCACCTTCACACCCGTCCGGCGCGACATCTGCCCGATGGAATATTCTTTCATGTCGCCTCTTGAACCTCCAGTCGCTGTAGATCGTATCTACACTGAAGTGATACGAATCGAAAGGAGCTACTATGGGGCACGGCCATCATCATCACGTCGATCCGGAAGCGGGCGACCGCCGGGTCTTCGCCGCCATCGCAGTCAATATGGGCCTGACGGTTGCTCAGATCGTCGGCGGCATCGTTTCCGGTTCGCTGGCGCTGATCGCCGATGCGCTGCACAACTTTTCCGATGCAATCTCGCTCATCATCGCTTTCGCCGCCCGGAAAATCGCGCGGCGACCTCGCGATGCCGACATGACGTTCGGCTACGGTCGGGTCGAGGTCGTGGCCGCGCTCATCAACTACACCACGCTGATCGTGATCGGCCTCTACCTGCTCTACGAAGCCGCAATGCGCTTTGCCGATCCGCAGCCGGTCGAGGGCTGGCTGATCGTCATCATCGCCGGAATTGCGCTTATCGTGGACGCCGTGACGGCTGCGCTGACCTACGCCATGTCCAAATCCAGTGTGAACATCCGCGCGGCGTTCCTGCACAACGTCGCCGACGCGCTCGGCTCCGTCGCGGTGATTGTCGCTGGCACGCTGATCCTGCTTTACGACTGGCGGCTGATCGACCCGCTCGTGACGGTGCTGATCGCAGGCTACATACTTTGGCAGTCGTTCCGGGAAATTGGCCCGGTGATCCGTATCCTGATGCTCGGCTCACCACCGGAAATCGAGACGCAAGCGGTGCTGGAGACCGTGCGCGGAACCGACGGGGTGACCGGCATCCACCACGCGCATTTCTGGCAGATGGACGAACACCGAGCGGCCCTCGACGCACATATCGTAATAACCGAGGGCCGTTGGTCCGACGCAGACGCGGTGAAGGAGCGGATCAAAACAGCGCTGGCAGACCGCTTCGACATCGAGCACACAACGCTGGAGCTGGAATGCGCGCGCCACGCCTGCGACGACCCGTCCGAGTTCGGCGGGCGCGGGCATGGCGAGGAGCGGCACGGATGACCGACTTTGCTTCCGTGGCGCTGACCGTCGCGCTTGTCTGTGAAACAGTTCTTATTGCGATGCTGCTTTGGTCGATCCTTGTCCCATCCCGCCGTCTCTGGCCCCCGCAACGGGTGAACTGGCTCAGCCAACTCATGGTCTGGCTCCCGACCCTCGCGGTCTTCAGTAGCGCGATCCTTGTGCTCCGCCGGATGGAATGCTCTGGATTGGCCGCTCTGGCTTCGTTGGAGCGTAGGCCTGCCGCTGATCATGGCGGGCAATGCCGTGGTCTGGCCTGCTGCCTTGGGCATCGGCCTCGACGCGACCAGCGGCGCGGAAGCCGAGCTGAAAACCGATGGTTTCTATCGTTGGTCGCGCAACCCCGCAATACGTGGCAGACATGGGCATCCTGGTCGGATGGGCAATCCTGTCCGCCAATCCCGCTGCGTTGATCATCGCGACGGGCGGTGTGGTCGCCTTTGCTCTCGCCCCTTTTGCCGAAGAGCCATGGCTGGAAGAGATCTATGGCGCGCCCTACCGCACGTATCGGAAACGGACGCCGCGGTTTTTCGGGTTTCCAAGCCGACAGAACGCTGACTACTCTGTGTAGCGTTCGCAGTCGCCGAGCCCGGTCGCGGTTGAGGCAAGGAGCCGATCCGCGGCACGGATCAGCTCGGCAACCCGCCTGTCCGCCAGGCGATACCGGACAAATCGACCTTCGCTGCGGCGGCTGACCAGCCCCCCCGCAATGCAGAAGGCAGCGCAGATGGTTCGAGACATTGGGTTGCCCCAACCCAGTATGAGCGACAATCTCCTGAACGCTGCGTTCGCCCGCCACCAGCGCATCGAGGATCGCCAGACGGCTGGGATCGCCGAGGCCCCGAAAGAGCTTTGCCCGCAGTTCTAGGGCGTCGGGTGCCAAAAGATCGTCTTGAACGTCTTGCGTCGTCATATCATTATCCACTGATACGTTAGCGGCGGCACTTTTGCCCGCCACTTTGAAGAGGATCGCACATGAACCAGGCCGAGAACAGCACGTTGCCGACGGCCTCCACGCCGATCCGAATGCGGGTGCAGGGCATGGACTGCGCCAAGGACGCGGCCGAGATCGAGCGCGCGGCCCGGTCTGCGGGCGTGGCCGAAGGCGATGTGAAGGTGTCTGCCGCAACCCACGTCATGACATTACGGATCGCGGAGGGTGACTTGTCGAAGGTGCGGCCCGCGCTCGATGCGACCGGCTACGGCTTTGAGAAGATCGAGGACGGCGATACATCCTCCGATCCGGCCTACAAGGACCCGAGATATCGCCGCGCCTCTGGATCGTGGTCCTGCTCAATCTCGGCTACGGCGTGGTCGAGATGTTCGGCGGGTTCCTGTCCGGGTCGCAGGCTTTGAAGGCGGACGCGCTCGATTTCCTCGGCGACGGCGCGATCACGTTTCTGGGCCTGCTCGCCATCGGTTGGAGCCTGACATGGCGTGCGCGGTCAGCGATGATCCAGGGCGTGTTTCTGGGGCTTCTGGGCCTCGGCGTCGTCGGCAGCACGCTCTGGCGTGTCCTCAACCAAACGACACCCGAAGCCGGGTTGATGGGAGCCTTCGCGGTGGGTGCGCTGATCGTGAACGTCCTCGCGGTCCTGCCGCTGCTGAAGCACCGCAAGGGCGATGCCAACATGCGGGCCGTCTGGCTGTTTTCGCGCAACGACGCCATCGGCAACCTTGCAGTGGTCATCGCGGCCGGGCTGGTCGCATGGCTTGGCAGCGCCTGGCCCGACCTGATCGTCGCGTTCGCCATCGCAGGGCTGTTCCTGCATTCGTCGTGGATGATCATCCGCGACGCGCGGAATGATCTGAAGGACGAGTAGGGGGCGCTTGCGTTAAAGAAGTGACCCCAAGTCCGATCCGACACTTGGATAGGCCGCCGTCATCGACTGAAGCTGCTTGGCCGTCAGGCCCAGCTTGATCGCCAACCCGAAGAAATTGATCAGCTCGCCGTATTCCGGGCCGAACAGGTGCGCGCCGAGAATCTTGCCATTCGACCTATCGACGAGGATCTTCGCGGCGGCGGAGGTTTCGCCGATCCGATAGTTCGAATACCAACCGCCAGTGTCGGTGAACCGGACATCTATGTCATGCCCCGGCGTCCCCTTGCCTCGTCTTCCAACATGCCGACACGCGCCACTTCCGGAACGGTGAAGACGGCCGTCGGAATACCGGCATAATCCGGTGCGGTTTGCGCGTCTTTGAGCATGTTGGAGGCCGCGACCTTCCCTTCGATCACTGCGACCGGCGTCAGCGGCATGCCATCGGTGTCGGCGGAATCTCCTGCGGCATAGACCGCGCTGTTTGTCGTGCTTTGCAGATGGGGGGCTACAACGATGCCCTTGTCACTGTAGTCAACACCAGCCGCCTCAAGATTCAGGTCGGCCAGGGCTGCAACCCGGCCCGCGCCATGCACGACCAAATCGGTTTCGATTGTCCGGGTCTGATCGCCCGACGCAACCTCGACAGTGAATGCTCCACTGGTTTCCGCGACCGAGACGATTTCGGTCTCGCGCATCAGGTCCACGCCGATACCGGCGCCGCGCTCGATCAGCATTTCGACCAGATCGGGATCGAAGCCGCGTAAGGGCCGGGCGCCACGATCCACGATGATCGGGTTGCTCCGGCCCGTGCGGCGATATGCGCAAACTCGAAGGACACGAAGCCGCCGCCGATAAAAAGAACCCGTTTGGGAAGGGCCTCCAGGTTGAGGAAATCCGTGCTGTCGATCACGAGATCGGCCCCCTGTGAAGCTCAGCGGCCTGGGCATGGCACCGGCGGCCACGAGGAACCGTTCCGACTGATATGCCGTTCCATCGACCTCCAGCGTGTTGTCTCCCGTGAAGCGGGCAGCTCCATGCAGGGTTTCGACGCCGTTGCCCGACAGGCCCTTTTCCATCTTGTCCGGCACGGGATCGGTGAAGCCACGCTTGTGTGCCATCAGATCGGCCCAGTTGATCGACAGATCACCGGGATCGATCCCCTTGCCCTGCATGAGCCGTGCCGCGTCCATGATTTCCGCACCGCGCCGCAGGATTTTCTTTGGATCGCAGCCGCGCAATGCGCAGGTGCCGCCGTAGGGCAGCGCATCGACAATGGCCACACGCCATCCTGCTGCGCCACACTTGTTCGCCGCGGCCACGCCTGCCATGCCAGCCCCTATGACGATCAGGTCGTAGTCTTCGCTCATTCTCCGGTCCTTGTCCTGATCTTCATCCGGCGCAGCAGCTCAACTTTGCCACGTCCATATCGAAGGTTTGCGCCGCCAGCTTCAACCTTCTACCGTTGTCAGATAGGGGAAGACCGTCTCGCCAAGTGCCTTGGTGGTCATGCCGAACTTCAGCGCCATAACGAGGGTCTGGATCGTATCGGACCCCTCGGGCGCGATGATCTGGCCGCCAAGCAGTCGGTCGGACTTTCTGTCCGCCACCAGCTTGATCAATCCGCGCGTGTCGCGTGCGGCCAGCGCGCGCGGCACCTGATCGAGCGGCACGATGGACGTCTTTACGTCGAAGCCCGCGTCCCGAGCCTGGGCTTCACCGAGACCGACGCCCGCAACTTGAGGGTCGGAAAACACCACCCAGGGCATCGCGGCGTTGTCGTAGCGATGGTCTTCGCCGAGAACCGCGTTTTTGGCGGCGAGCTTTGCACCGTAGGCCGCCATATAGACAAACTGGTCACGGTCGGTCACATCGCCCGCCGCATAGATGCCTCGCACCGATGTCTGCATGTCCTCGCCGACGACGATGGACCCACGCGCGTCTGTTTTAACGCCGATTGCGTCCAGGCCCATATCTTCGGTATTGGCCCGCCTGCCAGCGGTCGAAACGAGGTGATCCGCTGTCACTTCGACAGGCTTTCCGTTCTGGATCACGCGTAGCGTCACGCCTGCGTCGTCGCGGCGCACAGTGTCGTAGCTTAACCCCGGTCAGAAGGGTGATGCCTTCGGCCTCGAACGCCGCCGCCAATGCCTCCGAGACCTCTGGTTCCGCGCCGGGGCAACAGATGCGAACGGGCGACAAGCGTGACCTTCACGCCCATGCGGCTCATCATCTGGCCAGTTCCGCGCCGATGTAACCCCGCGCCGATGAAGATCAGGCTTTTCGGCAGTACTTCGAGCTCCAGAAGACTGGTGCTGTCGAGCGCGCCGATTTCCTCGATGCCGTCGATGGTCGGCAGGACGGGACGCCCGCCCGTGGCGATGATGGTCCTCGGTGCTTTCAGGGTTCGCTCACCGACTGTCACGCCACATTCGATCAGCCGTGCGGGACCGGCGTCGATGTAATCGACACCCTCATATTCCGGCAGAAGGTCTGCGTATTTCTTCTGGCGCAGGGTCTCGACCAGATCGTCCTTGGACTGAACGAGCGTCTGCCAGTCATCGACTTGCGCGTGGCCTGATAGACCGGGGGAACCGTTTGGCAGCTCCCGCACCGTGCACGGCCTCTGCCGCGCGGATCATCGCCTTGGACGGCACGCATCCCACGTTGACGCAGGTTCCGCCGATGGTGCCATGTCCCACGAGAGCGACGCGCTTTCCGGCATCCGCGCCGGTAATTGCGGCGGAGAAACCCGCCGACCCCGCCCCGAGGACGATCAGGTCATAGCCGCCCTGTCCATCGTCGTTTTTGTTCAGGTCTTTCATCTCAGCGCGCCTCACCATACTCGGGGTTGTTCGATTTGGCAGCGAACAGATAAATGACCGCGCCGATTGCGATCAGCGGTGTGAGCATGCCGAGAAGACCGAAGAACATACCGGTGGCGGTGCAACATCCCATCATCATTAGAGCGTTCCTTTCTTTTGCGCACGGTTCAGCAGAACCGCGTAGAGTGCTGTGGCGGCGAAAACGCCGATTGTGATCCGTATTGCGAACCTGAATTCGAGAAGAATGATCAGGATCGACAGGGCCACCGCGAGGCCGGTGGCCCAAAGTTTCGGGGCCGGTCCCGGTTTGCCAGCGCGCAGCCAAAAGGCCTGTGCCACCACGGCGAGGCTGAAAAACAGCAGCGGGAACAGGGCGTAATCGAGCCAACCCGATAGGGCCGACAATCCGACGCCAGCGATGATGACGACCAGAAACGGCGTAAAGCAGCAGAGCGCGGCGAACAGCGCACCGCCAAGCCCCCATTTCAGCAGTCGGTCGGGATTTTCTGGTGTGTCAGTCAATGGGCCGTCTTTCTTCGTGATGGTTCGGTGCTGGAGGCCCGTTTCATGTGTGAACGACGCAGTGCGCGGAGGATCAGGTAGGTCAGACCCCGCCAAAACCAGCATGCAATGCCACTCATTCCAGAGAGCCAAGCCCCCAACGCCGCCGAACAACGCTGCAAGCACGGCAGTTCCGCCGCCGCAGCAGACCACCACGACCGGAGCTGCTATTCCGAAGGCCAGCAGGCCACCCATCAGATTGTCACGCATTGCAGGCGGCTCAGGAGGCTGTGTCGGGGCAGCACCTGCGCCGGATAGCCATTGGCTGTCACCGCGCCAATGATGCTTTCGATTGAAGTCTCGGCGTCATCGTAGGTCACGCTGTAAACACCCTGTCCGTATTCGGGGCCGTCCTCGAATGCGGCGATCTCGACCGACGGAACACCGCGCATCGAGCTGGCGACGATGAATGAACAGGACGGGCATGTCAGTTCACTGACGGCGATCTCGACCTCGCGCTCTTCAGCGAGGACCGGAGTCGAGAGTGCGGCGATGGTCAGGGCGGATAGTAGAAGATGCTTCATGGTCTTGGTCCTCGTTCAGAATTTCAGGATGAAGGGGGTGATGTAGGGAAAGATCATGGCGACAGCGACAATCGCGGAAGCGGCCCAGAGGGTTGCGCGCATAATGCGGCGGTCGATGGGGCGGGCGCAGGTGCCATCGGCACAGGCCTCGGCATCTACAGGCTTGTAAGCCTTGTAGAAGCCGTATCCCAAAAACGCGGCGCTCAGCGCGAAGGTGTACCATTTGTAGGCATAGAGCGCTCCGAGCTGCGCGATGAACACGCCTGTCACGCCAAAACTGACCAGCACCAATGGAAGGATGCAGCAAGAAGTCATCGCCAGCGCACCGAGGACGCCGAGGCCGGTCACGCCCCATCCCTTGGTGGTTTCGTCGCCAATTTTCTGCGACCGAGATTGCGGAAGTTCCGCCAAATTTTGTTCCATCGAATCTTCCTTGAACAGATGTTTCCACCGTTCTAAGGTCTGTAGTTGATACAGGCTCAAGGGGTTTTTTTGCGAAATGAGTAACACAAGCGTGAGATCAATTCGGCGGGGTGATTTGGCACGAGCAACGGGCTGCAATCTTGAAACCATCCGCTATTACGAAAAGATCGGCATCATGCCGGACCCGCCGCGCAGCACGAAAGGCTATCGCAGCTACGATAACGCCCATGTCAGACGGCTGAAATTCGTCATGCGGTCCCGAGATCTCGGTTTTTCTCTCGAAGAGGTTCGCGGGCTGCTCGGGCTGGTCGATGAGCAATCCCCGGACCTGCGCCGAGGTTCAGATCATCGCGGAAGATCATCTGACTGACGTTCGAGCCAAGATCGCGGACCTGCAGCGCATCGAGCATGTCTTGTCGGACACAGTTGCGCGATGCACCGGCGATGCTGTCCCAGAATGTGCGGTGATCGACGCGTTACTTGATGCGTGAGCAGATCAGCATTTGATTTGCGACCGCTGCGGCCCGAAAATGAAGCCGCCATTGGCCGCAACGCAGAAAATCGGAAAGATGGGCTCCTAGCGGCCGGTCGCCGCGCTTTGCCTCAATGTCGGCTTTATTGATCAACAAGTTCGTCGGTTTTGCAGCGTGGCTTTCTCTTTGTTGCTGAGGAGGGCGGACCGCGTTGACGGCCCGCCCTTCTTAATAGCTTTCGGGCCGGATCCTCGGAAAAGCGAAAGTGGGCTTTTTGTCCTTTGGAACTCAGACCCTGATCCAAAGGAAAAGCCCCATGACCAAGCCCAAACCGGCAAATCCGGCTCTCTCAATCTCCGACGCTAACCTCGCCTCTGCCCTCGCGCAGATCGGCACGGAGTTCGACCACCAACCCCTGCGCAGCTCAGCGCTCGCGCGCATCATGCGAGAGACCTTTCTTGGCAGTGATGCCGGGGGCGCCTGGGACTGGCGGAAGGCCTATGACCTGATGCAGGCGGCGGCTGTGCAGGCGCTGCTACGTGGCGACAACAGTGAGGATGATTACTCTGCTGCAAAACTCCTTGCGTCACGTCTCCTGACGGAAACGCGCCGGTCAGAGCAGCAAATCCGGCTGCAGCAGTTTTCCACGCCGTTGCTTTTCGCAGTCTTGGCCGTTCGGGCGGCGGGGATCCGCAAGTGCGAGACTGTGCTGGAGCCCTCGGCTGGCACCGGTGCCTGGCAGCTTTCGCTACCCGGGCCGGTGCCACCCTTGTGCTCAACGAGATCGACCCTTTTCGCCAGCGCCTCCTGCGCGCGGTTTTCGGCGGAGAGGTGACGGGCTATGACGGGGAGCATATCGATGATCTGCTGCAGACGCCGGTTCTACCCGACGTCGTGGTGATGAACCGCCTTTCGCCTCCTCGGTCGATCGCTCCCGGGACAAGCATATCGCCGCCAAGCATCTCATAGCGGCTGCCAAGCGCCTGGCCCCCCGGCGGTCGACTGGTGGCGATCATGCCGCCAGGATTCACGTCTGAGCGCGATGCCGCGCATTGGTCTCGCGCCTGCGACCTGCTCACGCCGCGCCTCTCGCTGACGATGCCGGGGCAGGTCTACCGTAAGCTTGGCACCTCGGTGGAAACGCAGCTTATGGTCTTCGACAAGGTGCAGGAGGACGGCGAGATGATCCGGGCCAGCGTCAGGGACTTGGATGAAGCCCTTCCTTTTGTCGACGCAGTGGCCGCAACCCGGCCCGAGGCGCGCCCCGCCCAAAGGGGGGGTGGCGTCGATGCCGCACGCGCGGCCGACCGTTCAATCTTCTGCCCCGCGCAAGACCGCCGCTGCGCCTCTCGCCGCCTCCATTCCAAGGCCCAATGTCGTCCGTCCGCTCAGTTTCACAAGCTTTCAGACCCCGCGCGACAACACACCCGTCTCGGACATCTATGCGCGCTACCGCCCGCAGCGGATCGAGATCGCGGGTGCGCAGGAACATCCGACGCCCTTGGTCGAAAGCATCGCCATGGCTTCCGTGGCGCCGCCCCGTGCCCCTCTGGCGCGGCCAGTGCGGAATTGCGCCTGCCCCGCCAAGCTGATCGAGGAAGGACATCTCTCCGAGGCGCAACTCGAGACCATCATCATGGCGCATGATGCCCATGGGCGTGACCTCCCGGGGCGGTTTACCATCGATGACGACCAGACCAAGCTGACGCGCGCTGATGATGATCCAGACGCACGGGCCTATCGCCTCGGCTATTTCCTCGGCGACGGCACCGGTTGCGGCAAGGGGCGCGAATGCGCAGGCTCATTCTCGTGAACTGGCTTGCCGGACGCAGAAAGGCGATCTGGGTCTCCAAATCCGCCACGCTCATCGAGGACGCCATCCGCGACTGGACCGATCTTGGCGGCTCGCCCGCCGACATCCAGCCGCTTTCCAAATGGAAACCGGACCAGCCCGTCCCGATGGGCGACGGTATCCTGTTCGTCACCTACGCCACGCTGCGGTCCGCGGGCAAATGCGGCACCACGCGACTGAGCCAGATCCTCGACTGGATGGGCGCAGACTTTGAAGGCGTCCTCGCTTTTGATGAGGCCCATGCCATGCAGAACGCGGCAGGGTCCGAGCAGGGCAGGGGGGTCAAACCCTCCCAGCAGGGCCTCGCCGGGCTGCGGCTGCAACTCGCGGCCCCGCGCGCCCGCGTCTTTTACATCTCGGCCACGGGCGCCACGAGCGTGCACAACCTGGCCTATGCCGCGCGGCTTGGGCTCTGGGGGCAAGGTCCCGAATACCCTTTCCCGAGCCGCGAAAGTTTCGTCTCGGCGATGGAAGCTGGCGGTGTGGCCGCCATGGAGGTGGTCGCGCGTGATCTCAAGACGCTCGGTCTCTACACGGCGCGCGCCCTCAGCTTCGATGGTGTGGAGTATGACGTGCTCGAACACGCGCTCACCCCGGCCCAGATCGAGATCTACGACGCTATGCAGGCGCGTTTCGGACGATCCACCACAATCTGGAAGCGGCATTGACTGCGACTGGCGTCAACGATGCCTCGGGGGAGACCAATGCGTCGGCCGCGCGCGCCTCGGCCAAGTCCCGGTTTGAAAGCACCAAGCAGCGCTTCTTCAACCATCTCCTGATGGGCATGAAGGCCCCGACCATCATCCGCGCCATCGAAGATGACCTCGCGGCGGGCAACGCCTGCGTCATCCAAGTGGTCTCGACAGGCGAGAGCTTGCTGAAACGCCGGCTTGAGACGATGGAGTCCGACGATGAGCTCGTCGAGGGGGCCTTGACGCCGCGCGACTATGTTCTTGGCTACCTCGAACAGGCCTTCCCGATCCACGCGCAAAAGCTCGTGGAGATTGACGGCAACATGGTGGCCGAGCCGCTCCGGGATGAGGCCGGCGCGCTGGTGGTCTCGCGCGAGGCGCTCGCCCTGCGCGATGCGGCCATGATGGAGTTGATGACGCTGGCGCCGATCCCCTCGGCGCTCGATCAGATCCTCTGGGCCTTTGGCGATGAGGCCGTGGCAGAAGTCACGGGGCGGTCCATCCGGCCCCTCAAGGCCGAGGATGGTCATCTCTTCATCGAGAAGCGCAGCGCAAGCAGCAATTCCTCCGAGACCCCAGGCCTTCATGATGGTGAGAAGGATATCCTTATTTTTTCGGACGCGGGGCGGCACAGGCCGGTCCTACCATGCGGCGCAAACGGCGAAGAACCAGAAGCGGCGGCGGCACTACCTGCTGGAGCCCGGCTGGCGCGCCGATGCGGCCATCCAGGGGCTCGGCCGTACGCATCGCTCGGCCCAGGTCAGCGCGCCGTTCTTCCGGGTCTGCACCTCCGATGTGCATGGTGAGAAACGCTTCACGTCGACAATAGCCAAGCGCCTGGACCAGCTGGGGGCCCTGACCAAGGGTCAGCGCGAGACCGGCTCCCAAGGTATGTTCCGCGAGGAGGACAATCTCGAAAGCCCGATCGCACGGGGCCGCACTGCGCGGGGTATTTCGCCGATCTTGCCGCCGGGGCGCGCCGAGGCGATGAGCTATGAGAGCTTCACCGACTGGACCGCCCTGCGGCTGATCGACAAGGACGGGGTGCTGCTCGAAGAGCTTCCGCCGATCCAGCGGTTTCTGAACCGGGTGCTTGCCCTTCCAATCCACATGCAGAACGCACTCTTTGCGGAGTTCATGGCGAGAATATCCGATCAGACGGAACGGGCGCGGGCGGCGGGCATGCTCGATCTCGGCGTGGAAACCTGCGCGGCGAAAGGATCGAACAGGTCTCCACCGAAGACCTCTGGACCTGCCCGAAATCCGGCGCGGTCACGCGGATCATCGGACTTGAGGTGACGGACCCGGTCCACGTGCTGTCGGCAGATGACGCCCTCTCGCGCAATCCCGACAAGCTGCCGATGGTCAATCGCGCCTCCGGTCGCGCGGCGCTCATCTCGGCGCGGCCCATGCAGATGTATGACGAGGATATCGTCACGCTGATGCGCAAGGCCGTGCGGCCCAACGGGTCGAGCTATCTCGAGGAAACGCGGTTCGAGTCCTCGGCCTGGGGAAGAGATCGGCAAGCCTGAGTTTGCACGGCTTTGGGATGCCGAGGCTGCGTCCCTGCCAAAAACCACCACGACCAAGCTCTACCTGCTGACCGGGCTGCTCTTGCCGATCTGGAAGGACATTCCGACCACGAATGAACGCATCTACAGGGTCACGCCTGACGGAGCGGCCGCGATGATTGGGCGCACGTTGAGCGAAGAAGGGGCGGCCGCGCTCCGCGCCCGCTTCCTTGTCTCCAACCCGCAAACGCCGCAAGAGATGCTGACTGCCGCTCTCGGCACCACCGCGCCGGTCGATCTGGGCCGGGGTCTCACGCTGACCCGTCGCCGGGTTGCAGGCGAGATGCGCCTCGAGCTCTCTGGTGCGGATCGGGGCATGATCGAAGGCCTCAAGCCCTCGGCTGCTTCACCGAGATCATCGCCTTCCAACTGCGGGTGTTCCTGCCGCATGGGGACGGGATCGACACGGGAAGCATTCTGGCCCGGATCGTGGGGCAGGGAGCCGCCAGAGCGGCAGAGCAAGCCGCCTGAAAAGCCAAAGCAGGCTTTGGGTGGGGCGTCGCAGATCGGGGATTTGACCGGTCTGCGGTCCCCCCCAAATTCAGACAAGAGGACAGACCCATGACCAATCCCCAGATCGACTATGCCGCGCTGGCGGCTCAGTGGCGTGCCGAGCGCGAAACCACCTTGAAGGCATCCCGAGCGGAGCTGCTCGCGCAACTACGTGCGCGTGGCATCAGCGAGGTCACTGCCGAATACGAAGCTATGGCGACTCCGGCAATGTCGAGGATGTGATCGTGCAGCCTGCAGAGGTCCAACTGCCGGAGCCGCTTGCCACTGAGGTGGGCGATTTCGCCTGGTCGCTCGCCTATCACCATCATCCTGGGTTCGAGAACAACGAGGGCGGCTACGGCACGCTGACCTGGGACATAGCACAAGACAGCATCACCCTCGATCACGCGGACCGCTATGTCGAATGTTCGCACAGCTATGACGAGGGGCTGTGAGATGGCCCATCCGCTTCATCATGCTGAAAGCTCTGCCCGGAAATTTGGTGGGGTGCCGTCTGACTATCAGGCTGTGCACGATTGGTTTGACGCCTCGAAAGAGCACCTCGCGCTCTTCACGCACCGCGCCTTGCGTCACCATGCCCCAAGGCCTGTTCGAAGCGGAGCGTGTCTTCGGCTTGACCCTGACCAATCGCGCGGGTCGGGACATTCCCCGTGCGCTGGATCGGCGAGCAGCATGTCCGCGAAGACTGCCAGGGCCGTATCCCGAGCATGGCGGACTGGCTGCGGCGGATCCAGCCCGAGCCATGGATGGCCAATGGCCACATCGACCGGCATTCCGGCGATGAGCCTGCGGCGACCCAAGGGCCGCCTGGGCATCTGAAGTCGCCGCCGGCAGAACGGTTCTTGGTTTGAAGGATTGGATGGCGGCGCGCGCGACACACGCCACGCAAGGTGCCTGACAGGTCTCGGACGTTTGCCAAACAAATGCTGCAGTGAAGCCCGGTTTGACGACCGGGCTTCCTGCGTAGTTTCCCCACCATTCTTCGTAAGGAGGTTTACATGACTCTCGAAGACATCAAGGCCGCCGTCGATGCCGGTCAGACCGTGCATTGGGTCAATACCGGCTACGTTGTGCACAAGGACCGGCTGGGTCAGTACCTGATCATCTATGTGCTGAACGGCAGCTGCATCGGTCTGACCGACCGGGAAGGGCACCGGTTGAACGGAAAAGCGGCGGAGTTCTTCATCGCGCGATCGGAGGACGGCGCGGAAAATCCGGGCAGCCAATCAAGACCAGACGGGCAGGGGAGGGGCGTAGCACCCGGAGGCGCGGGGGCACATCCACTCGGACGGCAGCGCTGAGCCGGGGGCGGGGCATAAAGAGAAAGCAAGCTTTCTGATTTGTGACCCTAGGAGGGTCGAGAAAGCAATCCCGGATGCGCTGGCAAGGACGTCAGGCACCGGCCAATCCAAAAGGAACCATCCAATGTTCGCAGGAACCCTCACCCGCAACGTCGAGACCGCAGCCGCCGAATACACCGGCATGATCCATTCGACGCGCTTTGACATCGCCATCCAGCTCGAGGCACGGGCCAAGATGTCCGCGCGCAGCCCGGATTTTGACGTGACGGCCGTCAACAAATCAGGCCGCAAGGTGCGCATCGGCACGGCCTGGAACGAGACCGGCACGACCAGCGGCAACCCCTACATCTCGATGCAGATCGATGTCGGCCTGGGCCCGTTCCGCGTCAATGCCGTGCAGACGAAGGAGGCGCGCACAGCCCAGAGCGGCGAATTCGAGATCATCCCGCTGGTCTCGAACGGCCTGATGAAATCCGGCTCGATCTCGGGCGAGCTCACCGCGATGGACGCTGACAACGCCTACACGGGCTACATCGCCAACATGATGTTCGATCTGGAGTTCATGCTGATTGAGAACGGCTACAAGACCGAGGAGACCCACCCTGACTACCGCATCGAGGTCAGCTCGCCCCGGGGCACGCCGATCCGCGTTGGCTCGGCGTGGATGGCCAAGAGCAGCCGCACGGGCAATGACTACCTGTCGCTGCTGATCAACACGCCCGATGGCGACCTGCGTGTCAACGCCGTCCAGAACGAAGAACAGCGCGGTGGCCAGACTTTCTCGATCATTCCGTTCATCGACAGCGGTGATCAAGCGCAAGACGCGGGCGCGGGGCTGTCGCTGGTTGCCTGATCAGCGCGCGAGGTGAGACGATCTGAACCGAAAGGGGGAGCCGTGGGGTCACGGTTCCTCTTTTTCCATGTCTGGCTGCACGAAGCATGCATCTGCTTGCGATCTGCTGAATATGATATACGATAATATATTATTGAATGGTCGAGGGTGGGCACATGGTGGCGAGACTGGGAAAAGCTCCGTGGTTCGAGAGCTTTGATGTAGACGCCGAGGTTGGAGGGCTTCTTGCTCATATCGAGCGTTGCACCGGATTTGCGCTGCCTGAACGACAGCGTGATGTCATCATGACCCATGCAAGGGCAAAACTCGACAGGACAAGGCAGGCATATCTGGAGGCCAAGGCGGCGGGAAAGCGGGTGTCCACATCGCGCCGCGCCTATCTGACCGACCTGCAGGACACGATTTTCATGGCGATCCCGGAAGAGAACCTCGCGCGGATGCCCCTGAGCGAGCAGGTTCTGAACGATCCATCATTTTACGCGGACGCCATGCACTATGCCGCCGCGATCAGCGAGGAAGTGCTCTTCATGGCACTGTCCTCTTCGCTGAAGGACATGACCGTTCAAGACGCCCAGGCCTTTGTCTCAAAGCTCTGGCACGGCGCGATTGACGACAATGCCCGCAAATATGCCGAAGCGTTGAAGCGCCCCGAGCGTGAAATCATGCCGCTGCGGCCTGGCAAAACAGTATGATACTGCGACCAATCGGTTCCTTGTTCTGGCGTTTCGTGACCCGATCTACGTGAGTTGCCGCGCGCATCAAAGGCGCGCTTGCTCCTCGGTTTCTGTTGCCGCTCGAAGTCAATGGGCGACAGCATTTCGTTCCGCGTGAACCCGCAGTTGCCATTCTGTATCACCTTCAGATTTCATCAAAGCGCCACCAATTCCGCAAGCTTTGCGGCCACATTTGTCATGCTATCTTCAGCAGTGCTCAAGCCACTTCGTGAGCCAAGAAGGGGACTAACTTCGCGAAGCTCCTCGTAAGTTGTTTCATGGACGATTGGGACAAGAAGATCGCGTGCCAACAATGCCGAAAGCTCTTTATCGGCAATTCCTTCGCTCTGAAGGCGGCGCAAAAGTGCTGGGGTGACCAAAACAATGCCAACGCGTGACTTCACAAGTCCTTTGTCGATTTCACGCAGAAGGTTGGAACCAAGCAGAACATCCTTCTCGCTGAACCAAACTGAAACGCCAGCTTCTTCCAAGAAATCGTGTAGTTCTTTCGCTGCGCCTCCTCGGTCGTCCCACGCGTGACACAGAAAAACGTCACGAATGTCAGGAATAGATGCCCGCTTTTCCACGTTTTCTCGGACGGGAGTGAGTGTTCGCACTTCGACGGGAGTATAAACCACCGTCGAGCCTGCTTTAGACCAACGCGGCTTTGTGTTGCCGCCAGATCTGGAACCGCCACCGCTTCGTGCACTTCCACTACTTCCCAACGAGGAATAGGATGGGGCTGCGATACGGTGAATAAGAAAAATACGACCTGTAGCCACGCGAACCACCTCGACATGCCGGGCAATTTTCGGCCCCACTTGCCGTGCGATGACCATTCACGGGTGCTGTACACTGTGCCATTGGATTAGCTCCTTTGTTCGTGGGCGCGTTGGAAAGGGGTCATACATCGCGACGCTAGTTCAGCCTTTTGGAGGATAGGGGTCGTTGCCGTAGCTCCAGGCTTCGCGGAACTGACCATTCCGACCCTGAATTCGGAGCTCTGAGCCCTGATTGCGAGCGATGTCGCGCCCGTGGTCGATAGCTTCGCGCTGAGTGTCAAAGCTGCGGGTAAGACGTTCGTTGCCTTCGCCACGGACGCCCCATTTGTCGCCATTACGAACGACATACTGGTTCTTAGACATTGCTGTCTCCATTTAGTCGGCCCCGTCATTGGCGACCGATATCATATCATATGATCTTACGGGGCGAGTTGTCAAGTTAGCCGCTACGTGATAATATCATTGCATCTTACGGCGCGTTCCCTTATGGACTGCGCCGCTTTGATTCAGGGAGAGAAACATGACATTTGCGGTCCGTCTGAACGAGCTCCGGGTAAAAAAGAAAAAATCACTGCAGGAAGTTGCAGACGCCCTCGGAGTTTCCAAAACTCATATTTGGGAACTTGAGAAAGGTCGAACGGACAACCCTTCTCTCGAGCTGTTGACCAAAATTGCGGACTATTTCAAGGTGTCGATCCGGCATCTGGTGGGCGAAGATTTTGAGAACGACCAGAACGATGAAATGGCACGTATGTTCAGACAGGTCGGCGATTTAGAAGAGAATGACCGAGCGATCATAGATGATATGATCCAGTCGCTTCGAAACCGCCGAAAGGGGGCAAATGATACAAATTGACCGCATGGAAATTGATGATGCTGGGAGCGATCCGAAGAGGCTCGCAAAGGCAATTCTGGATCAACTTCCAGACGATACCGTGATGGTGCCGGTCAGAGATATCGCGAAGGCTATAGATATCTACGAGATCCGCGAGGAACAGTTGAGCGGTCTTGAGGGAGCTCTCATAGTTCCCAAAGAAAAGTCTGAAGGGGCAATCTTGATCAACAAAGATCGCCACGAAAGCCGAAAGCGCTATACGATTGCCCATGAGCTTGGGCATTATGTACATCCGTTCCATCGGGCCAATAGTCCAGACGGCTTCCGCTGTAAGAAGAGCGATCTGGCGGTCACAAAAGCTAAGCCGAATGATCCGCACTCACGGATGGAGCAGCAAGCAAACGAATTCGCAGCTGAGTTGCTTATGCCAGCACGGGCTGTTGCGTCCTTTGTCCGAGACAATGGCGAAGCCGATCTATCCCATATTCTTGAGCTAGCTCGACGCCATGATGTGAGCAGAGAGGCAGCAGCTCGACGCTACATTCCTCGGATCGGCGACCCCGCAGCCATAATTTTTTCGAATGGTGGCGTCGTCAGGTATGCCCGATTGAACGAGTTTTTTCCCAAGTTATCAGTTTGCCGCGGCGACCAGGTTCCGCCGCAGAGCGTCTCTGCCCTCTCAACTGCGGATATTGGAGAAGTAACTGGCTGCGTAGAAGTTGCGGCGTACACTTGGCTGCAGAGGCCGGCCGGAGTAACGTTGTTTGAGCAAACGTTGGCGCAACAAAACGGTTTCAGAATGACATTGCTCACGGCTGAAATCGAAGAAGTTGAGGACGAATGGGAAGCTCCATCGTTCTGACGAAGTGCCGCTCTGTCTATCTACACATTGCATTCATTGGTGTCGCCTGCAGCGAATGTAAGCCTTCGGACCTCCCCTGCTCGGCTTCGCGTGTCGCAGGAGAGAACGGCCCTTCGGTCCGTCGCGCATTCGGCCATGCGGCCTCACCGCGGCGTTGCACCCGGCATCCCGGTTTGCCCGCCTCACGAGCACGTTCCTCCCCGGCCGCTCCGCCGGATTGCGCTTTGGTCTGTTTTGCGGGGCAAAACGATCCCGCCGCTGCATCCGTCTCCCGCGTCCGGTCGGGCCGTTTGCCTGCTCGGGTCGGGCAAACCTACCGTCAACACACACACATGAGCGCGGAAGCATATCCTCCGGATGGCCCCCAAATCAGCCCGCGTCAAGGATCGCAAAACTTTTCGGCGAGGGCGGTACATATGGCTTGGGGCGGTCCCGTGCGTGAGCGCGGGCCTGTGTCGGGTGCTGCGCTCGGAAAACTTTTGCGCCCGGCAAGCCGGCGGCTGCGCCGTCCCTGACCCGGGCAGATTCGGAAACCAGGCATTCGGCCATGCCCCCACACTCACGTGGTGGCCTTGGAACCGAACACTGGAGACCAGACATGGCTTACGACACCGCAAACGCCTACGAGACCATCGAGCTTTTCGGACTGACCGAGAAGGACGCACAGCTCCCCGATCCCCGGAAGATCACATCCTGACCGACCATATTATCCGCGAGAGCTTCGAGGCTCTGCTCGGTCAGCTGCGCGGGACCGGACTCGAGGCGGAAATCGAACCGCTGGCCCATGGGCTCGCCACGATCCTGCAGCGCCGCAAGGTGGCGCTTGGCAAGGAGGTCGACCGCACCGCTGACAAGATCGGCGCGCTGGCAAAATCCCACGATGGATCGGAGATTGCTGAGACCGCGCTCGAAGAAGCGCAGGCTCGCTTTCTGCAGCTGCGCGAGATCGTCGGCGCCATCGAGGTGATGAGCGAGGCGGCGGCGGAATGCTACGAGATCGAGACCGGTCACGCCTTCATCCCGGCAGCGGTCGCGCGCAAGCGTCCGGGCGCAAGAGACCGGGGCGGTCTTCGAGGCGCGGCAGCTCCTGGAGCAGCACGACCGCGAAACCGCCGAGAAGTCGAAAGTCGAGGGTGTTCCCCTGATCGTCTCGGGCGCCACCGACTGGACCGATGTCGATGTGATCTTCAACACGCTCGACAAGGTTCGCGAGCGGATCAAGCAGAACCGTAACCAGGAGATCTTCCTCTGCCACAAGGGTGGCAAGCACGGGGCGGAGATGATTGCCCGCTCGGTGGGCGCGCGCCCCGCGGGGTCGGCGCAGGCGCGGTTCGATCCGCGC